>Ga0134126_10001510_pt1 | contig 29670 bp, 32 predicted proteins | sample KB31752_FD_96881 | JGI IMG/M metagenome (GOLD analysis project Ga0134126, IMG submission 96881) | Terrestrial soil microbial communities with excess Nitrogen fertilizer from Kellogg Biological Station, Michigan, USA - KB3-175-2 | ecosystem: Environmental > Terrestrial > Soil > Unclassified ... | reverse complement strand
CGCCAATAGCCCAATAGCCCAATAGCCCTCCTTAATTAGTTGGATCCTGTGATGAGACCTGAACGGACGGACGATGGGCTGCTTCAGGAGCTGAAAGGGCGTTCTGTTCCCAAGTGAATCGATTTACTATATGGTTGTCCATTCAGGCTGTTAGGCAGCTTGAAGCGGAAACAGTGAGTTTTTCGGCTTGATTGCTCAGTTTGTATATGTAAGGCTCAAAAGAGAGGGATGTACGTTTAACACCAATGGCAAAGCGACAGCCAACAAACGGCAATGGCCGCACAGGCACGAACGGTAGCAGCGGGGAGCGAGTCACTCTCAAGTTTCTCGCTAATCACCTTGAGCTTTCGCCCACCACTATCTCGGTGGTGATAAGCGATTCGCCTTTGGCTGCGACCATCGCGCAGAAAACAAAAGACCGCATCTGGGAAGCAGTCCGCGAATTCAACTACCGTCCGAATGTCTTTGCTCGCTATCTTCACGGCAAGCGGACCTACTGTGTTGCCGTCCTGGTCCCCGATATCGGCGACGAATTTTCGGCATCGCTCATCAGCGGTATCGAAAAAGAGCTGGCCAAGCGTGGATATTTCTACTTCGTGGTCAGCCACCGCGGTGCTCCTGAGTTGATTGAAACGTCTCCGGACACGCTACTGGATCGTGGGGTTGAGGGGATGATTTTCATCAATACGCCGCTCAAACGATCGCTATCCGTTCCTGTGGTTGCCGTTTCCGACATCACCGAGGCGCCGGACGTGAGCAGCATCGTGATCGACAATACGCGTGCGGCCAGTTTGGCTCTGAAGCACCTTCTCAAATTGGGACACAAGAGCATAGCGGTATTGCGAGGTCCTCGTGGAAACGGAGACTTCGAGGACCGCTGGCTAAGCCTGCAAAAGGCTGCCGCCGAAGTCGGTATCGTCCTCGCACCCAAACTGACACGGGAGCTGGGGAAGTATCCGGAATGCAACAACACCAGTATGTCTGACCTGGGATATCACGCCGCAAAAGAGCTGCTCGAAGTCTCACAAGAATTTACCGGTCTGATTGCGTTCAACGATGGTTCTGCCATCGGCGCAATTCGTGCTTTCCGCGATGCGGGTCTCGGTGTGCCCGAAGACATCTCCGTCGTGGGCTTCGATGATATCGAGCAAGCTGCGTTCAACATTCCCCGCCTCACCACGATTCGCCAGCCGTTGCTCAATATGGGCGAACTGGCGGCGCGCACGCTCATCAAGAGGATTGAGCAACCTGCAGAAAAGTCGCGCGAAGTTCTCGTAGAACCAAAACTGGTTGTGAGAGAGTCGACCGCGCCCCCGTCCGCAATGCAGCGAATGCCCCCGTCTTAAGTAGCATCGAGAATTTCTTCCTGTTCGTCCTAGTTTGGGCATGGCAGCCCTCCTTCTTCACGGCTTCGAAAAATTGCTTCGCAAAAAATCTTGACAACTGTATCCTTCGGCATTTGCGATCAACTTCATACCCGGTTACCACTACCGCGATCTTCGGCAACGTGGCGAAGAACTCTCTGCGAGGCCCTGGCCGCGACAACTGGAACATGGCGCTCTTTAAGAACATTGCCTTCACCGAACGGCTTCATTCTGAATTTCGCTTTGAAGCCTACAACGTCTGGAACCACACGCAATTCCGTGGGGACGTCAACGGTGGAGGTGTCAACAGCTCCATTGGCGGCACGGACGTGGGTAAGATCACCAGCGCGTACGATGCTCGAACCATGCAGCTGGGTGTTAAGTTGATTTTCTAGACGTTCGCTTTTTGACACGCACGCAACCCGCTCGCAACGCCACACTTTGCGAGCGGGTATTTTTTTGTTTCAAGGACGGAAAGCATTCCGGCTCCCCTCGGTTGATAGTGGCAATTCCTGGCGGCGGTCCTTCCGGGCTGTTTCGCGCAAAAAAACATTGACAACGTTCTAGAACCCGTGACAGAGTCTTGGGCCGACATCCCCAAATCGATTTAGTGGTTTATCTAAAAGGTTTTAGGAAAACACTAAAAATTAACTCTCCGGAGGCCCGGCCATGAAGCTTTCGCCCAAGAATATAGAGAGGTTAGCCCAGTGCGTGCAACGAAACGGCATCCGTCTTGCAACGATGCTTTTCGTTCTTGTCGGAATGTTTGCCACACCAGTGTTTGCGCAGGACGCGACCATTGTGGGAACCGTGACGGACCCTACAGGGGCCGCTGTTCCGAACGCGACCGTCACCATTACAAAAACAGATACCGGACAGAGCCGTCACTTCAGCAGCAACAACGATGGACAATACGTAGCTCCGGCGCTTCCCATTGGAAGCTACACCGTGCAGGTCGAATCGGGAGGATTCAAACAGCTTTCGAAAAACATCGTTCTAAATGTGAACGACCGTGCTCGTCTTGATTTCCAACTGCAGGTCGGCGCCGCGCAGGAGAAAGTTACTGTGGAAGCTACCGCGGTGCAGGTTCAGTCGGAATCGAGTGAGATTAGCGACGTTATTACCGGTCGACAGATTTCGCAGCTTGCGACCAATGGCCGGAGCATCTACACGCTCATCAATCTCACACCCGGCGCTTCCGGCAACCAGGGCGACTTCCAAACCCCGACTCCTGTTGGAGGTGACGCAAACGTCAGCTTCAACGGCCAGCGTATGGGCCACAACATCTACCTGATGGATGGCGGCGAGGACCTTGATCGCGGCGGCTCCGGCAACTTCAGCGTCATGCCCTCTTTGGAATCACTGTCCGAGTTTCGCGTTTTGACTTCAAACTACACCGCCGAATATGGGTTGTCCTCGGCCGCGACGATGACGACAGTTCTCAAATCGGGAACAAAGAAATATCACTTTTCCCTCTGGGAGTACGATCGCAACGACGCTCTCGATGCGCGTACGTACTTCAACAGGAAGCCGAGTCCAGTTGCCAAGTTGCGGTTTAACACTTACGGATTCAATGGCGGCGGTCCGGTAACTCTGGGCAAGCTCTATAACAGCGATCGTAGCAAGACCTTCTTCTTTTACAACATGGAATGGCGCAGCCTGATCCAAGGGCAAACGCTGAAGCAGACGGTTCCTCTGACGAGCACGTACGGTGGAGTGTTCCCGACCACGATCAACGTTCCGAAGGCCAGCCAACTCTCACCTGCGCTGCAGGCTAAGTACACATCGCTCGGATTAGTTTTCGGACAACCATTCCCGAACAACACGATTCCCGCGTCGTTACTCGATCCGAATGCGCAACTTCTACTCAAAGCTGGAATCTTCCCCGCTCCGAATAGTGGTAACCAATTCATCGGAGGCAACAACGTTCCTACGAACGTAAGGGAAGAGATCACCCGTATTGATCACAATTTCAGCGATAAATTCCAGGTATTCGGCCACTTTGTGGCTGAGCAGATTTCCCAGGGATTCGGCACCACACAGTGGAGCGGCGACAACGTTCCCACCATCGGCGATACCTTCGGTAACCCTTCGTACAGCGCGGTCGTTCACGCGACGCACATGATTAATCCGCATCTCCTGAACGAGATTGCATTCAACTACAACGGCAACCGCATCAACATCACGCCGAAGGGACTCTTCAACGCGCCATCAGGCTTCACCTTCAACCGCATCTTCACCGGTCCAAACGAGCTCACCAGAATTCCATCCATTAACCTGAGCAAATCCACGGGCGCGCAGTACACCTCGTCCTGGGAGCCATGGGTAAACAAGGCGGATGATTATCAAATTCGCGATGACGTTTCCTGGTCATCCGGCAAACACTCCCTCAAGTATGGCGGAAGCTGGGCCCTCTACAAGAAGATCCAGGATGTCTTTGCGACCACCCAGGGTAACTTCTCGTTCAACGCCGACTATACGGGGAATGATTTTGCCGATTACCTCCTTGGTTATTCGAACTCGTATACGGAAGATGCGGTCCATGACAATGGCAACTGGAACAATGTCTCCTGGGCCGCCTATGTTCAGGACAACTGGAAAACGACCACCCGCCTGACTTTAAATCTCGGACTGCGATGGGATGGTGCTCCGCACACCTACGAAGCCAACAACCGTTTTTCGAATTTCTATCCCAATATGTACGATCCGTCCAAAGCGCCCTTGTTCGCCAATGCCAACGGGTCACAGATTTGTGCCGGCCCCAATAATCCGCCGGGATCTGGCTGCGCCGCGGCGAGTCCCGGTTTGGGAACTAGTCCCAATCCGATCCTTCAGGGTGTTCAGTTCTATCTGAACGGAATCGGAATTTCGGGTCAGCCGGGAGTTCCTCATGGGATGGTAGGCGATCATTGGGCTGAGTTCGGTCCCAGAATCGGATTTGCCTACGATGTGACGGGCACGGGAACCACCGTGTTGCGTGGTGGTTTCGGAGCGATGTACGAGCGTGTGCAAGGCAATGACATGTACAACGGGGGCACAAACGTCCCCTTCAGCGCCAGTGCCGGTCTGAATAACGTCTCTCTCTCCAATCCGAAGCTGAATATTGCATCGGGCCAGACCATCACGGGATTGCCGGTTGTTGTTCCTAGCATCACTGGTCTTGCAACCGACAACTACAAGGCACCTGTGACGTATCAGTATAGTTTCGGGATGCAGCACGCCTTGGGCAGCAAGGCCGTTCTGGCTGCGTCATATGTCGGCAGCCAGTCACGCCACCAGAATGACTACCGGGATATCAATTTGCCCAACATAAGCCTGTTGCCTAGTTTGCAGGCGAACAATAACGCGTACAACACGTTACTGCCCTTCCCGGGGTTCCGTAACGTGAAGCTTTCGGAAAACGAGGCCAACGGTCATTACAACTCACTCCAAGTTGATGTACACGGGAACGTGAGGAGCGACTTAATGCTTCAGGTTGGCTACACGCTTGCGCGCTCCGTTGATCCGACCACCGGCGGCAGCGGCGGCGATTTGGCCAACGTATCGAACACATACCTTGGGTGGAAGTACGATTTAGGTCCTTCCATCCTGGATAGAACCCATGTAGTTTTCCTAAACTTCGATTACCAGCTTCCATTCTTGAAGAACAGCGATAAGGGACTTCTCAAGACGATGTTTGGAGGATGGGAGTTGTCAGGAATCGTGACCTTCGAGTCAGGACTGCCGCTTAATGTGACCAGCGGCACCGGAAGCGATAGTGTTTGCAGCATTCCGTTGGGTACTTGCACGAATCGCCCGAACCTGACAGGCAAGGTTAGCTATCCGCAAAATGCAACCCAGTGGTTCACCACCAATGCGTTTACCGCACCTGCCGCAGGCACTTGGGGCAATCTGGGTTTCGATGCTCTGCGCGGTCCGGGACGCGATAACTGGAATCTCTCGTTCTTCAAGAACTTCGTATTCAGCGAGTCGCGCGGAAGTATGTTCCAGTTCCGAGCGGATGCCTTTAACGTTTGGAACCACACGCAGTTTAGGAACGTCGATTCCAACAGCACATCGAGCACCTTTGGACAGGTCACTTCAACCTTCGATCCGAGAACCTTCCAGCTTGGAGCGAAGTTGATCTTCTGAGCCTTGTTTTTGACACGCACGCAACCCCGCTCGCAAGGACGCACTCGGCGAGCGGGGAATTTTTTTGCGTGGACATCTCCAACGGTAAACAGAGTCCATACGCCACCACTCCGTGTACGATTACGATGAAGTCCTAGATGCGCTTACGTTTTCTCACCTTCTTTCCGGTATTGCTCCTTTGCTTGGCAGCGTATGCCCAGAACGCCAGTCCGAGTGACGCTATTGCCCTTGAGCAGCAGGGAAGATGGGGCGACGCAGTTCAGGTGTGGCAATCCGTAACTGAGAAGAATCCGCGTGATGGCGCAGCATTCGCCAGCATGGGTGTGGATCTTGCGCGCGAGCAGAAGTACTCCGAGGCGGCCGCGGCATATCGGCGGGCACTGAAACTGAATCCGAAACTCCCGGGCATTCAGACGAACCTCGGGTTGGCGGAGTTTAAGCTTGGGAACTTCCGTGCCGCTATTTCCCCCCTAGCAGCGGCCGTTGCTGCAGACTCAAACAACGAGCAAGCGCGAACTCTGCTGGGGTTGAGCTATTACGGCGCCAAGGACTTCGCTAAAGCCGCAGACCATCTCCAGATCGCGGCAAAGGCTGATCGGGACAACCCTGAACTGCAGCAAATGCTGGCTCAGAGTTGTCTGTGGGCCAAGCGATATTCGTGCGCTCTCGATGGTTTCAAACGCATCCTCCAGACGCAGCCTGACTCCGCTGCTGCGCACATGCTCATCGGCGAGGCGCTTGATGGGGTGAGTCGCACGCCGGAAGCGATCGCAGAATTTCAAACCGCAGCGCGCGTTTCGCCACGAGAACCCAATGTTCATTTTGGGCTGGGCTATCTCTACTGGAAAACGCACAAATACGAAGAAGCCAAAGCCGAGTTCCAACATGAACTCGATGTCGATGCGAAGAACGCGCAGGCGATTGCCTATCTCGGTGACATTGAGATGAAGAACAAAAATCCTCACGCCGCGATCGAGTTGCTCAAGAAAGCCGGCACTCTAAAGAACGACAGTCGCTTTGCCTACATCGATCTGGGGGTGGTCTACAACGAGCAGAAGAAATACGACGAGGCAATTGTGGCTCTCAAGCGCGCAGTTCAGCTGGATCCTTCGCAGCCGGACGCGCATTACCGCCTGGGGCGAATCTTCCAAGGGACCGGAAAGAAAGCCGAAGCCGATAAGGAGTTCGCGACGGTCGTGTCCATCCACAAACAAGCCGATGAATGGGCAGATGAACTGCTCGCACCGCAGATGTCCAGCGCTCCTCCGCCTCTTCCGCACTGACATCGATGAAAACGCTCCAGTTATCCATCGATCGTTTCGCTCCGAGGCTACGCAGCTTCTCAGCTCCGTGCCTGTTCTTCACACAATCATCTTCTTGAAGTTCCTCGCGGCGATCGCGAGGGCAACCACTCCCATCAGCAGAAGAGCCGCCGCATTCACCCACAGGTCCGCAAAGCCGGCCCCACGCAGGATGATGCCGCGCGAGATATTCATCATGTAGGTCGCCGGAACGAAGAAGCTCATCAGGTAGAAAATCCAGGGCATGTTGTCGAGAGGGAAGATGTAGCCGGAAAGAAAGATGCTCGGCAGCATAATTCCCATCGAACGCTGCATGGCGTCATTTTGGGAATTCGCTTTCGACGAGATCAGCATACCGAGCGACAGGTGCGTGAACATGTAGCAAGTCCCGAGCACGAGCAGCAGCAGCACGTTGCCATGAATCGGGACGCGAAAGGCAATGCGCATGAACGCCAGGATCATCAGCATCTCGATCATGGCCAGACCGAAGTAGGGCATGATCTTTCCCATCATCAGTCCAAGCGGGCGCACAGGAGTAACAAAAAGCTGTTCGAGGGTGCCGCGCTCTTTCTCGCGCACAATCGAGAACGCGGTGAGCATCGTGGTTACAAAGAGCAGCAAGACGGTCATCAATCCCGGCAAGAAGAAGTTGGGAGAACGCGAATCTGGATTGAACATCACCTTAGGACGAATATCGATTACCGGCTGCTTGCCTGCTGGCAGCATCCGTCGCAGCGATTCATCGAGCCCGATGGCCGAGGCTACGTTTAAGGTTTGTCCAGCGACTGACGAATCCGATCCGTCGACAAGAACCATGACTTGAGCACTGCCGCCACGGAGAAGCTGGCGATCGAAATCGTAAGGGATCTTGATTCCCACTTTCGCTTTACCCGCAACCATCTCGTGATTGAGTTCTACGTCGGAATGCGCGTACTTGTAAATGTTGAAAGTGTCAGAGCTGCGGAAGCGATCAAGTAGAGCCCTGCTGCTCTGGCTGCCTTCGATGTCGCTGGCATGCTCCATGAGCCCGCTCTGGTCGAAGACGACCGTCTTTACCTGGCGAACATTGGTGTCGATAGCTGCGCCAAGAATGATCATTTCCACAATCGGAATAAGGAGCGCGAACATGATCGCCATGGAGTCGCGGCGCAGGTGCAGCGATTCTTTGTAGAAGATGGCGCGAAATCCGCGAAAGGGATTGTTGCTCCACGCCACATGCTCTCGCGTTGATAGATTGACGCTTGCTATTTCCAATGTGGAACTCATAAAAAAGTTATCCAGTTCGCTTTAGGCGCTGTGCAATGGGCGCTAGCCTCTGCCGACCCCCATCTCCGCCTGCCTGCGATATGTCAGCTCAACGAAAACATCTTCCAGATCGGGCATCAGAGGACGGATTTCATCAGCGTGTACGCCGACTCTTTCGAGTTCGCCCTGCAGTTCGGATTGCGTGATCGTGTCCTGCATCAGCGCGTGGATTGAACGCCCGAAGATGGTCGCGCTGCGCATAAACGGCAAAGTGCGCGCACGCCGCAGGGCAGTGGTGACATCTTTGGTTGTGATCTCGAAGCGCTGCGTGCCTGGTGGAGAAACTTCAGGAATTTCGCGCAGCGTGTCCGGCGTGCCATCGGCGATGAGTTTGCCGTAATAGATATAAGCGAGATGAGAGCAGCGCTCGGCTTCATCCATGTAGTGTGTTGTGACAAAGAACGTAATGCCTTGCCCGCTTAGCTCAAACAACAAATCCCAAAGCTTCCTTCGGGCTACTGGATCGATTCCCGCGGTGGGCTCGTCGAGATAAAGAATCTTCGGCCCATGCATCATGGCACAGCTCAGCGCCAGCCGCTGCTTCCATCCTCCCGAGAGCTTGCCCGCAGAGCGATCTTTATATGGCTCGATTGCGTTCTGGTGCATGGTCTGCTCAATTTTGTGCTCGGCTTCTTTGCCTTTGAGGCCGTAGATCTGAGCGTAGAAGCGTAGGTTCTCGAGCACGGTGAGATCGTCATACAGAGAAAACTTCTGGCTCATGTAGCCGATGCACTGCTTTACTCTGTCGGGATCGACGGACACATCGATGCCGTCCACTACGCCTCGGCCTGAAGTGAGCGGAAGGATGCCGGTGAGCATCTTGATGACAGTCGTCTTTCCACTGCCGTTTGGGCCAAGAAAGCCGAAGACTTCACCTTGCTGCACCTCGAAGCTGACATCATCGACAGCCGTGAAGTCTCCGAACTTGCGAACCAGGTTTCCCGCGATGATCGCCGGCATCATTTCGTCTCCAGGAACTTCACATCCGCGTTGATTCCGGCACGCAGACGCGACTCCGGATTCTCGACGCGCAGCTTCACCCCGACCACCTGATGCTCGCGCTCATCTTTCGTCTGAACATTGCGTGGCAGAAATTCGGCCTGTTGGCGAATTTGTTCCACTTTGGGAGGGAAGGGTTTGTCGAAAGCATCGACTCGCACCTCCGCCTCCTGGCCGAGACGGATTCGTCCGATGAGGCTTTCGGGAACATAAACTACAACAAAGAGCTGATCGCTTTCGAGCAGCTTCGCGACCGTGCTGTTGGCCTGGAGCAGATCGCCGGGCCGGATGTCCATCGCCTCGACTACTGCACTGGAAGGAGACTTCACTTCACGTTCCTTCCATTGCGATTCAGCTTCCCTTAGATCACCTTCGGCAGCGAGCATCTGCGCTTTGGCAGCGGCGACCTCTTCCGGACGGAATCCCCGCTCAGCCCGCTTCTTTGCCGCCTCCGATGCGCCGACGCTACCCTGTGAGGCTGCCACGGCTTGCTGTGCCGAGGCGAGTACCGCCTGCGCAGAGCGATAGCGGTTTTCTGCATCGTCGAGGACCTGTTTGGAAACGACGCCGTTGCGCGCCAGCTCCTGCGCGCGCTGGTAGTTCACTTCCGCGTTGGCGAGATCGGATTTCGCGCGCTCTACATCGGCTCGGTGCGTATCTGCCAGGTGCTCCTGATACTGCGAATTCGCACGAGCTTCGGCGATATCTTCTGGTCGCGAGCCATGCAGCATCTTCTGGTAATTGGCTTCGGCTTCCTCGTACTTGCCACGCGCCGAGAGCAGACGTGCATTTAATTCGGAATCTTCAAACGTGAGCAGCACCTGGCCCGGATCGACGTGATCGCCTTCCAGAACGTTCACCTGGACGACGCGTCCTCCCACTTTGGAGCCGACATTCACGTTGCGGGCTTCGAGCGTGCCCGAGGCGGTGATGCTGTTGTCACGCGAAAACCACGAACGCATGCCGATGCTCGCCAGAGCGATTAACACAACGATGGCAATGGCTGCCCCGCGTTTCATAGCGATTTCTCCTTGCGTGCAGAGCGTGATCCAGATGGCGAGGGCGAAACTGCGTCCGCCGCAATTCCGCGCCAAAAAATCTCAAAAGTAAGATCGAGCCACTGCTCCAGATCTTGCGGTTTTCCCAGAGCCCAGATCATTTGTGTGCCGAAAATGGCGTGCTGCATGATGCGCGCGAGTTCTACTGGCTCAAAATCAAGGCGCAGTTCGCGCAGGTCCTGACCGCGTTTCATGATCGCGGCAACATGCACGCGCCCACCTTCCAAAACATGTCCGAGAAAGTTCGAAAGACTGTTATGCGTCAGAGCAACGCCCATCAGGCTGCGCAACAAAAGCTGACTGCGCGATGGCCGCTCCGCCAGATTGTGAATCATCTCCAGAAGGACAGGACGAACGCTCGCAGCCGTGCGTGCTCGTTCCTCAGCAGTTTTTACGACGCCAAGCTGCCTTTCAGCGAGGGCTTCGAGGATCGCTTCCTTGGTAGGGAAGTAGTTGAAGAAGGTTCCTTTGGCGACATCGGCGGCTTCAGTAATGTCCTCGACCGGAGTGTTTGCGAATCCCCGCTCCGCAAACAGGCGCATGGCAGTTTCGAAAATGCGCGCGTGCGTTTCCTGCCGCCGCCGCTCACGACGGCCATTGTTTTCGGGATTGGTGTGCTGTTGCAGCATAATGACCAACGGTCAGTTTCGGAGACAGATTAGTACAAGTATGACCGCAGGTCAATATTGATCAATTGGTCAATATTCATTGGCTTTTGTGCGCGCCGCGTCTTAGGACGATCAGCAGATGAGGGCAGACCAGGAGCGCAGCGCGGTATCGGCAACTCGGCGCAACTCCGAGCGGCTGGCGCCCCCCGCTGCCTGCACTGCCATGCCCTGCATGACAGTAGTGAGGTACTCAGCGAGAGCGCTTGGATCGGCTCCCGCGGGCAGATCGCCTTCTTTTTTCGCACGTTTCAAACGATCACGAATTGCAAGCTCTCCAGCTTGCCTACGGGTGGCCAGCTCTCGCCGCACAGGCTCCGCTTCCGCGCTGCAAGTGAGGGCCCCCTGAACGAGCAGGCATCCGCCGGGAGTTCCGGCTCGCGACATGGCCTCGGCGGCACCGTGAAGCAGCCGTTGTACGAAACCCGCCAGGGTTAGAGCTGCGATCGCATCTTGCCAATATCGCGTCTCTTTGGCCATGTAACGGTCCAGAGCTCTGCGAAAGAGCGACTCCTTATCGCCAAAAGCAGCATAAAGACTTGGACGATTGATGCGCATGGCGCGCGTCAGATCCGATAGGGAAGCGGCCTCATAGCCTTTCTTCCAAAAGACCTGCAGCGCACGGTCGAGGGCCATATCGACATCGAATGACCGCGGACGACCCAGTTCGCCCGATCTTTGTTTCCTTACAGCCACTCAGCTCATTTTAGTCCTTTTGTACCGATCGGTCAGAAAGTGAAGCTTTCCACAGCGCCAGCACATCTGTACTGCGGAGTACAGAATGGCTCGCAAGAGCAAGTGAGGGAATCATGGCAAAGAAGCTTGCAGGTAAAGTTGCGATCGTCACCGGAGCGTCGAAAGGAATTGGCGCGGGCATCGCGAAGAGTTTGGCGTCGGAAGGCGCTGCAGTAGTCGTGAACTATTCCACGAGCAAAGAGGGAGCCGATCGCGTGGTGAGCGAAATCAAGGCCGGCGGCGGACAGGGCATCGCTGTTCAGGCAAATATCGCAAAGAAGAAGGAAATCGAACGCCTCTTTGAAGAAACAAAGAAAGCTTTTGGGCGTCTCGACATTCTCGTCAATAACGCCGGCGTGTACGAGTTCGCACCACTCGACAGCGTCACAGAAGCGCAGTTCCACAAACAGTTCGATCTCAACGTCCTCGGACTCGTTCTGGCCTCGAAAGAAGCTGCCAATTATTTCGGATCTGAAGGCGGCAGTATTGTGAATATTAGTTCAGTGACGAGTACTCTCGCCCCACCGAACTCGGCCATCTACACAGGCACGAAAGGGGCGGTCGATGCGGTAACCAAGGCTCTTGCCAAAGAGCTTGGTCCAAAGAAAATCCGCGTGAATGCGATCAATCCGGGGATGGTGGTGACCGAAGGCTTACAGGCTGCAGGTATGTCCAACGGCGAATTCCGCAAGCAGGTCGAGGCCCAGACCCCTCTTGGCCGTATCGGAGAGGTCGAGGATATTGCTCCCGCCGCTGTCTTCTTCGCATCCAGGGACGCCTCGTGGATCACCGGCGAGACTCTCGTCATTGCGGGCGGTTTGCGCTAATGGACAAACACTGCTGAGAAATAAATGCCGTTCTGGCAATTCCCAGAACGGCATTCGTACGCGGCGTGAAGGTACGGTTATTCCCCCGAAGAGGCTGCCTGACGGCGACCCTTCTTGGCTCCCTTTACCTGCAGCTCGTTTACGACCTGCGAGACGTTGGGAATGCCGGCTGCCATTTTCTCCGCTTGTTGCCGCTGCGCCGGAGTGTCCACATCGCCCTTCAGCGTGACTACTCCGTTCTTGGAATCGAAGCGGATGTGCTGGTTATCCATGCCCTTTGCGGTAATCGCAGCACGGAGATTGTCTTCGATACCTTTATCCAAATTGTTGTCCACCTTATTGGCTTCGCCTTCGGCGCCGGCAGGACGCACGCCAATTTCGTTGGCCACGATCAAACCGCCAGCGTTCTGCTTGGCGATATCTTCGGCTTGAGCCTTGGCCTGTTCATCCTTTACATCGCCGGAGAGCGTGATCACGCCCTTGTCGCGATCTTCATTGACCTTCACGTCGCCGAGGTTGTTGGCTTTCAGCGAGTCTTTGATTTGATCGCTCACATCCGGAGCGTTGGCCTTTTGTTGTGAGCAAGCGATGGTGAACACCGCTGCGAGAATTGCGAGCAAAGCGAAAGCGCGAGTAAAGCGCATAGAGTCTCTCCTCCCGAAAAGTTCTCTGTGGATTGGAATCCAGAGCGGCTAAGCCGGCTGGATCTTTGAACAAAAAAGTGGAGCGCAACCACAAAAGATGCCGAACTGAGGCGGCAGGAGGGCTGAGGCTCGTTCCAGGCGGTGGACATCACTGACGTCGAACACCGCCAATACATGCCGAGTAAAAATTTTATGGCAGAAGCATTTCCGCGCTGCTCGGGCCAGAGTTGCCCAGAGTTGCTGCTCTTTTTGTGACGCTAACCTGCTGAAAACACGCGTCCCGAGTCACACGTAGGTTCGCGTACGATTGGCAGCGCCGTTGCTACTGGTCAAAGCAAGAAGTTTGTCAGCGTGCGTTGACGAACCATTTTGTCCCCCAAAGGCTGATGGTCCGGGGCTACAGGGGTTAAGGAGATTGAAAGAGAAATGAACCGCTTATTTATTGTCGGCATTACCGGCGCGGCCATGCTGTTAAGCGCTGGCTGCTCTACCAAGAAGTATGTGCGCAACGAGACTGCGCCCATTATCAACAAGACCAACGAACTCGATGACCTGACCGCGAAGAACTCGCGCGACATTCGCGATGTGGACGCGCGCGCGCAACAGGGAATTCAGGGCGTAAATGCGAAGACCGCCGCAGTCGATCAAAAGGCGCTCGCCGCCGGACAGGCCGCCGACCAGGCGCAGCAGGCCGCGAATCAGACCGCCGGTAAGGTTGATACGCTTACCAACACCGTCGCAAACCTCGATAACTATCGTCCCGTGGCTGAAACATCAGTTCACTTCGCCTTTAATAGCGCAGTGCTCAGCAAGAAGGCTAAGGAAGCGCTCGATCAGCTTGGCAACGACATCCCGAATACCAAGGGATACGTAGTCCAGCTCTACGGCGGAACCGACTCCATCGGCAGTGCGCAATACAACTACAAGCTTAGCCAGATGCGCGCGGCCGCAGTCGTGCAGTACTTGGCAACACAGTACAACGTCCCGGCCTATAAGATTTACGTCGCCGGACTGGGCAAGGATAAGGAAGTTGCCAGCAACAGGTCGTCCGAAGGCCGCGCCAAAAATCGCCGCGTTGACGTCCAACTCATGACCAACGTGCAGGGCGAAGCCTCGGCGCAAAACGTTACCCCGGCTGCCCCCAACAGCCGGTAAGTCTTCCTCGACACCCCGAGGAAGCCCCGGAAGGGCCATGCTGAACGCAAGTTCGGGATGGCCCCTTTTTATGTCTGAGGTTCTCTTCTCAGCACACTTCAAAAGTTCACCACCCGGTGACGCCGAGAGCTCCCTTTACAAACTCTTGATTTCTGGCTAACCAAACCCTTATTGCCTTCGCATTGAACTAAAAAGGTGAGCTTCGATGTGTTTCTTCGGGCAGGCGCGCTGATCAATGTGTTCTCTTGCGCAGTCTGCTTTGCTGTTCTGGTGATGGGAGTCTGGATGTTCCGCAATCCGGCAGGTTTCTGGGACCAGTTCAATCCGTACCTAAAGCCCTATCACCGCGTGACACTCATTCTGGGGAAAATCATCGGATCGCTTTGGGCTTTTGGCGCCGCGCTTGGATGCTTCGTCTTTATCGGCAACGCCATCCGTGCATCGCTGAATCACCACTGGATCCGATAAGCGTCACTTCTTCCGAACGCCCTCGTATACCGCCTGATCTTCCTCATCATGTCCTTCCCACAATGCCGAAAAGATTTTCACCGCGCAGGCCGGAATCGTGAGAATCATCAGGACCGCGCCCGTGAACCAGGCAACTGTGAGGACACGCGAAAAGAAATGAGTAACCACATCCCACATGAATTGGGATTATGCCAGAAAAACGGCTCATGGGCGCTCGGCTTCTTTTCTTTTCGGGAGTTAAGCCGGAGACTTTGGTATTCGCTCTTGGTTTAGAATGCACGCATGAGTTTTCGCGCCACCGCCGCAACGCCTGCGCTCCAAAAAAAATCCAAGGCTGCTCCACCCGAAGAGACTGGCATGGAGGCTTCTTACCTGAAGGCGCTTGGCGAGAAACAAACGCCCGTAACGGTGAAGCTTGCAGGTGGGGAATCAGTCCGTGGGTGGATCGAGTATTACGACGCCAACATGATCCGGCTGACGCGCGAGCATGCTCCCAATCTTTTCATCTATAAGCATGAGATCGTGTACATCGCCGAAGACAACGGACGCCGAGGGCGTCTGTGAGCAGCCAACATCCCGACTATATCACTACGGCTTCTGAAATCGCGCGGCGCGCCGGCGCGCTGCTGCTCGAGTACTTGGACCGTGGCGTGAAGACCGAGTATAAGGGCGCCGGAACAGTGGACGTGGTAACGGAGGCCGACCGTGCTTCCGAGAAGCTCATCGTCGAGAGCCTTCGCGCGGCATTTCCGAGTCACGGGATTGTAGGAGAAGAAGGTTCGCGCTCCCAGAGCTCGGGCGAATGTCTCTGGTATGTTGATCCTCTCGACGGGACCACGAACTTCGCACACGGCTTTCCGGTCTTCTGTGTCTCGCTCGGACTCGCGCGCAACAATGAAGTGATCGCCGGCGTCGTGTACGACCCAACGCGGAACGAGCTCTTCGCTGCGGAGCGAGGAAGCGGGGTGACCTTGAATGGTGAAGCGATTCGCGTTTCCAAGATCAAGACATTTGACGAGAGCTTGTTGGGGACCGGCTTTCCCAGTAAGAAACGCCATCTCAATCCCAACATCCACTTCTATCACCAGCTCACGCTCAAGTCTCACGGATTACGCCGTGCAGGATCGGCTGCGCTCGACCTCGCATGCGTAGCCTCAGGTCGTTACGATGGGTATTGGGAGTTTAATCTGAATGCGTGGGACACCTCAGCAGGCGTACTACTGGTGGAAGAGGCTGGCGGAAAGCTTACACATGTAGATGGAACTAGATTCGACGTCGCTGTAAGTCGCGACGTGCTGGCCACCAATGGACTGATTCACGCAGAACTGATGAGTGAGATGCTGGCCATCATGAGAGGCCGCGTGGAACCGCTGCCCAGCCCAACCGAGTTCGCCAAATCTCACCTGAGCTGATGCAGGATGCACGAATCCTGTGGGCGCTGCTCCAGGAGCCCTGCAGCAGCGCATTCCCAAGGATTTGATTACCAGCCGTACTCTTTCAGCTTGCGATATAACGTCGTCTTGCCGATGCCAAGCATGCGCGCTGCTTTCAGCTTGTCGTCGTTTGTGGCTTTCAATGCGCCTTGGATAGCCTGCTTTTCCAAGACGGCTAAAGGAACGATTTTTCCAGCTCCGCCGGAGGCTCGCGAAGCTGAACCTTTTTTCTTCGTTGATTTAGGCATAGTTGTCTTCCGTCGATATTAGGATTTGTTCTTCTTTCGTTGTTCCGCCCAACGTCTCTTTTGAGCTTCGGAGATTCGCCTCCTCGCTTCCGCACTCATCATCCGAGGTCCACGGCGTCCCCCGCCCCGTCCGGCTCGGGATCCACCGCCTCCCCCACCTCCGAGCGCCGCGATCGCTCTATCGATCCGCTCGCGCTCGGCCTTCAATGCTCGAATAATCTGTTCAGTATCCAACGCGATCTCCTTAACTCCCGAATTGGGAAGATGATTCTAACAGTCAAAGACATACTAGTCACGCCACCAAAGTGGCACAACCGCTTATTCTCAAGATATCGAATGCTTGTGTATCCGTCGAGCGAATCACAGAGTGTACATGCAATTTTGGAATTGTGAATAGAATTCTTTGTGTCTTTCGTTCCCATTATGGTTAATCAAGAAAGGTAACCTGAAAAAGTTACGAAAGCGCAACGTTGAGTTACGCTGTTCCATTCCGGTTCTATGTCTAAGAAACGAGTCATAGTGGAAATTGCTGCGCACTCGGTGCAGTCGGCATTGGCAGCTCAGGGCGGCGGGGCGCATCGCGTGGAGTTGTTTAGCGATCCGCTCGAAGGAGGGGTGACGCCAAGCGAGGGATTGATTGCGGTTGTTCGAGATCAGCTGAAAATCCCATTGCACGTGATCATCCGTCCCCGAGGCGGCGACTTTTGCTATTCCGACGAGGAGCAAGACGTGATGCATCGCGACATCGCGGCCGCGAAGCAGATGGGAGTTGACGGCGTGGTACTGGGCGTCCTTAAACCCGAAGGAGGCGTCAATGTGGAACTCACACGGGAGTTGGTGGAGGCAGCACGTCCCATGTCGGTGACCTTTCACCGGGCCATGGACATGTGCAGGAACGTTTCAATTGCTTTGAACGACGTAATCGCCTGTGGGGCAGATCGAGTGCTTACCTCCGGAGGCGCAGCCCTCGCGTCGGAAGGAATTCCGGCTCTGAGATCACTGGTGAAGGAAGCGGGCGAACGTATCTCTCTCATGGCCGCCGGCGGCATTCGCGCGATAAACGTTAAAGCCATAGTTCAGCAGACAGGAGTCAGAGAAGTGCATGCCGGTCTCCGGACTAGCGTGCCGGGTCCCATGCTGTTTCGAAATGAGACAGTCTCGTTTGGGAACGCTCGCAGAGAATTCGAGCGAATCGTAGTTCAGGAGCAGGATGTCCGCACTTTGGTGGAGCAGGCTGAGGGACTCTGAACATTGGAATCATCTGAAGGCAGTCGCTACGGTTCACTTTGCTCTGAGCGCGGCAATGCTTGGCGTCTAGTGAGTCGCCATTCCGCTTCCGTCAATTTTGCGGTCCATATCGCGCAGAAGCAGCTGCCACATCTCGATCTCCAGCTGAAATTGATGCTTCATGGGCGTATCCCCTGCGGAGACGAAGGCCACGTTCCGCTGCATTTGCTCGATAAGAACACGCATTTTCTCCAGATCGCTCTTTAAATCTACAGGTTGCTGGATGACTCCAGCTCGCTGAATTGCAGGTGTCGTTCTCGGGTTTGGCTCCTGGCCGGATTGAGCAACAGCGAGCGAGGTTGTGCTGAGTAAAATCGCGCACACGCGAGCGAGTCGGTTTGTCATGATTCACCTCTAAGGCTTTACCAATGTAGCAACATCAGCGAAATCAATTCCGCAGATTGATTTTTCTTATTAGGTAAACCTGTTCGACTCGCGATGTAATCAAGATGGAAGCAAATTCGCGCTTTTAATTAGGTGCAGGGTGGACCTGGATCATCTGAAGACTTTTGTCGAGGTCGCGAAGGAAGGAAACTTCTCTCGTGCAGCGGCAAAGGTGTTTCGTTCGCAGCCGGCAGTCAGTGCCCAGATTCGCCAGCTCGAAGAAGACTATCAGCAGCGCCTATTCGATCGCTCAGGCAAGGCCGTCCGGCTCACCCCCGCGGGCGAGATTCTTCTTCAGTACGCGCAGAGCCTGCTTCGGCTGCACGACGAATCCCGGAATGCGCTCTCCCATGCTTCCGAGGAGACGCGCGGTGTGTTGTCGATTGGTGCGAACGAGGCGACGTTTCTTTACGTTTTGCCGAAGGTGTTCGAGCGCTTTCATAATAAGTACTCGTCCGTACGAATAAGCGTGTACCGCAACTTCAGCCGCAAGATCATCGAGAAGATCGAGCTAGGAGCAGTTGATGTCGGAATCGTTACCCTTCCGGTCAAGAGCGCTTGCTTGCGTGTCATTCCGATCTTTCGCGACGAGTTGCAATTTGTGATTCAGGCGAACCACCCGCTGGCGAGCAAGAAAGTCGTAACTCTTTCGGAGATCGCCGAAGTACCGCTAATCTTTCCCAAAACAGGATCGACCCGGCAGGCGCTCGAGCGGATGTTCAATCCCTATCGCGACATCCTTCGCATTTCGATGGAGCTTGGCAGCATTACTTTGATCAAACAATTTGTCGCTGGAGGGTTTGGCGCGTCGGTTATCAGCACCACCTTTGCTCAGGATGATATCCATGCTGGGCGGCTCCGACTTATTCCAATCAAGGATCTCAAGCTAAAGCGTGAGCTGGGACTGGTCTATCGCAAAGACCGAACTCTACCTCGGGCCGCAATGGCCTTCGTCGAAGTCGCGCACCAGTCGTTGCGGTCGAGCTCTGACCACAAGGCGAGCTAGGACTCACCCGTCAACATTCCTTCCCAGGTCCGCACTCAGCTATCCTAGAGCTGACCCATGAAAAAGGAATTGATCGAGCTGCAGGTGAACGGCCGACGGCGTGAACTGGCAATTGAGCCGTCACAGCTTCTGCTTGACACTCTGCGGCAGGAACTCGAACTCACCGGCTCAAAGCGCGGCTGCGATGATTCATCGTGCGGCGCGTGCACCGTTCTGGTCGATGGAGTTCCCATGCTCTCGTGCACGATCGTTGCAGCTTCAGTAGGCGCAGATGGCGAAGGCAATGCTCCTGAGATCACCACGATTGAGGGTGTTGCCGAGCACGGAGCCATGGCGGCAATTCAGAAGGCCTATGGCGAATGGGGCGGAGCGCAGTGCGGATATTGCACACCAGGGTTCATCATGACCGTTAAAGCTTTACTTGAGTGCAATCCCGACCCCAATGACGAAGACATTCGCCATGCGCTCAGCGGCAATTTGTGTCGGTGTACGGGATATACACAGATGTACCAAGCGATCAAAGCAGCAATCCACGCTGAGCAAGAAGGCATTGCTGCAGCCAAGCGATAACAAATGTCAGAGTTCTCAATCATCGGGAAACCGGTTGCCCTGATCGACTCCGCCGGAAAGACCACAGGAGCAGGGAAGTACGCCGACGATCTTTCCCTACCGGGCATGTTGGTTGGCAAAATCCTCCACTCACCTCATCCCCACGCCTTTATCAAGCGTATTGATGCACGACGCGCTCTTGCACTCGATGGAGTCGTTGCTGTCGTGACTGGAGAGGATGCCCCGAACAAGTACGGCATTCTTCCCGTTGGACACGATGAAACCGCGTTGGCCGTGGACAAGGTTCGCTATGTAGGCGACAACGTCGCGTGTGTAGTAGCCGAATCGGAATCGATTGCAGAGCAAGCGCTCGAGCTGATCGAGGTCGAGTACCAGCTCTTGCCTGCATACTTTGATCCCGAAGAGTCGATGAAGGCGAGTTCCAATGTCATCCACACGGAGAAGCCGAACAACATCGAGAAGGATTATCACCACGTCTTTGGCGATCCCGAGCAGGGCTTTCGCGAGGCCGCGCACATTATCGAAGGCCGGTATCTCGCAAACGAGGTGACCCATGCGGCAATGGAGCCGCACTCCACCCTCGCTGCCTTCGGCTTCGATTCCCAAACCGGGCAAGCTGGCCGGCTGACAGTCTGGTCGTCAACCCAGGTACCGTATTATCTCCAACACAAGCTCTCGATCGTATTGACAATGCCGATGGCGCAGATTCGCGTCATCAAGCCGCTGGTTGGCGGCGGCTTTGGAGGTAAGAGCGAGATTATTCCGCTCGAGATCATTGCTGCTGTAGCGGCGCGCAAGGCAAAGGCGCCGGTAAAGATCACATACACGCGTGAGGAAGTGTTCTGGGCACACCGGGGGCGCCCGCGCACCATTGTTGATCTCAAAACGGGAATCAGACGGGACGGCAAAGTCACTGCTGTGGCAGCAAAGGTGATTCAGGATGGGGGCGCCTATTGCTCCTATGGCGTTGTGACGATTCTTTATTCGGGAGCGCTGCTCGGGGCGCTTTACGACATTCCGAACATTCGCTTCGACGGCTATCGCGTGTTGACCAACAAGCCCGCATGCGGTGCCATGCGCGGGCATGGGACGGTAAACGTGCGATTCGCCTTTGAGTCACAGCTCGACGAACTTGCCGCAGCCATCGGCATGGATCCGGCGGAGGTTCGTCGCGTCAACTTGCTGAAGCCGCCGTGCATCACCGTGAATGGTTTGCGCGTGCAGAGTTACGGCCTGCCGGAGTGCATCGATAAAGTTCTCGGCGGCTCGCGCTGGGCGGAGCGCAAAGGCAAGCTGGGCCGTGGTCGCGGACTTGGCATTGGCTGCAGCCATTACGTGAGCGGCGCCGCAAATTCAATTATTCGCTCTGACATGCCGCACTCCACGGTCAACATCAAGATCGATCGCGATGGCGGTGTGATTGTGTACACCGGCGCCTCCGATATCGGCCAGGGTTCTGACACGATGGTCGCGCAGATTGTTGCCGAGGTCCTTGGTTGCAAGCTCGCACGTGTGAAAGTTGTTGCCGCCGATACCGATCTCACTCCGGTCGACATCGGTTCTTATTCCAGCCGAGTGACTTTCATGAACGGCAACGCGGCGATGCGTGCAGCCGAAGAGGTGAAGGCAAAGATTGTCTCCGCAGCTGCGCGCAAGATGGCCTGTGCTCCTGAAGATGTAATCATGCGCGACGATCACGTACGCAAGAAAGGAATGAGTGCCGTTTCGGGAGAGAAGAGCGCTGCGGAAGTATTAGCAAGCAAAGATACCCCGAGAGGTCCGGCAAGCTCGGACGCAGCTGCGCAGCAGTCTGCCACTGTGCGAGAGATCGTTCCGCGTAGCGTTCCTTCGGAACCTACCGTATCTGGGCGAGTCGAAGGGCAAATCTTGCGCAATTCCGTTCAGCAGAAGCGCAAAGATGAAGGCCCGAAAGATCACATGTCCTTCGAGGAGGCCGTCGTCGCCGCAATCGATTTCAGCGGCGCGCTTACCGGCACTGGTTCCTATGCGCCGCCTCCGGAAGCGCGCGGCGGCAAACACAAAGGCGCAGGCGTTGGACCATCTCCGGCGTACTCCTATTCGGCTCAAGTAGCGGAGGTAAGCGTCGACGAAGAGACTGGCGAAGTCACCGTTCACAAAGTCTGGGCAGCCCACGACTGCGGACGTGCGTTGAATCCCACTTCGGTCGAAGGACAAGTGATCGGTTCAGTGTGGATGGGGCTAGGTCAAGCGATGCAGGAGGAAATGGTCTGGAAAGATGGGCTGCTGATGAACCCTGGCCTGCTCGAATACAAGTCGCCATCGGCGGTCGAATCACCAGAGGTCATCAGCTACATCGTCGAGAGCATCGATCCAGAAGGTCCGTTCGGAGCGAAAGAAGCCAGCGAGGGATCGCTGGCCGCGTGCATTCCCGCGATTGCGAATGCAATCTATGACGCGGTAGGTATTCGTTTGCGCGAAGCGCCATTCACACCTGATCGAGTACTCGCCGCAATCAAAGGTCGCGATGCCGCGAAGAAACAGGACCTCACGCGCGGTGATGATCCCGTCCATCCAAGCAGTTTCCGGGAGCACGGCGGCGCGCTCTGGTTCAAAGGACGCGGACCAGTGCGTCATCCTGCCGATCCTGCTCGAGCCGGCGAGAAGACCAGCTATTAATCGCTACCATGTCGGCTAATAAGAAAGCAGTGGTCCTTTTGAGTGGTGGACTCGATTCCGCCACAGTTCTCGCCATCGCACGCGAGCGGGGATTTGAGCTGCATGCATTGAGCTTCGACTACGGCCAGCGTCATCGCGTCGAGCTCAAGGCTGCGCATCGAATCGCGCAGAGCTTTGGAGCGAAGCATTCCGTCATCTCTTTTGATCTGCGCCAATTTGGTGGCTCGGCGCTGACCGGAGATATCGACGTCCCAAAAAATCGACCGCAGGATCAAATTTCCGAAGGCATTCCTATAACGTATGTTCCGGCACGAAACACTATTTTCCTGTCGTTCGCTCTAGGCGTAGCCGAGACCACAGGTTCTTTCGACATTTTTGTCGGGGTAAACGCGCTCGATTACAGCGGCTATCCGGATTGTCGTGGTGAGTTCATCAAAGCTTTTGAGTCACTGGCAAACGTCGCAACCAAGGCTGGTGTCGAAGGGCAGAGATTCACCATCCACGCTCCATTGATTGAGATGACGAAAGCACAGATTATTCGCGAAGGAGCCAGGCTCGGCGTGGCTTACTCGATGACGACGAGTTGTTACGACCCGTCACCGGAAGGTCGCGCATGTGGCCGTTGCGACTCGTGTCAACTGCGGCGTAAGGGCTTCGCCGAAGCTGGAGTCGGGGATCCAACTTCATATCAGTGAAGCGCCTCGCGTCTTCACACCAACTCCTGCTGCTTGGCCTCTGCCTCGATTTCCCGAACCGGGATGAGCCGATCCATCTGTCGCAGTTGCGGAAATATCCATGCCCAGAGCCCAACCACGATCAACGTGCCTACTCCGCCGAGGATGACTGCAGGCATGGCGCCAAACCACTGGGCAGTGATTCCCGATTCGAACTGACCAAATTCGTTCGATGCACCAATGAACAATATGTTTACGGCGCTCACACGACCGCGCATCGCTGCAGGCGTTGCGATCTGCACGAGCGTGTTGCGGATGACAACACTGATCATGTCAGAGGCGCCTACGACGAACAGCGAAATCAGCGAGATCATCATCGAACGCGAAATGCCGAAGATGATGGTCGAGACTCCGAAGATCGCGACAGCGATGAACATCATTACTCCGGACCGGCGTTGCAAAGGACGATACGCCAGCACGACTGCCATGAGCGCTGCACCTGCAGCGGGCATGCTGCGCAACACGCCAAGGCCGCCTGGGCCAACATGCAGCACCTCCTCTGCATAAACCGGGAGCAGCGCAACCGCGCCGCCCAGCAGTACAGCAAACAAATCCAGCGATATCGATCCCAAAATGATCTTTTCGCGCCACACATAGCGCACGCCGGCAAGCAGGGTCTCAACGGAGACATCTTTCTTCTCCATCCGGCCGGTGCGCACCTGCATCATGAGCAGGAAGATGAAGCCTGCGGCATAGCAACACGCAGCCGTGATGTAGACGTTGGCTGCTCCGTGCGCCCAGCCGTATATCAGGCCGCCCAGTGCGGGACCGAGCACGGTTGCAATCTGGAAAACGGTGGCTCCCCAGGTGACTGCGTTCCCAAAATGCTCGGTCGGCACAAGCTGCGGAACTAGAGATTGACTGGCGGGTCCGCTGAACGCGCGGGTGATGCCGATCAGGAGCAGCGTGGCGAAAATCGGAAGCACCGACGCGGCGCGAGCATGTGCTTGCAGAAAGAGTAAGACCGAGCAAATCGAGTAAGAGATATAACAGGTCAGCAATACGGCACGACGATCAAAACGATCCGCCGTGTGCCCGGCGGGAATTGAGAGCAAAACGCCGGGGAGGAATTGCACGAGCCCCACATATCCTAGGTCGATCGGCCGGTGGGTGATCTCAAAGACCTGCCAGCCGACGGCGACCGACTGCATTTCTGTGCCGACGATCGAAAGTGCGCGCCCGAACTGGAACAGCCGGAAATCGCGATATTGAAATGCGGCTCTCGGTGGGACAGCCGGTTCTGTCTCAGGGGGCACCTTGATAGGTTACACGAGTAAATCGTCGCGCCGGTTTGCACCTTCAAAGCGAATCCGTATAATCCTCGCGTGCTCAACACAAGACTGCGCAGTCTAGCCCTCGCCATTCTCGGTTTCTGTGCGGTTTCAGTTTTCGCGCAGCAACAGCAGCCACCTGCTCCGATAGTTTCGCCGGAAGTTCAGTCAGATAATCGCGCAACCTTCCGCTTTCGCGATCCAAATGCGCAGAAAGTGGAAGTGGCGCTTGAAGGTCGCACCGCGCATATTCCGATGGAAAAGGACGACTCAGGGGTGTGGAGCGTCACAACCGATCCGCTGGAACCGGATTTCTACGGCTACTCTTTCGTGGCCGACGGCGTTGTCCTGATCGATCCATCGAATCCGCTGCTGAAACCAAATTTGCTGAATACGCAGAACATGGTCCACATTCCAGGGCCATCGTTGCCATGGGAAGTGAACGATGTGCCGCATGGAGTCGTACATCATCACTTCTACAAGTCTGGAGTCGTCGGAGATCAACGCGATTATTACGTGTACACGCCGCCGGACTACAACCCTGCAAAGAAGAAGAAATATCCGGTCCTGTATCTTCTGCACGGCTATAGCGACGATGCCAGCGGCTGGACCGCAGTCGGGCGCGCCAATGTGATTCTTGACAATCTCATCGCCCAGCAGAAAGCGAAACCGATGATCGTCGTAATGACCTTGGGATACGGCGATCTCGATATGCTGAAGCGTGGTTTCCGCGCCTTCGGCAACAACGACTTGCGCCAGCGAAATCTCGACAACTATCGCAAAGCGCTTCTCACTGAAGTGATCCCGCAAGTTGAGCACGAATATCGAACGCTCCCCGACCGCAAATCGCGAGCAATTGCCGGCCTCTCGATGGGTGGATCGGAATCTCTATTCGTCGGACTCACGACGCTCGATCGGTTTGGCTGGATCGGAGCATTCAGCACTGGCGGACTCAATGAAAACTTCGACCAGCAATTTGCCGGCTGGAATCCGAAAGACACCGCAAATCTCCAACTGTTATGGATTGCTTGTGGCACCGAAGATCGTCTCATTGACGTGAATCGTCGCTTCCGCGAGTGGCTCACCAGCAAGGGTGTGAAGCACACGGATATCGAAACTCCCGGCATGCACACCTGGATGGTCTGGCGACGCAACCTGGCAGCATTTGCGCCTTTGTTGTTCCAGAAATGACAGAGCTGCCGGCGGTAGCCGGTGAGTGTCACTGGGCGCCCAAGGCCAGCGATATTGATGTTGCCAGAACTGTCCGAGTCACAGATCGCCGTGTGTCGCGATCCGCACCTCAGGAAGCCCAGCCTCTCTCCTCCGTTCTTCCGTTTACAATATTGACGGAGTCTCACCTTGCCGAAATTTGAAGACTGCCTGCAGCAGCTGGAGAAAATCGTCGAACAGCTCGAGAAAGGCGACCTTCCACTCGAAAAATCTCTGCAGCTTTTCGAGGAAGGCGTGCGCCTATCAAACTCCTGTCGTCAAGAATTAGAAGCCGCTGAAGGAAAAGTCGAGATTCTGATGAAGCAGGGCAGTAAGTTGCAGCCAGAACCATTCGAAGCAGGCAAGCAGGCTGCAGGTGACGGTCAGTAGGTCACGCGCCAAGTCCATTCAGCATTTACTCCAATAGAAACGAGTCACGATTACAAAAGTAGTGCCCTCTCAAGCCGTCAAACTTACACGAGCAGAAACGAGTCGCAAAGGAACCAGAGCCTCGCGCCCCAAATCGGGCGCGCCGGAGCTTCGGTCGCTCTCCGAATTGAATCAAGCAGTCATTGCCTGCCGGCTGTGCCCGAGACTGGTTGCTTACCGCGAAGAAATTGGACGCGTCAAGCGCCGCGCCTATGCCGATTGGGAATATTGGGCGAAGCCGGTGCCGGGATTCGGAGATCCCAACGCGAGAGTTCTCATTTTGGGACTCGCGCCAGGAGCGCACGGCTCGAATCGCACCGGTCGTCCGTTTACCGGCGATGGTTCCGGATACTTCATGTATCCCGTGCTTCACGAAACGGGATTCGCGTCACAAGCCACAGCTACGCACCGGGATGACGGAATGAAACTCACGGGCGCGTACATCACTGCAGCAGTCCGCTGTGCTCCGCCGGCGAACAAACCCAATCCTGATGAAATTGCCAACTGCTCGCATTTTCTCGATGCCGAACTGGCGGCATTGCAACGCGTGCGGGTTGTGGTTGCATTAGGGAAGATCGGCTTCGATGCGTATCTCAATCATTTGCGGCGCGCAGGAGTAATTGCTTCGCGCGCTCCGTACACCTTTGGTCATGGAGTTCAATATCAAATGCCGAACGCAGTGATTCTGATGGGCGTCTACCATCCATCACTGCAGAACACCAATACGGGAAAGCTCACGAAAGAGATGTTTCGAGCAGTGTTTGAGCGGGCGCGAGTGCTTGCAGGTTTGTGAAAATGAAGTAGCGGGACAGAATCTCCGCCCAAAGACGGCGGCCAATTGTCTGCGTCGCTGCTGCGTCTCGATTGAGTCTGCGACCATGGTTTCCTGGGATTGCCATTTGGCCATCCCCGGCCCACAGGGCTACCGTCGGCGGTTCTGTCAGGCTTGTCCGAACTGAATTCCAATAGCGTCAAATGCCAGCGGATCAAGCGGGTGGTCTTTGCCCAAGCTTTCGATCTGGTCATCGCCGTCGCGCAGCATGCGATACCAGAGCAACTCGGTGATCGCGCGACGATAGAAGTCGGCATTGGCACCTTGCAACTTCTCGGGAGCGAAAAAGGTTTCGAGTTTCGTCATCTTCAGCTCTGGAATCTGCTATACGAGAGCGGCGTTTGCCTTATTCAACCCCAATCTGATGCAAATTCCTCGCACCCAGCAACTCAGCACGTAAAGAATTCTTACGAAGGGTCGAAGGAGATTCGAAGGTGCTGTTGCCTTACTCTTGGGGGATTTAAGGCCGAAGCAGCAGTGCGCCATTGTGCGCCAACCTGAATAACATCAACGTCATCCCATCACTTATCCGGCGTTTGCAAGCACTAACTACCGGGCCTGCTTATGTCTATTTCAACGGCCAGGCCGAGATTTCTGCGTCCGCTCCGCTTTCGCGCCGGACACTCCTACTGGAGCTATCTGTTTGCTGCTGCTCTCGCGATTGCGGCGATTCTGGTCGGCGCAGTACCGCTAACCACGCAGAAACCTGCAGGGCTGATTTCTTTATTCGCTCTGCTAATCAGCGCGCTTGTAGGCGGATATGCTGCCGGCTGGCTTGCTCTTGTGATCACTGCTGGTGGGCTCTGGCTCTTGCTTCCGGGATCGAGCACGGCTGCGCGCGATTTCCAATCTGGAGTAGTGCTCTGGTGTGCATACGTTGGACTCGGGATAGTGTTGATCGAAGTTATCCGACGGCAGCAGCGTGAACGGTTGCAATTGTTGGAACACGATCAGCGCCTCCGGCTCGCCCGTCGTGCTGCTCGCATCTGGTTCTGGGAGTGGGACCTGCAGTCCAATCTGCTGCGCTGGTCACGAGAGGGGGAATACCGAGCCAGTGACCGTAAGCGGAGCGAGTGCTATGAACTTTCGATCGATGAGTACATCAATCGTAGAGTTCATCTTGAAGATCGCGAACGTGTGCTGACCTCATTGTTTGAGGCCGCTGCCCGTCATCATCGCCTGGAACTCGAGTACCGCGTTGTCGAACGCGATGGGGCCATTCGCTGGCTCTCAAGCAAAGGCAAGATCTTTGAAGAAAATGGCACCCATCTGATGCTGGGAATGGCGTCCGAAATCACGGTGCAAAAACAGGCGGAGGAAGTCCGGTCGCACTTTCGCGCAGTGCTTGGAAGCCTCACCGAAGGCGTCTGCTACATCGACACCTCAGGCGCAATCCAGTACCTGAACGCCGCCGCAGAGCGCATGCTCGGCTACAAATCCGAGCAGGTGCGAGGCAAGCAGCTTCACGAGCTGGTCCACATCGGTTGTAATGCGGAAGGCGGCTGCTGCCTCCTGAACGCAATGCGTGCAGGCCATTCCTGCTGGGTGGAAGAAGAAACTCTCACGACGAAGTCAGGAGAAAAGCTCGTCGCGGAGTACACTGCCGCGCCGGTGCTCAGCGACGGAATCGCCCTCGGCGCTGTGATGATGTTTCGTGATCTTTCCGAGCGCAAGCGCGCCGAAGCCGCGTTGCAGGCCAGCGAGAAAATGGCCGCAACCGGACGCATTGCGGCGACCATCTCGCATGAGCTCCGCAATCCACTCGATTCCGTGATTCAGCTCCTCTACGTCCTTAAGCAAAGTGCCCGACTTGGCGACGCCGAGCGCCAGCAGCTTGAGCTGATCGACCAGGAGCTGCGTCGCATGACCGAAGTCACGCAGCAAACGCTCGCGATGCATCGGCAATCTTCGTCAATGGTGGCAGTGAACCTTTCCAAGCTGCTCGATGGAGTGCTGCTGCTGTATGGAAACAAAATTCGCGCCAGTAAAATCCGCGTAGAGCGCCGCTACGATTGGCTGGGAGAAGTCCCTGGATTTCCTGCTGAGCTGCGCCAGGTATTCACCAACCTGATTGTGAATGCCGTGGAGGCTATGCCGTCGGGCGGCGGCCTCCGTGTACACATCCGGCGTACCCGACAGCCAGGTGCTATGGGACGCGACGGTGTGGTTGTCTCGCTGCTCGATACCGGAACGGGAATTCCCAAAGATGTCCGCGAGCGGATCTTTGAGCCTTTCTTCAGCACGAAGGGAGAGAAGGGCAGCGGCGTAGGGCTCTGGGTCAGCAGGGGAATCGTCGAGCGCCACTATGGCACGATTCGCGTCCACAGCGACTCGCGTCCCGGTCGCAGCTATACCTGCTTTCAGGTATTTCTGCCGGAAAAGCAGAGCCAAGTCGTCTCTTTCCAACCCGTCGTGGCCGTCGCTGATCGGCATCGTCCCAAACAGCAGCCCGAAGCTGCGTAGAATTTTCAAAAACCGCCCGAGTACCGCGAATTGCCTTGACTTGATTCGGCCTCCTTGTCATCCTCATAAGGTCCCACATTGAGGTACCCCCATGGCGACATTTGCAACCAAAGTTGAGCAAAGAACCAGCCGCCGCTTTGCCCTCAAGCTGCCGGTATCGGTCCGTTGTGACAATGGTCACGTCGAGGAAGTTTCGGCGGAAACCCGCGATGTCAGCGCTCAAGGCGTGTTTTTCTATACTGGCTCGAACCTTGCCCACGGAACAAAAGTTGAGTTCACGCTCACACTGCCGCCTGAGATCACGCTAACGGAGAGCATCCGTGTACGCTGCCGTGGCCGCGTCGTTCGCATCGACGACGAGCCGCCTCGCGTGGGCGTAGCTGCGATAATTGAGCAGTATGATTTCGTGCCGGAGACAGCCGACGCGTAAAGTTTCGTCCTCAGCAAAGCACCACCCTCCCAAAGCAAAGACCCTGCGCCAAAAGCGCGGGGTT
>Ga0134126_10001509_pt1 | contig 29676 bp, 27 predicted proteins | sample KB31752_FD_96881 | JGI IMG/M metagenome (GOLD analysis project Ga0134126, IMG submission 96881) | Terrestrial soil microbial communities with excess Nitrogen fertilizer from Kellogg Biological Station, Michigan, USA - KB3-175-2 | ecosystem: Environmental > Terrestrial > Soil > Unclassified ... | reverse complement strand
GAGATGATGGATCTCAACAAGCTGGTCGTTCCGGGCACTACCCTGATCCTCACGAATGCGCAGGAGATCAACGACCGCGGAGAGATCACCGGACAGGCGACGGACCCGAGTACCGGTGCGACCGTGGCCTTCAAGGCAGTCCCCGTCTATTGATGCAGGGAGTTCGTTCATGATCCGCGCCATCGTCCGTCCGGAGAGGCTACTGCGCTCGGCCTTTGCGATCATAGCCGTGGCTCTCATTGCCGGGCCGGCGATGGCCGGATCACCCGCCTGCAAGGCACCTCAGTATCGGCAGTTCGACTTCTGGCTGGGGAGTTGGAAAGCCTACGACGACGGCGGCAAGGGTCCCTACATTGCCGAGGATGAGCTCAGTACCCTTCTGGGCGGCTGTGTCGTCCTCGAGCGCTACCGCCAGAACGACGGTCACGATGGCAACGGAGTCACCATCTACGATGCGACCCGGGATCTCTGGCATCAGACCTGGGTCACCAACTCCGGGCAGCTGCTCATCCTCGAGGGGAAGTTCGAGGATGGAGTGCTCACGATGTCCGGCGACAATCTCGACAGAGACGGCAAACGCGTGTGGTACCGGGTGAGCTGGAAACAGCAGACGACCGGGAAGGCGGGCGTCCGGGAGACGGCGTTCACCTCGAAGGATGGCGGCAGGTCGTGGCAGCCGGCCTTCGATATTCTGTTCGTCAGGGAGGGGAAAGGCTGATCGGCACGCCGTGGGGCGTGCGCCGGTAGGCGTCCTCCCACGCGTGCTTGCGCTCGTGGAGCTCCACCTCCCCGACAGCGCCCTTTGAGAGCAGCAGGGATTGCAGCGCCGACAGCCAGCAATCGAAGTAGTTTGCTTCCGCGGCCTTTGGATCCGTGTCAGAGGTGCGTTGCAGCTCACGACCCAGCGAGTGGGTCCATTCGGACCAGGTGAAGCAGCCCTGACGTGAGGCAACGACCGCGATCGCGAATGCGCGCGCCTGCCAGGGCTCTGCAAAAGCGAGCCCGGGCCCGGATCCCAACGAATCGGCAAACGCCCTGGCTTGCGCGAAGAAGCTACCTGCCTGCTGGCTCATGAAATCCTTATAGGGTGCCTCGACATGGACGTCAAGAAGCCGGAACGTGCGTGCCGACCTGCGCGAATACGTAGCGCCACCCTCGGGGAGTGCAGACGTAGGTATCACTGAACCACACCTTCACGTCGAAATGCTTCCCCTCCGTCATCCCTTCCGCCCACAGAAGCGCCGTGAGGACCGCGGTGTTTCCCCAGATTCGTACGGTCTGATGGCTGTCCTCCTGATGAGTATAGACGTACTTCCTCCGGCGGGCGTCGTTCACCAGATCAGCTTTCGTCTGCACGTCTCCGGTCGCGGAGACCAGGATGTAATCGCCCGGCAGGAGGCGGTCGACGGCGGCGACGTCGTTACGCTTCACTGCCGCCTGGAACTCGGTATCGAGCGCGGCGACGTCGTTGCGGCAGCCTGCTGCGGCCGCGAATGCGGTGGAGGAAATCCAAACCATCGACAGGACCAACAGGAGTCGCGACAAGTCTGTTACCTCTCAGGTCGTTCGGCCGGAGAAAGTTACCTCTGTTTGCTGCCGTGCGGCAATGGCCACTTGGGCTGCTCAGCTGAGGCCGTTGCGAACCACCCGTCCCGGGGCCTCTGATAGAATGTCCCTCCCGCCCGCTGCCGCAGACACGCCGATCATTGATGAACGGGCCCCGACCAGCTTGCGATCCGCGGCGCGCATTCCGGCGGCTCGGCGCGGCTCTGGTTTCCCTGCTTCTGCTCGCGGGCTGTGTGGGCCCGGGATCGAGGTTCGCCCGCAGGGCGCCCAATCCATCGGACGTCCGGGCGGTCGTCGGCAGTGCTCTCCCGGCGGTCTCCGACCGCGCCGGCTGGACTGACGACATCGCCGACGCCTTTATCAGGCTCGATCTGCCGCCAACGCGAGAGAATGCTTGTGCAGTGGCCGCCGTCATCGAGCAGGAGTCGGGCTTCCGTACCGATCCGGCGGTGGCCGGTCTGGGCAAGCTCGCGTTGCGCACGATCGACGCGCGCGCATCGCACGCGGGAATTCCCTCGGCTCTCGTACATGCGGCGCTCGACCTGAAATCCTCCAACGGGCGCACTTACCGCGCGCGCATCCGGGCCGCGGTCACGGAGAAGCAGCTGAGTGATGTGTACAAGGATTTCATCGGCCGGGTACCACTCGGCCGCCCGCTCTTCGCGAGCTGGAATCCGATTCGCACGCGCGGCCCCATGCAGGTCAACGTCGCCTTCGCCCAGCGCTTCCAGGCCATCGAGCCGTATCCCCATCACGACCCGCGGCGCGATCTGCGCGATGAGCTGTTCACACGCCGCGCCAGCATCTACTTCGGCGTCGCGCACCTGCTCGACTACAAAGCTCCCTATGACCGATACCTTTACCGGTTTGCCGACTACAACGCGGGCCAGTACGCCAGCCGCAATGCGGCTTTCCAGCGGGCTGCAAGCCTTGTCGCGGGCGTGCCCCTGACCGCCGATGGGGCGCTGTTCGCCAACGACCCGGGTGCAAAGGGTGCTGGCGGTACGGAACGGGTGTTGCTCGCTATTGCGAAAAGGCTGCATCTGAGCGATGCCGCAATTCGGGCGGCGCTGCGACAGGGCGCTGCCCAAGGCTTCGAGCAGACCGCGCTCTATCGGCGCGTGTTTGCGCTGGCTGATCGCAGGCGAGGGAGCCGGTTGCCGCGTGCCGCTCTGCCGCAGATCCGCCTGGAGGGACCGAAAATAGAGCGGCCGCTGACGACGGGCTGGTATGCGCGCCGGGTCAACGGCCGCTTCGAGCGTTGCGTGCGCGGCTGACGCTGATGTTCAAAATGGTACAAAAAAAGTGGTACAAAACGGCAATGACATGCTCCGCCCGAGCGTGCGGCCATGGCACAGCGCCTCTATAATTCATCCCCCGCTCTGTCGTCCCCAGGGGTCTCACATGAAAAGCACCGCGACCTCGGCAGTTCGCGCGATAGTGATAGGTGGGCTCATCGCCGGCACCATCGACATCGGCGCCGCCGCACTCATCAGCCGGGTGAGTCCCGTCCTGATCGCTCACTACATCGCCATGGGGGCGATGGGGAAAGGCGCGCTTGCCGCCGGCGCGAGCGCGGCATATCTCGGCTTGATCCTGCAATGGATGATGTCGATCGTGATCGCCGCGATCTACTGGTTCGTGACCGCGCAGATGCCCCGCCTTCGCGAGCGGTGGTGGCTTGGCGGCCTTCTCGCCGGGCCCGTCATCTACCTCGTCATGAACTTCATCGTCCTGCCCTTCTCGGCCGCGCCGGTGACGCTGCACCAGATGATCGCGCACTTCACGCTGCTCAAAGGCGCGGAGAACCTGGCTGCGATGCTCGTGTTTGCTCTCATAATCGCTTTCTGCGCGCGTTACCTCGCCGCGCAGAGCGGCGGCTATCCGACTCCGCGCGGCGCCGGCTCTGCTGTCGCATCGCTCGCGTTGCTCGCGGCGGCCCTGCCGCTGCTTCTTCCGGCGCTTCCCAGCTCGGCAGCGACCCTGCAGGCCGCGGGCGCCGATCCTGTCGCGATCATTGCCTCCGCCAAGGAGGCCATAGAGATCGCCAATTCGAGCTGGCTGCCGCAGATGAAGCGCGGTGATGCCGACGGTGTGGCGGCCGCTTATGCCGACGATGGCGTATTACTCACTTCGAACGGCACTGCGTTGCGTGGGCGCGCCGCAGTGGCCGCGAGATATCGGGCCGAGCTGGCGCAACTGGGGCGGGTGGTCGATGGCGGGTTGATTCAGGAAGGGGTGACGGTCTCAGGCGGGATGATCTACGAGTGGGGGCACGGCTGGCTCGCGTTCCAGAAAGAAGGCAAACGCCAGGTGAGCTCCGGACCTTACTTCACCGTCTGGCGCCGCGGTCCCGATGGTAACTGTGCATCATCCGCAACCTCGTGCTCTGACAGGGCGTGCGCATCGATCAGCCCATCGCCGCCGCCAACATCGTCGAGTACAACCCCCGCTGCGACCTGAGCCGACGCTACGCGCGCGGTGTCTCCCGGATCCCGCTGGCGGCCGCTGCGGCGGTGAGCAGCCGCTCGCGCTCCATCTCCGCGACGATCTCGATCGTCTCATCATCGGCGGGGAACAACATCTCGAGCGCGAGCTCCGCCAGAGTCACATCGCTCGGCGTGCCGAACACCGTGAGAGTGTTGAGGAAGGAGACCGTGCCGAAGCGGGTGGCGATCCGAAGCGGTGTTGCCAGGCGCTGAATGGCGTCGAATTCAGGGGCGGCGCAGGCTTCCGAGCGCACGGGCACCGGATAGCTTTGCACTTCGGCGAGCAGGGCCTCGAGACCCGGGTCGGCCTGCCGCTGCAGCTGATTTCTCAGCAAGTGCAGTGTGTGCCCCCGCCACTCCGCGTAATTGACGATGCGGGGCCCCATGCCCTGGGGATGCAGAGTCAGGCGTACCGCATTGACGGGACGGTGTCGCAGCATTTCCTCCGAGCAACCCTCGTACAGCTGCTGCAGCGCTGAGTTCGACAGCACCACGTTCCAGTGCCTGTCGACCGCGAAGGCGGGATAAGGCAGATGCGCCTTGAGCACCCGATCCATTGCGCGCTCGGCCGCTTCGAGCTCCGCAATCGGGCGCTCTGCGAAGGCCGGGGCGAACCCGGCGGCGAGCATGAGCGTGTTCTGCTCCCGCAGCGGAACGTCCAGGCAGTCGGCCAGCCGGCGGATGATCTCCCGGCTCGGCTGCGCGCGTCCGGTCTCGAGGCAGGACAGGTGTCGCGTCGAGCTGCCCGCGGCGAGCGCAAGGTCGATCTGCGTCATGCGACGCTGCTCGCGCCAGCGGCGCAGAAGTGTCCCGAACGACAGCTGCTGTGTGCCCATGGCTTGCAAGTCTAGCGTCCCGCGGCGCACCGGCTCCATGACCTTCCGGGTCAAGAGGAGTGCGTGCCGATGATCTATGTCTTTGTCCAGCTCACCGGGCGGGGAGGGCAGCGGTCAGCCCGCCAGGATGCAATGTCGGAGACCGGCATCGGCCGGGCGAACAGGTAGCCCTGCACGAGCGACGCCCCGAGCTCGCATACCCGTTGGAGCATCTCTTCGGTCTCGACACCCTCGATGATGACCTCGCGACCGAAGTCGCGGGCTATGCCCAATGCCGCCTTGATGATGCTCTTGCCGCCGTCGTCGAATTCCCTTACGAATACGCGGTCGACCTTGATCACATCCACCGGCAGGTGGCTGAGATAGGAGAGGGAAGAATAACCCGTGCCGAAGTCGTCAACGCAGATCGAGACGCCGAGACTCCGCGCCTGGGTGAGCTGCTCACGCAGCGCATCGATGTCCTTGGCGAGCGCTGACTCGGTGAGCTCGAGCTCGAGAGTGCCAGGGCGAAGCCCCGGCAACGACAAGCACTGTTCGAGGTGTCGCAGAAAGCGCGGACTCACCAGCTCCTGGGCCGAGACGTTCACCGCGACCTTGGTCGCCCCGTTGGTCGAGAGATGTCCAGAATCGAGACACGCGCGCCGCCTGACCCAGCGTCCGAGCCGAGTGATCTCGCCGCCGCGCTCGGCTATTGCAACGAACCGAGTGGGGGGCACGTACCCGATCCGCTCGTGTCGCCAGCGTGCCAGCCCTTCGAAGCCCCGCACCTGCCCGGTCCGCACGTCGATTATCGGCTGGTAATGGAGCTGGAGACGATCTTGCCGGATGGCATCCAACAGATCGGCCAGCAGCGCGCGGTCATCAAAGTCCAGCGATTCCGATCTATCGGGCACGCCAGCGGAGTGGCGGTGGTCTTGCCGCACGTCGGCCACCTGCCGCGGCACCTCCTCCTGCGCATCCAGTGCCGCGTACCGCGCTGTTGCCGCCGCGACTGCTTCGAGGAGCTGCGGTGATGCGCACGGCTTGGTCAGGAATCGAAAGACCTGCCCACGATTGACTGCCGACATGGCAATCGAGAGATCGGCCTGTCCGGTCAGCATGATCCGCTGCGCCCGGGGCACGAGGCTGCAGCAGCGCGCGAGGAACTCGATTCCATCCATCCCGGGCATCCGCATGTCCGACAGGATCACGGCGACGTTCGGCTGCTGCCCGAGCAGGCAGAGCGCGCTCTTTGCGTCAGCCGCGGAGATGACCGAGTACTTCCGTCCGAGGATTGCGCGCAGACCCTCGAGCACGCCAGGCTCGTCATCAACGCACATTACGACAGGGCGGGCAGGCCCGTTCATTCCCGCTGCTCTGCCTGGAGGATACTCGGTGCGGCGCGGGCGCTACATTCGACGGCGCCCAGCACCGCTTCGTCGAGAACGTCCGGTCCGGAGTGGCGCAGTCCCGTTCCGGTCATGCCGCCTTTGCTCCCTTGGCCGGTGGGGCGGCGCGGCCGTTGATTGGCAGTCGGATCATGAAGCGAGTACCCACTCCGACGGTGCTCTGTACGTCGATGCTGCCTCCATGCTTCTCCGTCACGATGGACCGGGCGATTGCGAGTCCCTGGCCGGTCCCGCGGCCCACCCCCTTGGTCGTGAAGAATGGATCGAAGATCTTCTCGAGGTTCTCCTCCGGGATGCCGCAGCCATTGTCCAGAATGGAAATGACGACGCTGTCGCGCACCATGTCGGTGGTGACGATGATCCTGCCACCCGAGACATCCTTGCCGGCGTCCTCGATGGCCTGCGCGGCATTGACGATGACGTTGAGGAACACCTGGTTCAACTCGCCGATGTTGCAGGTGACCTCCGGGATCGCGCCGAGCCGGGTGTCGACGGTGGCGGTGTATTTGTACTCGTTGTGAGCGACGATGAGCGTGGTCTCGATCGCATGATTGAGATTCGCGGGGCTCTGTTCGTTGCGTTGCGGATGCGCGAATTCCTTCATGGCACGTACGATGGAGGCGACGCGCCCGATACCCTCGAGTGTCCGCTCGAAAGCCTTCGGAACCTCGATACCGAGGAACTCGAGGTCTGCGTGCCGCTCCGCCTCCTTGACGGATTCGAGCGCCGCGGCGAAAGGCTCACCGGCGGCGAGGCGTGCAAAGGCGTGCCGGTACGCCGCCAACAGGCGCTCGTGATCCGCCTGCGCGGTTTGCAGGAACGCGACCCCATCACCGATATATTGGATCGGTGTGTTGATCTCGTGCGCGATACCGGCGGCCAGGCGCCCGACGGACTCGAGCTTTTGCGCGACCTGCAGCTCCATCGCCATGCGCTCCCGCTCCTGCATCTCGCTGTAGAGCTGATCCTGCAGCTGACGCTGCACTCTCTCCTGCTCGAGGCGAGCGGTGATGTCGGCGCCAACACCCACGTAGTGAGTGATCCGCCCGGCTCCATCCTTAACCGGAGCAATGAAGGCGCCGACCCAGAAGATCGAGCCGTCTTTGCGGCGGCCGCGCAGCTCGGTGCGGACCTCATGCCCGGACCTGAGCGCCTCCATGACTTCCTTGAGCTGGATGCGGTTCAAGGTCTGTGGCAGGAGAACGTTGGGACCCTTGCCGAGGAGCTCAGAGGGCTCGTAGCCGTATTCCCGGACGATGGCACGGTTGACGTAGACCACCGGCCAGCCCGGGCGAGTGGCATCCCCGATGATGAAATGCGAGGCGGCGGCATCGAGCGCGCAATTACGCACCCCGAGCTCGCTGCGCAACCGCTCCTGCTCGGCGATCTCGGCCGCCAGCCGGGCCTCGAGCAGGGCTGAAGCGCCCTGATTTTTCGCCCGAGCCGGTGTGGTCGCGGTGTTTGGCCCGTGTCCCATGAGATGGATTGAACTGCCGCCGGACCCCTCAGTCCGTGATCCCGGTAGCGGTTGTGAGATCAAGAAGCCTGCTTGAATGCCGATACTGTGGAGCAGGTAGGGTATCGGAACCTCCAGGGCAGGTTAAAGTGACCGGCGACCAGGTCAACGGAGCCAGTACGGAACTATCTCGGGAGCGCCGCCCTGCGCTGGACATGGGTACGTTGATACCGGGAAGGACGCTGACGCGTTTCGGCCTGGCTACGTGCCTGGCACTCTCCTACGGGCTCGCTCTTTGGACGAGCGCGGATTGCAACGTCCAGTTGTATATGTGCGCCGGGCTGGCCCTTCTCGCGCTCTACCGGGATTGGCGTCTGTTGGTGCTCGTCTGTGCCAGCGCGCCCGTCGCGCAGTATCTCCATGCCGCTTTCTCCCACGTCGGCTCGGAGATGCTCCATCGCGACCTTCAACAGGACGCCTGGTTGGTCTTGGAAGCCGCCGTTCTCAACCTGGGGTGCATTCGATGGACCCGGTTGCTCCACGATTACGCGCGCGAGGCCGCCCAATTGGAGCGCCAGCGCTCGCAGGCGGACCAGGAAGTTCTCGAGCGTACCGCGCAGCTCGAAGTCGGCGGCGAGCAATATCGGGCGCTGCTCGAGTCAACGAGCGCGGTACCTTGGGAGCTCGACGACGGGACGGGCGCATGCACGTACATTGGCGCGCAGGTCGAGCGTCAATGGGGCTGGCCGGCAGATCGCTTCCGGGAGAATGGCTTCCTGTTCTCCTGTGTGCATCCCGACGACCGCCCCGCCTTCGCGCAGGCACTCGAAGAGGCCGTGGCATGGCAGGACGTCACGATCGATTGCCGCTTCCTGTTCGCGTCAGATCGCTACTCGAATGTGCGCAGCTTCGTCCGTCATGCACCCGATGTCAGGGATCACCGCCGCGTGCGGGGTTTCAGCATCGATGTTACCGCCCAGAAGAAGCTTGAGCTCGAGCTTCACCAGGCGCAGAGGCTCGAATCGGTTGGCCGCCTGGCGGCCGGAATTGCGCACGAAATCAACACGCCCGTCCAATTCATCAGTGATAATTGCCACTTCCTGAAGGACGGCCTCGGCGAGGTCAGGACCGTCCTGGAGCGCTATCGTGAGGCATTGCGCGCAGTGGCGGCAGGGTCGATGAGCGGCGGCGAGGCACTCGAACGGTCGCTGCTGGAGGAGCAGGCCTGTGACCTGGGGTTTCTGTGCGAGAACATGCCGATCGCGGTCGAGCGGTCGCTCGAGGGGTTGGAGCGGGTCGCCAAGATCGTCCGGTCCATGAAGGAGTTCTCGCACCCCAATCAGGACGCGCCGTCCTCAGCCGATCTCAACGCGGCGATCCTGAGCACGCTCACTATCGCACGCAACGAGTACAAGTACGTTGCTGAAGTCGAGACACGCCTTGGAGACATCCCGGCCGTCATCTGTTACGCAGGCGAGCTCAACCAGGCGTTTCTCAACATCATCGTCAACGCCGCTCATGCCGTGAACGAAACGGTGGCCGGCACCGACCGCAAGGGGCTCATCACGGTCAGCACTGCGGTCGATGGCGGTGAGGTCGTGATATCCGTAGCCGACACCGGACCCGGGATACCGCAGGAGATCCAGGACAAGATCTTCGATCCTTTCTTCACCACCAAGGAGGTGGGCAGGGGCAGCGGCCAGGGGCTCGCGCTTGCCCGCGCAGTGATCGTGGAACGGCATGGGGGAAGCCTGACTTTCGCGACGGAGCCGGGGAAGGGCACGGTCTTCGTGATACGCCTGCCGGCCGCCCCAGCCGGGGAATCCGCTGCCGACGCGCAGCAACAGGGACTGGTGATGTGAGCGCTCCGGAGCCCAAGCAGATCCTGTTCGTCGACGATGATCCGGCGATCCTCGGCGGGCTTCGGGTGCGGCTGCATCGCTTCGACAGCCGCTGGGCCATGTATTTTGCGGACAGCGGCGCTGCCGCGATCGACGAGCTCGAGCGCTGCGATTACGATCTGATCATCGCCGATGTGCGCATGCCCGGGATGGACGGTGTCGAGCTTCTGCGAACCGTGAGCGAGCGTTGGCCCAACACCATCCGCATTGCGCTCTCAGGGTATGCCGGCGACAAGCAAGTCGCCCGCCTGGTTCCTTACGCGCATCAGTACCTCAACAAGCCGTGCCCGTCGTCGCAGCTCGAGGAGCTCATCACGCGCTGCCTGCGGCTGCACGAGCTGCTGCCGGACGCACGGCTGCGCGCGCTCGCGGGCAGCGTGCGGACTCTTCCGGTGACGATAAGGGCGCATACTGAGCTGCAGGCCGCGCTCTCGCAGGAGAGTGCGGGGATCGCCGCCGTGACCGGGATCGTCGCCTCGGATACGGCGCTGACGGCCAAGACCCTGCAGCTCGCGAATTCCGAGTTCTTCCGGCTCTCCCGCCGAATCTCCAATGTGGAGCAGGCAGTCGGACATCTGGGTCTCAGTGTAATGCGCGCTCTGGCCGCTTCCACCGAAGTGTTCTGGCAGGGTGCGGAGCACGAGAGCATCACCTTGCGACTCGAGGAGCTGCAACAGCATGCCAGGACGGTAGCGGCAGCAGCACGGTCGTTGGCGAGGGACACGCCGCACGGCGACGACGCTTGGGCTGCAGGGCTTCTGCACGATATCGGGTACTGGATCCTGGCCCGTGAACGCCAGGCGGAGCTGCTGCAGTGTCTGCAGCTTGCAGTCGCCGACGGGTTGCCTCTGCAGGAGGCGGAGGCGCGTATCCTCGGCGCTTCGCACGCGCAGCTCGGGGCCTACCTGCTCGGGCTGTGGGGTCTTCCCGCTGCGCTGGTGGAGGCAGTAGCCTTCCACCATGCTCCGGACCGGGTCGCTCAGTCGCAGTTCGGTGCGCTCGAGGCGGTCGCCATTGCGGAATCGCTGTGCGGCACCGACGATGCCGAGATTTTCCACGGACGATCAGTGCCGGTGTACGGAGTGGGTGTCGAGTATCTGAAGTCGGTGAATGCCCCGTTCGACTGGCCGGAGGCGACGCGACGCGTAGAGGCGAGCTGCAGGTCCCTGGAGGCTTCGTGATGAAGAGCCCTGATTCGATACGCGTCCTGTGCGTCGACGATGACCCCCGCATCGTCGAAGGCTTGAGCCTGCACCTTCGCAAAGACTATCAGGTGTTGACCGCCCTCAGCGGCTCACAGGCTCTCGAGCGGCTGAAGGAGGTGGGCGGAGCCGCGGTAGTGATCTCAGACATGCGCATGCCCGGCATGGACGGTGCGACTCTGCTCAAGCAGGTCATGCAGCTGTATCCGGATACGACCCGCATCCTGCTCACCGGCGAGCCGGGACGCGACAGCGCCGTCTCGGCTGTCAACACCGCGCATGTATTCCGGTTTCTGCTCAAGCCCTGCACCCCGGAGCAGCTCAGGTCGGCCGTCGAGGACGGCGTGATACAGCACCGGCTCGTGATCGCCGAGCGCTCGATCCTCAAAGAGACCCTCATCGGCTGCATCAAGGCACTGGTGGATGTCCTTGCCATCACCAGCCCCGCCGCCTTCGGCAGGGCGAGCCGAGTCAAGAGAATGGCGATGGAGTTTGCGGGCAAGCTCGACTGCGGGCATTTCTGGCAGCTCGAGGCGGCGGCAATGCTCTCGCAGGTCGGCTACCTCTCCTTACCCGACGAGCTCACCGAGAAGCTGCATTGCGGTGAGCCGCTGAGCCCGCAGGAGCAGACTCTGGCGGCCGGTGCGCCCGATGTGGTCAACTCCCTGCTCGAGAACATCCCGCGACTGGAGCCCGTGATCCAGATCCTGACGGCGCTCAAATGGACCGACGAGCAGATTGCGCGCCTCGGCGACGGCACCATAGGCCTCGGCACGCGCATCCTCGGGCTCGTGCTCGAGTACGACAGCCTCACCTCCCGCGGCAGCACGGCCGCCGAGGCAGTCCAGACGATCGGCTTGAGATCGCCCCGCTTCGGGGCGGAGCTCGTCGAGAAGTTCGGCGCCTACGCCGCCGGCACAACCAACACCGCGGCGGAGCTGCGCGAGTTGCCGCTGAGCGCCGTCGAGCCCGGCATGATCATCATGCAGGACGTGCGAACACCACGCGGCCTGCTGTTCGTGGCGCGCGGTTTCGAGGTCACCGGCGCCTTCATCGAGCGTATCCGGAACTTCGGTGAAGACCTGCTCAACCGGCCTGTGAAGGTCCTGTTGCGCGGCAAGGCAGCCTCGGCCGTCAGCCGGTAGGAGCTATGCCGGATGCGCGGACCGCGCGGCCTGCACCGTCCGGAAGAATACTTCCCGATCCGAGCGCACCGCGGCAATCGGCCAGCCGCAGCTGATGCCCCCATCCACCACCAGGTCCTGTCCCGTGATCATGCGCGATGCGTCACTCGCCAGGAAGAGAGCCGCACCGGCGATGTCCTCCGTATGGATGACACGATGCAGCGGTTGGTATCGGGGGAGGATCGCGCTGATGGCAGCCTCGGCGTACTCGGGATGCGCGTCCGCCTCGTCCGGCCTCATCCCAACGTACTTGCCGAAGGCGCCGGTGGCCGTCATGCCGGGTGAGAGACTGTTCACACGAATGCCTTTCTCTCCGAGCTCGACGGCGGCGCAACGCGTGAGGTGGATTGCGGCGGCCTTGGCTGCCGAGTAGTAGTGCCCTCCGAGCCCAGCCCGCGTGCCGTTCACGCTCGTGACATTGATGATGCTCCCCGAGCCCTGAGCGGCCATCACACGCGCTGCATATTTGATTCCAGCGAGCACTGCGCGCAAGTGCACCGCGATGACGGCATCGAACTGCGCCAGATCGACATCGGTAAATGTCGCGTACTGGGAGGATCTTCCCGCGTTGTTGACGAGGCAGTCGAGCCTGCCGAAGCGATCGACGGCGTGCGCGATCATGCGTTCCACATCCGCTTCCGCCGTGACATCCGTGCAAATAAAGCTGGCGGCATCGCCGAGCGCATGTGCCAGACGATCGCCGCGTTCCCGGCGCCTGCCGGCGATCACGACGCGGGCGCCTTCATTGACGAACACTTCCGCGGTGCGAGCGCCGATGCCGCTCGTGCTGCCCGTAATGACTGCGACCTTGCCAACCAGTGTCATCATGTCAGGTCCCCAAGGAAGTGATGTGGCGAGTCTAGCGGCCCCGCACGTACTCGATCCATGACCCTACAGGTCAAGCCGGGCATTCGCCGGTGGGCTCAGGGCGGTCAGTCACTTTGATGCGCCGACCCTGCGACTGTTCTGGTCGCACTCCGGCCTAGCTGTAACTGTCATGGCCACGCCGATCCTGCTAGATTGCAGGACAGCAGCCCGCCAGGCCCGCACGCCGGAGATTGCGCTAAATGACGTCAGGAAAAGCCCCCGACATGGACCCCGAGGAGCTTCTCGAGTACACCCGGCGTCGCAGCCTCGAATATCTCGAATCCCTGCCGGAGCGCAACGTCAGCCCCGCGCTCTCCAGCGATGGAATTCGGCAACTGCTCGGCGCGCGCCTGGCCGATGGAGCGACGCCCGCCGCGGCCGTCATCGGCACTCTCGCGGATGCCGGCCTCGGCGGCACGGTCGCCTCCACCGGCCCGCGCTACTTCGGATTCGTGACAGGCGGCAATCTTCCTGCCGCGCACGCGGCCGACTGGCTGGTCTCCACGTGGGACCAGAACCCGGCGGTATACGTACTATCGCCCCTCGTGGCGGTGATCGAGGAGATCGCCGCCGGCTGGTTGCGTGAGCTCACCGGGCTGCCGACCGGGATGAGCGTTGGCTTCGTGACTGGCTGCCAGATGGCGAGCTTCACCGCTCTTGCCGCAGCGCGGCACCGCGTATTGGAGCACGCCGGCTGGAACGTCGCCGCCGATGGGCTGTTCGGCGCGCCACCGGTCGATGTGGTCATCGGTGAAGAGGCTCACTACACGATCCCGATGGCGCTGCGCCACCTGGGGTTCGGCGCGGCGCGGCTGCGGCGTGTCGGCGCCGACGGGCAAGGCAGGATGAAGGCCGATGCGCTGCGGGCAGCATTGCGCGGGAGGAGCGGCCCCTGCATCGTTTGCGCGCAGGCGGGCAACGTGAACACCGGCGCCTTCGATCCATTGGAGGCCATTGCGGATGCGGCCAAGGAGCGGGGCGCCTGGCTGCACGTCGACGGAGCGTTCGGGTTGTGGGCAGCGGCAGCACCGGCGCTCGCCGCTTTGACGCGCGGCATCGAGCGCGCCGATTCCATTGCGACCGACGGGCACAAGTGGCTGAACGTGCCGTATGACTGCGGCATCGTGTTCTGCGCCGACGCCGAGGCGCATCGGGCGGCGATGTTGCTGCAGGCCCCCTACGTGATCGGCTCCAGCAGCGAGCGCGATCCGCATGAATTCGTCCCTGAGGAGTCGCGGCGAGCGCGTGCCGTGCCGGTCTATGCCGCTCTGCGCTCTCTTGGCCGAGCCGGATTTGCCGACCTCGTGGAGCGTTGTTGCCGCCTGGCACGACGGTTTGCGGACGGGCTGCGATCCGCCGGCCTCGAGGTTCTCAACGACGTCGTGCTCAATCAGGTGTTGGTCACGTTCGGCGATCCCGATCGGACGCGCCGGACCATCGCGGCGATCCAGCAGGACGGAACGTGCTGGTGTGGAGGTACGCAGTGGCAGGGGCACACGGCCATGCGTATCAGCGTCAGTAACTGGAGAACGACCGAGTCGGACGTCGATCGGAGTTTGGAGGCGATCGTGCGCGTTGCGGCGCAGTGCGCCGACATGTAGCAATCATGGCAGGTCCGCGACCATCGAGTGAATGGCGTCGGTGAAGTCGATTTTGCCATCCAGGTAGGGTTGCCAGTCGGCTTCCAGCACGCGCCGATATGCCGGCCAGTGGCCGCGCCCGTAGACTCCATTGCGGTAACCGTAGATTGCCCATCGTTACATCCGCAAAGCGCGAGCGCGGCCCGGTTAGAAAGCAGCGCGCTCGGACGCGCGAGTCCTCACGCGACACCACGAATATCAGGTAGGGATTCGCCTCGGGAATGATCCGCCAGCTGCGCCCCGCAGGGGTCGGGCCGGTTTGTTGTATCCAGAAGTGCTCAATGAAGGACGCCTGGGCACGTGAGGGCGGAAAAAATCTCGCGGCGCCGGCGCCGGCGCCTGCTTGGTCGAGGAGAATCATCGCGCCCCACCGAACTGGGCGCGATAGGCCGTGGGAGTCAAGCCGATCTGCTGCCTGAAATGGTGGCGGAGCGCCGCCGAACTGCCGAACCCCGAGCTCTGCGAGACCTCATCCAGGCCGGCGGCACTCGACTCGAGGAGGTAGCGGGCCGCCTCGAGGCGGGTGGCGATCACCCACTCTCCCGGGGGCATCCCGGTGGACTCGTGAAAGCGCCGGATGAAAGTCCGCTGACTCATGGCGACACGGCGTGCCATACGGGCGATCGTCCAGCGCTCGGCCGGCCGGCGCCGGACTGCTTCCAATAGAGCGCCCAGAGCGTCGTTTGCCCGCCGCGGAACCGGCCGGTCGATGAACTGCGCCTGGCCTCCCTCGCGGTGAGGGGCCATGACCATCCGCCGCGCGATCTCGTTCGCCGCTCTGGCGCCAAAGTCCTTGCGCACGATGTGCAGGAGGAGATCCACTCCGGCCGCGGAGCCGGCCGATGTCAGGATCTGCTCCTCATCGACATAGAGGACGTCGGGGTTGACCTCGATGTCCGGGTGAAGGGCCCGAAGCCGATCCGCGTAGAGCCAGTGCGTGGTGGCGCGGCGTCCGGCGAGAAAGCCGCAGGCCGCCAGCAGGAACGCGCCGGAGCAGATCGACACCAGGCGGGCTCCCCGCGCATGGGCTTCCGCTAGAGCCTTCTTTACTGCGGGAGAGGGCGGGGCGCCGTCGGTGCGCCAACTGGGAATGACGATCGTCGCCGCCCGGGCGAGTGCCTCGAGCCCTGCCTCGGGAGAGACCTTGAGGCCGCCTGTGGCCTCGAGCGGTCGGCGCTCTTCCGCAACGGTGATCAGACGATACCAGTCCGGTCCCATCTCGGGCCGGGGCAGGCCGAAGATCTCCGCCACGATTCCGAGCTCGAAGGTTGCGACTCTCTCGTTGAGGAGCGCTGCGACCAGGCGATTCCTTGGTGTGCGCGGCTTTGGCATGATTTCGATCATAGATGGCATTCGTGCCGATTGCCACCCGCGCGGCGGCGCGGCAAGCTGCACCGCGAGTTCTCCGGGAGATCTGCATGCCGAACAACGTTACTGCGATCGCGGCAGCGCCAGGCGGCGACGCCCTGGCGCATTTCGAGCGGCTCTTCAGATTCGAGACCGACTGCTGGGACGTCCACGAGGCGCTGTCTGCGGGAAATCCGGGGTTCGTCCTGCTCGATGCGCGCAGCCCGGAGCTCTTCAGGAAGGGTCATGTCCCAGGTGCGCTGAGTCTGCCGCACGCAAAGATCATCGCCACGAGAATGGCTGCCTGGCCGCCGCAGACGCTGTTCGTGGTGTACTGCGCAGGGCCGCATTGCAACGGGGCTGCGCGGGCTGCCGTTCGGCTGAGCGCTTTGGGGCGCCCGGTCAAGATCATGGCCGGCGGTGTCACGGGTTGGCTCGATGAGGGATTCCCGCTGATTGCAGGGAGCGAAGGGGACTGCTGAAATCGTGACGTCCTGACTCATCTACTCTGCGACATGCCCTTCAATGCAGATCGGGCCGACAGCGCGAGCGGTCCCGTCACCGCTCCCCTCGCCCGCGAGACCACCGCGGGTCTCACCTGGCTGCAGGGGACGGCGCTGTACATTGGTGCGGTCCTGGGCACGGGCGTCATCGCTCTGCCCGCACTCGCCGCCAACGCTGCGGGACCGGCATCGCTCCTGGCCTGGCTCGCTCTGATCCTGCTCTCGGTCCCGCTCGCTGCCACGTTTTCGGCGCTCGGCGCGCGGTACCCGGATGCGGGAGGCATTTCCACCTGCGTCAAGCTCGCCTTTGGCACATATCCCGCGGCGATCGTCGGCTGGTGCTTTCTCCTCGCCGTGCCCGTCGGCGGACCTGCCGCCGCCATATTCGCCGGCGCGTACGTGCAGGCGGCCATCGGAGGCGGCACGGCGACCATCATGGTCACCGCCTTTGCCCTCGTGTTGGGAATCACTCTGATCAACGCTTTCGGCGTGACCCTTTCGGGGAAGGTACAGGTCCTCGTGGCGGGCCTGCTGGTTACGTTTCTGGTTGCGGCCGTCACTACCTCGCTGCCGCACGCCCGCATCGAGAATCTGCAGCCCTTCGCGCCTCACGGATGGGTCGCGGTCGGCTCGGCCGCGGGACTCCTCGTATGGAGCTTCGCGGGATGGGAGGCGATCACCTATCTGGCAGCGGAGTTCCGCCGGCCGGCGCGCGACATGCCCAAGGCTGCTGCAGCGGCGGTCGTCGTCATCGGGATCCTCTATTTCGCGGTGGCCGCCGCAACCGTCCTGGTCCTCGGCCCGCAGGCCACTTCGACGGCAGCGCCGCTGGCGCTCCTTCTGGCGATCGGCTTCGGAGGGCAGATGAAGTTGCTGGCTGCCGCCGTGGCGCTGCTCCTGACCGCTGGGACGATGAACGCGTACTTCGCAGGGGCAGCGAAGCTCGGGGCAGCCCTCGGCAGAGACGGGGCGCTGCCGCCCTGGTTCGCCCACGGAAGCGAGGCCGGCGGAATACCCAGGCGCAGTCTCCTGTCGCTCGCCGGCCTCACGCTCGCCATGCTCATCGCCGTCGAGCTGAGTCATCTGCGCGTCGAGGCACTGGTGCTCATGACCACCGGAGCCTTCGTTGTCGTTTACATCCTCGGCACGGCAGCCGCTCTACGGCTGCTCGAGGGCGGCACCTGGGGACGGCGGGCGGCTTTTCTCGCGTTGGTGTTCGACATCCTCCTGCTGGCCACCACCGGCAAGTACATCCTATGGTCGGTCGGTGTTGCAGCTTGCGCCGCGATCTACGTGTACTTCACGCCGAGCACAAGCGGCCCGCCATGATGAACGCCACCGACCGGCGTGGCCCGGAATAGGGCGCGCCCACGCGGCTACGGGGTGCACCTGATGTCGAAGTGCAACACTTCCTCCCGCGCACCGAGCTTCTCGTAGAGCGCGATCGCCGGCTCATCGACGTAATCGGCCTGCACGAAGACGGCAGAGGCGCCGCGGTCGGTGGCGATCCGACACAGCCGCTCGAGCAGCGCCGAGGCGATGCCCCGCCGGCGGTAGCCCTCGCCGACGGCGAGATCGTAGATATAGATCTCGCTTCTCTCCTGCTCGAATTTGCGCAGCTCATAGGCGACGAGTCCCCCGGCCACATCGGCATCGACGAGCCCGACGAGGACGATCGTGTGCCGATCGGCGAGCAGCTCGCGGACATAAGCGTCCCGCGGCGGTGCGCAACGATATGTCTCACGATCGTGGAATGCCTCGGCGAAGAGCTCGTTCAACTTACGCAGTTGGCCCAGGTCCCCGGGTGTCAGCGCGTTGACCGTGAAGCCTCGTTGTGAAGACTGCATCTCGACCTCTATAGCCACTTGTGCCATGGGGACATGGCCACCGTTGACAGCCTACCATGACCGTACAATCATGGCGGCGCGTCCTTCTCTATAACAACTTTACGTTGGATCACGCATGCAAAGACAGTCTTTCCCTGTCCGCTTCCTCCTGCTGGCTCTCGCTGCCGCGCCTCTATCCTTCGCAATTGCCGCCACGCCGTCGAGCTCGCCGACTGCGGCGTCTGCGCAGCGGGATGGGAGTCATGACTTCGACTGGGACATCGGCGCATGGCAGACGCACCAGCGGCGCCGCCTGCATCCGCTGACAGGCTCGACCACATGGGTCGACTATCACGGGACCGACGTCGTCAAAAAACTCTGGAATGGCGCCAACACCGGAATGATCGAGGCCGACGGGCCGGCCGGGCATCTTGAGATCTTCACCATCCGGCTGTACAACCCGGACAGTCACCAATGGGGAATCACCTTCACCAATCCGGCGGCCGGCACGCTGGCTCCCGTTCTGAGCGGGGAGTTCAAGAACGGCCGGGCGGAGTTCTACGACCAGGAGCCCTACCAGGGCAGGCAGATACTGGTTCGATTCGCGATCACGGACTTCACGACCGACTCCTGCCGGTTCGAGCAGTCATTCTCGGATGATGGCGGCAAGACGTGGGAAGTGAACTTCATCGTTACGGAAACCCGGATGAAGAGTGGATCGTCACACTCCAATGACTAGGCCTGCATGCCCGCGCCGGCTGGCTGCGGCGTTGCTCGGCGCGCTGATCCTCGCGCTTCCGGCGCCGCCCGCGTGCGCACGGACACGGAGCTCGCCGGGTGGCGCCGCTGCCACGGGTTCGAGCCCTGCGACTACTGCCCATCAACAGCCGCTTGCCGCGACCGACACGGTTGTGCTTGCCGGCTTCGAGAATGACACTGACGATGCGCTCTTTGACGACACTCTCCGGCAGGCTTTGGCTCGCGAGTTGGAAGAGTCGCCGTTCCTCGGCGTGTTGGGGGACCGACAGGTGGCGACCGCGCTGCAGGCGATGGGTATGCCATCGGGCAAGGGATTCACGGCGGATGCAGGCCGCAAGGTCTGCGCGCGGACGCACAGCAGGGCGGTGTTGCGGGGTGCGATAGCGCGGCGGGGAGCCGGTTATCAGCTCGATCTGGTCGCGGCCGATTGCACCACCGGTGCCGTGTTGGCGCACGCGCGAAGTGAGGCAGGCGGGCGGGCGGACGTCCTCGGGGCTCTCAGTCAGGCGGCCTCCTCATTGCGCATCGATCTCGGCGAGCCGGCTGCTTCCGTACGGAAGTTTCGGGCACCGGTCGGCAGGACGACGGCTGCCCTCGAGGCGCTGAAGAGCTACAGCCTCGGACTTGCGACCCAACGGGATCACGGGGACGATCCGAGCATTCCTGCCTTCCGACGCGCCATTCAGCTCAACCCTGAGCTCGCGGTCGCGTACGCCTCCCTGTCCGCGGCCTACCGTAATCTTCGCCAGCCTTCCCTCGCGCTGCAATTCGCCACCCAAGCCTACGGCCTGCGTGACCGTGCCGGCAAGCGGGAGGCATTTCGCATAGCGACCGTCTATTTCCTCGCGACGGGACAGCTCGAGCGGGAGATGCGCGCCTATCGGCAGTGGGCTGCGGCGTACCCCCGCGATTACTTGCCGCGCAACGACCTCGGCAATGATTACGCGGCGATCGGTAAGAACCACGAGGCGCTCCTGGAATATCAAGCGGGGCTGCGACTGCAGCCGAGCGTCATCGGCTATACCAACGTCGGCGGAATGGACATGGCCCTCGATCAGCTGAATGATGCCAAGGCCACCTTGGAGGAGGCCGTTACCCGCCACTTCGACGGCCTGTACATCCGCCAGAGTCTGTACTGGCTGGCCTTCCTGCAGCGGGATGACGCGCTGATGCGGCAACAGCTTGCCTGGGCGGCGGGTAAGCCTGGTGTCGAGGACGCGTTGCTCACGGAGGAGTCCGACACTGAGGCATACCACGGCAGATTGCGTAACGCGCGAAAGATCTCGCAGCGCGCCGTGGCCTCAGCCGTCCACGCAGGCTCCAAGGAGACCGCCGCTCTCTGGCAGGTGAATGCGGCCCTGCGGGACGCGGAGTCCGGAAACCTCGATCTCGCGCGAAGGGAAGCAGCCGCGGCGCTGGCATTGTCTTCCGGGCGGGACGTTACGTTGTTCGCGGCCTTGACGCTGGCGCGCAGCGGCACGCCCGATGAGGCGCAGGCGCTGGTGCGGAAGCTCGAGAGCCAGTATCGGAGCAACGCACTGCTCGAGCGATTCTGGGTGCCGACCATAGATGCCGCCATCGACATCGACATGGGCCGCGATTCGCGTGCCATCGCAACGCTGAAGGCCGCCGCGCCCTATGAGCTGGGCAGCGGCGGGGGAACGTTCATCAACTATCTGTATCCAGCTTATGTGCGCGGGGACGCCTATCTACGTGAGCGCGACGGCAAGGCCGCGGCAGGCGAGTTTCGCAAGCTCGTCGACCACCCCGGCATCATGGTGAACTTCATCACCGGGTCGCTGGAGTACCTCGAGCTCGGTCGCGCATATGCCATGGCAGGAGAGCCGGTGCAGGCACGCGCCGCGTATCGCGAGTTCTTCGCGCGTTGGAGCGGCGCGGATGCCGACGTCCCGGTTCTGGAGCAGGCGAAGAAAGAGTACGCGCAGTTGGGTTGAGGGCGCTGCGCCGCACTGCTTATCTGCCCGGCGCAGCGTGCTTCGCATGGCCATCGGCTGAGGCGGACGGTGTCGAGTGCATCCGCAGCTGCTGCAGCGCGCTTTGGGCTGCATCCCGCTCGAACCCCGTCGGCGCAGTCCGCGCGTTGGTTCCGATCTCATCCGCGAACGCGACCAGGCCATAGGCGCCGGCCAGGCTCTCACCGGCCAGGCGGATGGAGAGGGTCGGATCGGCGAGCGCATCATGCACGATGCCGGCGATGGCGCTCCTGTCGCTCGCGGATGCGAAACCAGTCGTTCCGCCCAAGGCCTTCAGCGCGCCGAGGCGCAGGCGCTCCGGTACACCGGCACGGGCATCGGCAAGCAGTATTGGAACGGCACGCGGATCTTTCGTCGCGACCAGGCCTTCGAGCACGCCTTGCATGACGTGAGGTTCGTCGTTCCCCGCGGCTGCCGCGCTCAAAGCGCTGAAAGCGCCGAGTCGGGCGTAGGACCCCAGCGCCGTCGCGGCCGCCGCCTGAACTGCAGGGCTCCTATCGTCGCGGAGTCGGGCTTTCAGCGCTTCGTAGACGGACCGGTCGTGCTCGAAGCCTCCGAGCGCTTCGACGGCAGCAGTGCGTACGCGACTGTCCGGCTGCTGGAGCGCCGCCATGAGCGCTCTCCTGGCTTCTTCCGTATGTAGCCGTCCCAGACTGGATGCTGCCGTGGCCCGGACGGCATAGAACGGGTCACTTCTCAGGGCATGCGCCAGGGCGGTGACCGCGCTGTGGGCCGCCGGACCTTGGATCCCTCCCAACTCACCCGCGGCCGAGAGTCGGCTCATGGCCACAGGATCGCCTTTCAATTGGGCTATCGTGGCATCGGCAGCCTGTTGGAAAACGAGCTCCTTCTCGATGATGCCGCGCGGATCGAAGTCCACCCATCGCGGCGCAAACCCGAGCGGGATCTCGAATTCCTGGCTTCGCGTGCGGTCCTCGATCCGCAGGCGCTCGGCTCGACCGCCGGCGCCGTGGAAGGCGAGCTCGATCGGCATGATGAACGTGGATGGCACTCCGGCGCCATCCTGTGTCTGCACGACCTTCACCGCTTCCAGCTTGCGGCCAGCGTCGTAGTGCGCGGTCACCACGTAGCGGGGGTATCCCGCCTGGTACACCCACTCGTTGAAAAACCACTTCAGGTCTTTCCCGGTCGTGAGCTCGATGATTCTCTCTAGATCCGAAGTGCCCACCGCCTGTGCGTGGTACGCCTTGAGGTAGGCGCACAACGCTCGGAAGAAGAGCTCGTTCTGCGACCCCGGGCGGGACGCAGCAGCGGAGCCGTCCAATATATTGCGGAGCATGTCCAGCACCACGGCGCCCTTCTCATGCGTGATGCTGTCGAACATCTGCAGCGGATACCGGTAATGCTCATCGACTACGGGACGGACATAGTCCTGCTGATCCTGCCGCTGCGCCGACAGCTGATCGTCCATCATCTCCACGCGGAACGCGTCGTTGCCCTCGTGATATTGCGTGTAGAGAGCCTCCATGTAGGTGGCGAAGCCTTCGTTGAGCCATATGTCCGCCCAGTCTCGTCCCTGCACGAAGTCGCCGAACCATTCCTGCCCCAGCTCATGAGCGACCAGCCCCTGGCTGGGATAATCCTGCTCGGCGCGTGCACTGTGGAGCGTGGCATCCGTAAGCGTGGTCGCGCTCACGTTCTCCATGCCGCCGAAGACATAGTTTTCGACCACGATCTGGTCATATTTTTCGTATGGATACGGCACGCCCACTGCGCGGCCGAAAAACGTGATCATGTCAGGCGTCAGATGCAAGGATCGCAGCGCCGTTGCTGCACTGACGCTGCGGGGCACGTAATAGTCCACCGGCAGCTTGCCGGCATGATCGCTCACCTTGCGCCAGGGGCCTACGGCGATCGAGGTCAGATAAGAGCTGTGCGGCACGCTCTCGACCCAATCGTACGTGGCCTGTCCTGCCACATGGGTGACCTTGACCAGCTTCCCATTGGAGACTGCGATCTGGCCCTCCGGGACGGTGATCACCGTCTCGCTGCTCGCCATGTCGTTGGGATGGTCCCAGCAGGGAAACCAGAAGTGATTGAACTCCGGCTCGCCCTGCGACCAGATCTCGGTCGGCCAGTGCGGGTAGGACCGATTCGGCGTCACGAAATAGAGGCCCGCGCGGGGAAATCCGTGATACCGGATACGCACCCGCAGCTCGTCGTTGCGGCCGTAAGAGCGGCCCAGCGTGATCTCGAGATATCCGTCGCCGACCTTGAAGGCCAAAGGCTCGGGACGGCCACTGCCTGCTGCCAGCGTGACGCTCTCGATGGTGAGCTCGGCGCTATCGAGCCGAAAGCCGCTGAAGCCGGCTGCCAGCGGCTCGAGGGTCACGTCCTCACTGCCCAGTACTTCGCCCCGCGCCTGATCGAAACGCACCGAGAGTTTGTAGTTGACGACGTGATAGCTGCGTTCTGGGCCGCGATGGCTGACAGCGGGATCACCAAACACATGTGACGCAGATGCGCCCGCGACAGCGGCGATGCTCGAGAGGCCGCACGCCACTACCCAAACACCTCCAAGGGAATTCGTGCGGCGGGTCGCTCCCCTCTCGGAAGCAGAGAGTTTGGTCATGTGCATTGCAGCAGCATAGGATCACGGTAGTGTCCCTATCAATGACCACTCGTTGAAGCGCGAATGGCGCAGGCCGTGGTCCGCCGCAGAAAAACGGCGTTTCACCGCATCTCATGCCGGGCGGTGCGGCGGTCCGGGCGTGGCCCGGATCGTTCCCGAGTCCTGTTTCCCGGGCTCAGGCGCGCCCGTCATTACGCGTGTCGATGGAAATCCAGGTGGGGGACCAGGTTTTACCGCCATCGACGGAGATCGCCCAGTCCTGATGGCAGGATTTCGCGCTGATGTCCGACCAGACATTGCGGGTCAGGACGGTCTTTCCATCCACGTCCTGCAGGCCGATGAACGTCCCCTTGCCGTCTTTGAATTCCCCGACCATCGGCTGCTCGAGGATTCCGGATTTGCTGTTGGCGAAATAGACCCTCCACTGTCGGGTCTCGCGGTCATAGAGCCGCAGGGCCAAGTCCTCGATATGTCCCCGCGGACCGTCGACCTCGAGCTGGCCGATATCGGCCCAGCCACCCCATAGCCGGTAGACGGTGTGCGTACCCTCGAGATTGCTCCAGGATCCGGGAGCGGAGAGGGGACTCAGCGCAGCGCGTATCTGCGTCTTCCAGGTGCCCATGTTGAAGTCGAAGCCGTGCTCGGGTCCGCTGCCCGGGGTGTCGGGCGTGCTGTAGTCCGGGGCCTGTTTGAGCCGCGTGAGCTGGGCGATGAAGTTCGTCTGCCAGGTCTTGCCGCCGTCAGCAGACGATGCAATCTCGAAATGGTAGGAGCTCGGTGTGATATTCGACCACGTATCCCGATCCAGCACCCGGCTGCCCGGTGAGCCGCTCCAGCTGTAAAGCACCCCCCGCCCGTTCGCGAACCTTCCATACGCCGCCTCGCTGATGATGCCGTCGCTGCTGTCCGCGTATTGCTGACTCCACTGCCCGCTGGCAGGCTCATAGAGGAAAAGTGTCAATCCCTGAAAGTGACTGCCGGAGCCGGAAGCCTCGATCTTCTCGATGTTCGCCCGGCCGTTCCAAAGAGGCTGGTCGATCACCGTCCCGGTCATTTTGACCCAGTGGGAGGCCCCCGATGGAGTCGACCGGCGGCTGAGGATGTGAGTTCTCCAGGTACCGAAGTGGAAGTCGAAAGCGTGCTGACCATCAGCAGCGGACGCTTCCGCGGCGTTCGTCGGTCGCGACCCCCAGACCATGGCAGCGATGCACGAGAGAAGAAGCACTGGAAGGAATCTCTGCGCCGGCATGATGAGCTCGCGAAAGGTCGTGCGGTTTGGCCCGCCGCTCGCAGGATAGGTGTAGGGCGAGGACGGTCAATGGCCACTTTTGCGCGCTCGGCGCATCCAGTTGCCGCATCGCGAGTAAATGAGCGTCTGCCGCCTCGGCCAGGCCCACGCGCTCAGCAGCTCAATCGTGGGTCTCTCCTGAGAGCGGGGTCGCCCGCATGGAGGGCCTATCCTGGAATTTCTCGAGCCACGAGGCCAATCTCGGACGCCCATCGCGAAATCCGGGAAGGTCCCGGAACTCGAGCCAGCTCAGGCAGGTGGCAAGCGCAATATGACCCACGTGGGTCGGTGCCGAGACATCCAGCTCGCGCTCCAGCCAGTCATAGCCGCAGAGGAGCTTTGCAATATATCCGTCACCCAGGGGCGCATAGCGCAGTCCTTCCGGGCGGCGAACCGTCTCCCAGCGCAGCGCTATTCCGGAGTCGGCAAGCCCCTGGGCCAGGGCTTGCACGCGTAGCGCCTGCCATCGGGCCTCACCCGCCGGCGGGATCAACTTTCGCCCGGAGTGCAATTCGTCGAAATAGGCACAGATCACATCGGAATCGAAAAGCGTGGGGAATCCTTCGCGAATGAGCACCGGAACCTTGCCGAGCGGATTTTCGGCGAATACCGTCTCGTTACGCCTCGTCGGGCTCGTTTCCTGATGGATGACCTCGATGCGATCGGCGATGCCGACCTCGTGGGCGAACACCAGCGCCTTGCGCGCATACGGAGAGTGCGTTTGATACAGTAATTTCATTCCGGCTTTCAGTGCGTGGTTTCATCATCGGGGAGCCATGAGCCGCAGCGGGAAGCGACGCTGCAGATTCGCATGGGACGACATTCGGTGTGGCTCGGTCAGCACTTCATAAACTGAGACACTCCTCTCGAGGACGAAAGGGAGCGGCCTATCAAACACTGCGGCCCGGTAGAGCGCTGCACCGTCATGGCTGCTGAGGCGGCCTGCCCCGCGGAACAGACTCAGAACCATCAGCTCCACATCGGTGCCGTCCGTGGGGCGGGTAAGCACATAGGCTCCTCGGCAGGTCCCCGAATTCACGAGCGCCGGGTGGATCGCGGCGAGCAACTGCGCTACACAGGCTTCACGCTCGGTGACCCGCGTCACGCCACGCCAGATTTGCGCGATCAACGGGTAGTCCATCGGACGGAAAGCCTCATATTCTCCTCCACCTCTCGGGCTAAAATGCTAGCGCGCGCCCCCGCTGTTTTTCCGCTCTTTGTGGGCCGATCGCAGGTTTTTTCCGCAGATGGTGCTTGCCGGAGGCCGAAAGTGGAGCTCGATGAGTTCGATCGCAGATTACTGAATCTGGTGCAAAGCGATGCGGGCCAGACCGCAGAGCAGCTGGCAGGAAGTGTCGGCCTCTCCGCGTCCGCCGTGCAGCGTCGCTTGAAGCGTTTGCGGGAGGGGGGCGTGATTCTCCGGGAAGCCGCCATTGTCGACCTCAAGAGCGTCGGGAGTCCTACGTTCTTCATCACCTCCCTGCAGATAGAGCGCGAGCGTCCGGAGCTGATCGCGCAGCTGCGCACCTGGCTGATGGCGCAGGACTGCGTGCAGCAGATCTTTTACGTCACGGGCCAGGCGGACTTCGTGCTCGTGGTTACCGCCCCAAATGCCGAGACTTATGAGGCCCTGATGGCTCGCCTCATGAGCGATAATCCCAATGTGAATTGCTTCACCACCAACATGGTGCTCACTGTCATGAAGCGGAGTCTGGCGATTCCGGTGCCCCCGTGAGGCACCGCAGCGTCCGCGAAGCGATCCTCCCCGTGAGAGCCGCGATGACAGGCTCGCAGAGCTCTCTGCTCAGATATCGGCGGCTACGGTGAGCGTGTAGTTCCGCGGCAGATTCGGGACCACGGAGAAATCTGTCCCGAGCGCCAGGCCCCTGGTGTTCGTCACATTATCGATGTCGAGACGGAGCGACCACGGGTGGGCCAGGAGCCTCGTCGTGTATCGAACCCCGACATTGAGCGTGTTGAGCGGCGGCAGGTGGTAACGATCATCGCTCGTCGACACGCGCGCCGATAGCCATTTCCACTGCAGCGAGGTTCCCCACCCTCGCCAGTCGCCGGGGGCGTAATCCACGTTCACGTTGATCGTTCCCGGCACCGGCCCGACCGGGATGTCTCCCGTGGGTCCAGTCCCACCGGCCCGCCGCTCGACTTGCGGGCGCAACCAGACCGCCCCTGCGATCACGGTCAGTCCCTGCGGCCGCGTCCACGTGGCCGAGCTTTCGACACCGCGGGCGGTGATGTCCCCGATGGCCGTGTAGCGCTGTGCGCCGTCGGCGCCGAAATACGTCTTGTGTATTTTGAATACACCGAGCAGCAGCTGCAGCTCCTTGCTGGCGATGAGCCGGGCACCGCCGTCGGCCTGCCACGTCGCGGTCGCGGGCAGCGGCTCACCGCGATTGGCGGCGTAGCTGGGCGCGATCGGCGAGTCTTCCAGGCCGCGCGTATAGCTGCCGTAAACGGTGATCTTCCGTCGCGGACGGGCAGCCAGACTGATCGTCGGCAGCGCCTTGCGCGTGTGTTGGGTATCAGCCGCGGCACCCGGATTCGCCACCCTGCGTGCGTAGTCGGTCATCAGCAGCCCAACGCTGAGAGAGGCGCGGTCCTTCCACTGCTCGATGTCGTTGATACCGAGGCCGGTCTGCTGCACCCTGTCGAGACTTCCCGGGGAGAAGATGAGCGGAGGCTCCGGAAGGGGCGCACTCCGGTATACGGAGATTGGCCCCAGCGGCACGACCGCATCTCCGCCGAAGCCGCGTTGCGTGTGCCGGCCGCGCAATTCCAATGCGATCTCGCGCTGATGGTTTCCGTGACTGCGGGTTCGCGTGAGGCGAACATCGCCCGAATAGGACTTCGAGACGTGTCCGGGTGTGACGTCCATGACGTGATCGGCAATGCCGCTCGCCGCCGGCCCCAGCACCAGGTCCGAGAAGTTGCGATAGATCTCGTACTTCGAATGGAACACTCCCGCGCGCAGGCTCCAGCCATCGGCGAGCGCGAAGCGCGCGATCACGCCCGCGGTGAGGTCATTCCACCGCCACGTGGTCCAGGTCTGAGTGGGCAGGTGCTGCTCGTCGAAGAACGGGGGAGGGTGGATGCCATCTGCATATACGAGTGGCGTCAGCGTCCGCTCGGCGTTGTGATCGTAGCCGACGAACGGAACGATCTCGATGCGGGAGTTGGGTCTCACTCGCAGGAGGAGGGACGCTGCCCGCTCATTGCTTCTCACCGCAAACTGATAGTCGAACTCGTGCGCCGCCGCGACGATCAGGCCGACACTCAGCGTGCGGTCCAGCAGTGGGTACTGTCCATCTATCTCGGCTGACGCCACATCGAGAGGCCCGCGGGTCAGGACGGCGCTGGTGAGTGGTGTGTCACCCGGCACCCGCAGCGTGAGATCGGCGATGCCGCTGGGTGATGGAAATGCGTAAGATTGCGCGGCTATCCCTACCCGGATGTCGCTCCTGCTGAAGAGGTACGGATCGCTTCCCGTGGTCTGCTGATCGTAGTAGAGGCCCTCGATCCTGAGGTTTTCGGCCTGTGTCGGGCTGAACCCGCGCGCATTGCTCTGGCTGTAGAGCCCGATGGTTTGGTTGCCTACAACCGTCCCGAAGGCATCGGTGGCCGCGGTCACGGCGTTGTCGTTCGCACGCTGTGCGTACGCGTCCGTTCCGGCAAGTGAGGCGCAGAGCAGCGTGATGCCGATCGAAAACCGAAAGAGGGTATGAAGCAGGTCGCGCATCATCTCCCTGAGTCCGTATGGCCAGGCGCGACGACTCTATTGGGCTGAAGGTCCGGCGGCTACGCGGTTGCGCCAACCTGAATGAAAAATAGCGCCGAAGGGTGCGGCGATCCGCCTAGTGCATCGGGTCAGGGCCGAGCGTGCCGTCGGACCATTTGCCGGCCCAGACCATGAAAATCGTCATCCGCTCATCAGGGTCATTCAACGCTATCACAGGCGAGCCCGGCAGGTTGGCTCCCCAGGATTTGGCCGCGTCTCCGTGAACGAAAAACATGAGATGCGGGTGCCAGTTCCTGCCCCCGTCGTTGACGTATTGCTGCTTGGACTGCATGTAGCACATTGCCGCGGGCGCGAGCGCCGGCAGCGCCTTGCTGTCGAACGCCGCTGCGAGCGCCTGCACCACCTTCATCTTCGATTTTCCTGCAAGCACCAGTTTCGTCTTCAACAGGTAGCTCGGGAGAACGGTCCTTGCGCCCGCGGCATTGAAACAAATGGGCGAGCGCACCTTGGGATTCCAGAACTCAGGAAGACTGCTCGGCGCAGCCCATGACCGCTCCACCAGGCAGACGAATTCATTTTTCCCCCTGGCGACGGTCGTGTATCCCCCTCGGCCCATCACCAACACCTCGGCGTCGGCGGAAATGGCCGGCGGAGCCGCGCTGCGCGCCAAGGCGACCTCGGCATCCCGAGCCATCAGGTACTTTGCGAGGGGAGCCATCCGCTGATACGGGGAGGTCGCCGCCGAGGCTCGCGACGGGCACAGCGCGCAAAGACTCATTGCGAGCAAACCTGAAAGGAGCAGGTTATTCGACTTCTCGGGCATGGTTCTCTCCGCCCTGCATGCTCTTCGTGCCGGCATTCTAGGTGATCGGCCTCCTGCCGCAACGGCCAGTTTGCCCGCACGGAAGCAACCACTTTGCAGCCGGCTCGTGGGTGACCCTTACTGATGCGCCGGCAGATTGCGCGCTGCCGGGGAGCCGCGTTCGGCTGACAGCGCCCTGCCGATCGCCTGGCGCCATTCCTCGATCATGGCGGAGTAGTGCTCCGGCTCCAGAAACGCCGTCACGAACGCCTCTCCCTGCG
>Ga0134126_10001508_pt1 | contig 29684 bp, 28 predicted proteins | sample KB31752_FD_96881 | JGI IMG/M metagenome (GOLD analysis project Ga0134126, IMG submission 96881) | Terrestrial soil microbial communities with excess Nitrogen fertilizer from Kellogg Biological Station, Michigan, USA - KB3-175-2 | ecosystem: Environmental > Terrestrial > Soil > Unclassified ... | reverse complement strand
GCTCTTGTTCAGCGGGTTCGGCATGGCCAGCGGCGGCTGGCTCGCTGGCCTGCTCTACGATCACTTCGGCTATTACGCGCCCGCCTTTGCGGCCGGAGTCGGCGCCAATCTTCTCAATCTGCTTCTGATCGGCGTGCTGGTCGCGCGGCAGCGCCTTCGCGCCGCGTATGCCTGAGCGATGCATCGATATCAGTGATGCTGCGCGTCGACAAGCACGCCTGCTATCGGCAAGAACAAACCCCGATAGCAAAAATTCGATTGCCGAAATCACTTCCGGTATTGCGCGTCGCTGACTTTCTCCATCCAGTCGACGGCCTTGCCACCGATCGACTCCTGGATGGCGATGTGGGTCATGGCAGTCGTCAGCGACGCGCCATGCCAGTGCCGCAGTCCCGGCGGAAACCACACGACGTCCCCGGGACGCATCTCCTCGATCGGCCCGTCTTCGCGCTGGAGCCAGCCCAGCCCGGCTGTCACGATCAGTGTCTGCCCGAGCGGGTGCGTGTGCCACGCGGTGCGTGCGCCGGGCTCGAAGGTGACCTGGGCTGCTCCGGTGCGTGCGGGCTCCCGCGCCTGAAACAACGGGTCGATGCGGACCGCACCTGTGAACCAATCTTCCGAGCCTTTCTGTGAAGGCCGAGAACCGATCCTTTTGATCTCGATGTCCATGTGAGCTTCCTTCGCTGGGTTGAACTCTTGCGCCGCGTGATTACTTGCGGTCAACGCGGGTCGTAGCCGGGCTTCTTGTAGATGGTGTCAGGTTTGGCGAGGATGTCCGGCTTGTAGACCCGGTCGGTCCAGTCCCTTGGCTGGACATCTTCGATGCCGACTGACACCGATTGCTCACCGGTCCCCAGCGCGTCGACCACCGCTCTGGTCACTGCCTCGGCCAACGCAGCCTTCTGCTGCACCGACCTGCCCGAATGGAGTTTTACGATGACATGGGGCATTCGTTGTGTCCTTTCATTGTAAACTTCGCTGCGCGGCTGCCGGATTTGCTATCAGCCACGACGCGACCAGGACGGCGCAAAGCACGGTCATGGCGCTGGCGAGAAACAGGACGTTCAGCCCCGCTCCGGTCGCGATCAATCCGAGCGCGGGGCTCGCAAGGCCCTGGGCCAGATCGAGAAAGGCGGTGTAGGCGCCCATGGCGAGGCCCCGACTCTGCGCCGGCACGCGCCGCACCGCTTCGACGCCGAAACCGGGATAGACCAGCGAGAAGCCGAAGCCGGTGAGCGCTGCTCCCGCCAGCGCCATCTCAGGCCGAACGGCCAGCCAGATCAGGGCCTGGCCAGCGGCTTCGATCAGCGCGCAGACCAGCGCGACCTTTGCCCCGCCGATCGCGTCTGCCAGATGGCTGAAGAAGATCCGCGCCAGAATGAATGCGCCAGCATAAGCCGTGTAAGCGAGCCATCCGTTGGCCCATCCCCGGTTTGCGAACAGCAACGCGACGAACGTGGTCACCGCACCAAAGCCTACGCTGCCGAGTGCCGAGCCGAAGCCTGGTATCCATACGGCGCCGAGCACCTCGGTGAACGAGAAGCGGGCGCGTTGCACCGGGGCAACGGTTGGAAGAGGCGCAACGAGCAGCAGGGTGATAAGCGGAGCCGCCGCGGTGGCGATCGCGATCGCGGCAAAGCCGTAGGCCGCATAGAGCGCGGAGCCTGCGGGCGCGCCGATGGCGAAAGCCGCGAACATCGCCGAACCGACCCAGGCGATGACCTTGCCTGTGCTGCGAGCATCGACGACTGCCAGTCCCCAACTCACGGCGGCCGTGATGATGAAGCTCTCAGCGCCGCCGAGCAGCCCTCGCCCCATCAAGAGTATCGAGACCGACTCCAGCGGAGCGCCGCTGAAACCGAGCGAGATCAGGTAGAGCACCCCGGAAGCCGCGGCCGCGATCAGGCCGGCGACCACGCCACGCTTCGCTCCGCGGCTATCAGCGTAGTGACCCGCCCATGGCCGCGAGATCAGCGAGGCCGCGAACTGACTGCCGGCGACGAGCCCGACGACGAATGTGCCAAAACCCAATCCACCGTGCACGTGGAGCGGAAGCACGGGCATCGCCGCGCCGATGACGAGGAAAGCGACAAAGACCACTCCCATCATCGGCAGCAACGTGGCTGCGACGGAACGCGCCGCGACGGGCTCCTGCATGGTTGTTACCGACATGTTCGCCTCGGGATATGTTTGGTCATCGATCCCTGCCTTCGTTTGCGCCGAGACCACCCCACCGCCCGACGGCTGATCCGAACCTAGGACTTCCGCTCTCCCGCGATTAGATGATAGAATTGGAATGCGGTGATTAGGCAGGCTTATCAATGAACCGGGGAGACGCGAGCGACCTTCTCGCCTTCCTCGCCGTTGCGAGGGAGCGCAGCTTCACGCGTGCCGCGGCGAAGCTTGGCATGACGCAGTCCGCGCTCAGCCAGATCATCCGAAATCTGGAGGAGCGGATCGGCATCCGGCTCCTGAACCGGACGACCCGGAGCGTCATGCCGACCCAGGCCGGAGAACGCCTGTTTCTCACCATCGGCCCAAAGTTCAACGAGATGGACTCAGAGCTTGCTGTGCTGAGCGAGCTTCGTGAACGGCCCGCCGGCACCGTTCGCCTCACGGCGACCGAGTATGCGGCGACCGAGATCCTGCTGCCGGCCCTGGGGAAGGTTTTGCCGAAATATCCCGATGTCCACGTCGAGGTGATTATCGACTACGGGCTTACCAACATCGTGGCGCAGCAGGTCGATGCAGGCATCCGCCCGGGTGAGCTCGTCGCCAAGGATATGATAGCGGTTCGGGTCAGCCCCGATCTGCGGATGGCCGTCGTGGGCTCGCCCTCCTACTTCGCCGAGCGCAAGCGGCCGAAGACGCCCCAGGACCTGACGAGCCACAACTGCCTCAACCTGCGCCTGCCGACACACGGTGGCAGCTTGTACGCCTGGGAGTTCGAGAAGAACGGACGCGAGCTCAACGTTCGGGTCGAAGGGCAGCTTGTGTTCAACAGCGCGGGCCTGCTCCTGGAAGGAGCGCTCAAGGGATTTGGCCTCGCCTACCTGACGGAAGGACACGTGCAGCAGCATCTCTCCAGGGGTGAGCTTGTCCGCGTTCTTTCCGACTGGTGCCCCCCGTTCTCGGGCTACCATCTTTACTACCCGAGCCGCCGCCAGCCTTCGCCGGCCTTCTCGCTCGTCGTCGAGGCGCTACGGTATCGCGCAAAGTAACGGAGGCCGCGCATAGGCGTGTCGCAATGGACACTTCGGGGAACGGCGGTGAGCGGCGCGAAGATCGAAGTGAGAGGCTGCGATTTCTTCACGTTTGCCAGTGATGGCAAAATCCTCAAGAAGAACTCATTTTGGAAAATTCGAGACGGCGCATAAAGGCCGTTGGCTGGTGGCGGCTACGTCTGGCTGGCCTGCTCACAGCTCCGCGGGCTATCCCCACAAGCGCAGCCATCCTATCGCGCTTCGGCGCACGAAGATTTCGGCTAGTGATCCGCCATCGACGTGCTGGCCCGGAGAAAGGTAAGAAGACTTGTGAACAAGGCTGCAGTTTTCGCCGCGCTCACGAGCCGGGATTTTGGCACCCGTCGGGCAAATCACTTCGCCTAATCGGAATCGTGTCAAGCCCTCTCGCGAAAAATATTTCGCTTCCGTTTTTCGGAACTTCATGATTAGTTGCGCGCATCCCGCTCCGGCAAGGAGGGGCGTTTCGGCCGATCGTCACGAACGCGGAGCGGGGATGCGATGGACGCGTTGTCGCCGCCAGACGAACGGCGCGCAATGCGGACGGCGAAATCGCGTGGTCCTGGCGCCCCGACGCTGGCGTCAAGCCTTGCGGATGATGACCGCGAGGTGACGGAGGCTAACAAGCCCGGCACTCCGGGGAGATCGCGTATAAGCCGTAGACCATCGCGCAGGGAATGCCGGCGTGTGTTCGGTTGTACCTGTGGTCTGCTCGTGTGCGTTCTTAGCGCAATTTGTGCACACGAGGCGCGCGGGTGCAACGGCACCCGGCATTCCCTGCGCCCTCCTCTCTTCGAGGGCGATCGCTGAAGCAAAGCTCGGGCGCCTGCGCGTCGCGGGAATGCCGAAGCTCGTCATTGCGAGCGCAGCGAAGCAATCCCTGCTTCAGCAAGCGGAGAAATGGATTGCTTCGCTTCGCTCGCAATGACGACATGGTCCATGGCAGCTTCCCCAAAAGTTAATTTAACCTCCCATTAACGGAAATGTTTGGTTGTTTAAGGCGGCTCTTAAGGATTTGGCGGCACTTATAGACGATGCAAAAGTGCCCGCCGTTCGCGGGCGGGATTTGTGTTGTTTGATGAGTAATGCCGCCGATAAGCCCGAAGTCGTCCAGCTTCCGGCTGACCCGCCTGCCGCCGCGCCTGTCTCCAGTCGCCGCGCCGCCGCGCGGCGGGTCCGCGAGGCGCGCGATCGGTTAACGTCATCGAGCGGAACACGGCCGGCGTTCGACCGGGAACTGCTGCGCCAATATGCGCAGACGCGGATGTCGGCGTCCTATGTCGTGATGCTGCTCGTGGTTGCGACCGGCTTTTTGTTCGGCGTATGGATGCAGCCGGTCTCGGCCGCCGCCTGGACGATCGGCCTGCTCTGCATCCATCTTGCGATCATGCGCGCCTGCGCGCGCTTCCTCGCCGAGCCCGCCTCGCTTGCCGCCACCAGGAAGTGGCGCACGCGATTCGTCCTGCACGACCTCGTCTACGGGCTCGGCTGGATGGCGATCCTGATCCACCCGCAGCTCGGCGCGGTCTCCGACACGCTGATGATGTTTTTGATGCTGCTCGTCGTCGCGATGTCGAGCATGCTGGCGGCGAACCTGCCGATCGCGGCGCTTGCCGCCACCGTGCCGATCACGGTTGCGATCGCGCTCAATTTCGTCCTCTCCGGCAAGTTCGACAATTACGTGCTGGCGGCGTTCGCGATCGCGGCCGAAGGCTATTTCGCCCTGCTCGCCCACCGCCTGCATTCGACGACGCTGGCGACACTCGAAGCGCGCGCGGAAAAGGACGCGCTGATCGGCGAGCTCGAGCAGGCGAAATCGATCTCGGACGAGGCGCGCCATCGCGCGGAGTCGGCGAACGTCGCCAAGTCGCGCTTCCTCGCCCAGATGAGCCACGAGCTGCGCACGCCGCTCAACGCCATCCTCGGTTTCTCGGAGGTGATGAAGAGCGAGATTTTCGGCGCGCATCAGGTCGCCGTCTACAAGGAATATTCCGCCGACATCCACAATTCCGGCGTGCATCTGCTCAATCTCATCAACGAGATCCTCGACCTGTCGCGGATCGAGGCCGGCCGCTATGAGCTCAACGAGGAAGCGGTCTCGCTGGTCAATGTCGTGGCCGACTGCCACCACCTGTTGAAACTGCGCGCTTCCAACCGCGGCATCACCATCCACGAGGTGTTCGAGCAGGGCATGCCGCGGGTCTGGGGCGACGAGCGCGCTACGCGGCAGATCGTGCTCAACCTCCTGTCCAACTCGATCAAGTTCACCCCGCAGGGCGGCGAGATCTGGCTCAAGGTCGGCTGGACCGCATCCGGCGGACAGTATCTGAGCGTGAAGGATACCGGCCCCGGCATTCCGGAGGACGAGATTCCGATCGTGCTCGCCTCCTTCGGCCAGGGCTCCAACTCCATCAAATCGGCCGAACAGGGCGCGGGCCTGGGGCTGCCGATCGCCAAAAGCCTGATCGACATGCATGGCGGCACCTTCACGCTGAAATCGAAGCTCAGGGTCGGCACCGAGGTGATCGTCACCTTCCCGCCGGAACGCGTCATGAGTGCGCTGGCGCCGGTGCAGGAAGACGCCCCGCCGCTGTCGCCCGAGACTGAAAGCATACCCGTGACCGATGAGAAACATCGCACCCGCAACAAACCGATCATGAGTGCAGGCACAGGACTTTGAACACATTTTCGCGCTTGCGTCAGCGCGGAATTATCTCTCACTATCATGCAATGAGCCAGGAAACGCCGTGTATCGCAGTCTGTATGATCGACCCCAAAACCAGTCTTTGCTTCGGCTGCGGACGCACGCTTCCCGAGATCGCGCGCTGGCCGCGCATGCAGAGCGCGGAGCGGCTCGCGGTGATGGCGCTGTTGCCGCAGCGGATGAAGCAGGCGGGCCTGCCGCCCCTCGCGAGCGATCCGACGCGCGAGTGACAAGCCGCTATGTTTACGCGGGAGGAAGCCGATGACACGCTTCCTGCTCGTGCTGTTCTTGCTGGCGGCGGTCGCAAGCGTCGTCGTGGCCCGTCGCGATCCCGAAGAAGTCGCGCGCGCCGGCGACACCATCGCGGAAATCGTGCGCGCCCACGCCTCCCCGTCCGCCTCCGCCGTGCAGATCGCGCGCGGACAGGGCGGCGAGTTTGCGATCCATGCGAGGATCAACGGCGTCAGGACGCCGATGGTGGTCGATACCGGCGCGACCTCCGTGGTCCTGACCTACGAGACCGCGAAAGCCATCGGCTTGCCGCTGGAGCTGCTCGAATACGACACCGACGTCGCGACCGCGGGCGGCCACACCAAGGCGGCGCGGCTGACGCTCGATCGGCTCGGGATCGGCAGGCTCGTCGAGCGCGCGGTACCGGCGCTGGTGGTGCCGCGCGGACAAATGAAGACCAACCTGCTCGGCATGAGCTTCCTCGACCGCCTGGAGAGCTGGGAGGTGCGCGGCGATCACCTCGTGCTGCACGGCTTTCCCGCGCGCGTCTCACGCCGCTATGGCAGGCGCGCCGTACTCCTCGACTAGTGCGATCGCGTCCCGCAGCACGCTCACCCCGGCGCCCGGCCTCACCCCATGCTCGGCGAGATGACGGCGGAAGGCGCGCGCGCCCGGCACCGCGTGGAAGGCGCCGACGAAGTGCCGCGTGATCGCATGCAGCCGCGTGCCGCGCGAAAGCTCGCGCTCGATATAGGGCAGCATCGCCTCGAAGGCGTCCTTTATCGACGCATTCGGAGCAGGCTCGCCAAACAGCAGCGGATCGACATTCAACAGCCGCCATGGGTCCTGGTAGGCCGCGCGTCCCAGCATCACGCCATCGACACGGGCAAGATGCGCCCTCGCCTCGTCGAGACTCGCGATTCCGCCGTTGACGATGATGGGTACATCCGCCAGCGCGGCCTTGAGGCGATAGACGCGGCCGTAATCGAGCGGCGGGATATCGCGGTTTTCCTTGGGCGACAAGCCGTTGAGCCAGGCTTTTCGCGCGTGAACGATCAAGACGTCCGCGCCCGCGGCGATCACGCCGCGCGCGAGCCGATCGAGCGAGATTTCGGGATCCTGGTCGTCGATGCCGATGCGGCACTTCACCGTCACCGGAATCCGCACCACGCGCTTGATGGCCTCGACGCAACTCGCAACCAGCTCCGGCTCGGCCATGAGGCAGGCGCCGAAGCGGCCGTCCTTCACGCGATCGGAGGGGCAGCCGACGTTGAGGTTGATCTCGTCATAGCCGAAGTCCTCGCCGATCTTCGCCGAGGTCGCAAGCGCACGGGGATCGGAGCCGCCGAGTTGCAGCGCCACCGGATGCTCGCTCTGGTCAAAGCCGAGCAGCCGCCCGCGATCGCCATGGATGATAGCGGAGCTCGTCAGCATCTCGGTATAAAGCCGCGCCCGGCGCGTAAGCAGACGATGGAAGACGCGGCAATGCCGGTCAGTCCAGTCCATCATCGGGGCCACGCAAAATCGATGCTCTAACATATTGATTTCGTTATCACTTCAGGCATCGATCGGTCTATTCGTTTTTGGGCCGATAGAGGTTCAGAGGTTCCGCGCCGAGGCATTCTTTCATTTTTCCAATCGGTTACCGAACTACCTGATTTGTCTTGAGAGGTAAATTTTGGTCATTTTCAGAATCTCCCGGTCCTGCGTCGCAGCACCCGGCGAGTTCGTGCAGCATTATCTGATCGCGGCCCAACCTCATCTGTTTATTTGCTTGCGCCGTAAGGTATCGTGCTGCGCTCCACACGCCTAGGGTCTGTACCTAACTAGCGAACTCTGATTCCCTCGCACCCAGTTGATTCGGCATGGGCGGCCTCGATGCGCAGAGGACTGTTCTGGCTCAACGACAAGCAATGGGCTGGGACCCTCCACAGCTTCAGCAAACGTGCCTACAAAAGGCGCAATGTTATCGAGCGCTGCTTCTGCCGCCTCAAGGATTTCAGGCGTGTCGCGACTCGCTACGACAAACTTGCCAAAAACTTCCTGGCTGCCGACCACCTAGCCGCCATCGTCGCCTGTTGGATCAATTGAGTCCGAACCCTAAAACTCGGTGCCGCCGCTGCGGGCCGGTCAGTGGCCCTCGCCGCTGCCGGCGGGATTGCGCGGCGCAAAGATGCGGAAATGCCCTGCAAACTATGATATATTGGACCATTGGTGAGTTTGCTGAACCAAGCTATCTATGCGGGTATTGGACTAAATGTGCATTGATTGATTTGTTCGCGACGAGATCAAATGCGCGACTTCGGAATTCATTCGTTGCGGCTCCGCGGTCTGCCAAGGCGCATACAATCGCTTCGTACGGTGACTGATGACTATGCGCCACATGACCTCGTTGCGCCAAAATGCGTGCCGCGCCTGGCGCGCGTCAACTTGCGAGCGAGCCGCTGGCCAGCACGATGGCGTTGACCGCGACGGCGGTATGGGAGGGTGTCTCATGTCAAAGCGTATCCTCGTTGCCCTGGCGGCACTCGCGGTTTCAGGCGTCAGCGCCATGGCGCAGGACGTAAAAGTCGGCTTGGTCCTGCCCTATACCGGCATCGGCGCCGAACTCACGCAGCAAACCGAGCGCGGCATCGAACTCTACCTCAAGCTCAACGCCGATAAGGTCAAGCCCTACAAGGTCACGTTCGTCAAACGCGACTCCAAGGCTCCGAATGGCGCCGAGGCCAAGGTCATGGTCCAGGAGCTGCTCACTCAGGACAAGGTCGATGCGATTGCCGGCTTTATGTATTCGCCCGACGCCATCGCATCGGCGCCGCTGATCGCAGCCGGCAAGAAACTCGCGGTCATCGTCAATGCCGGCACCGCGTTCATCACCAATCTCGCCCCTGAGTATGTACGGACGTCATTCACCATGTGGCAGTCCGGCTACACGATGGGCGTCGCGGCCGCCAAACATCTGCACGCCAAAACCGCGGTCGTCGCGTATACCGACTATCCGCCCGGCAAGGACAGCCTGGAAGCTTTCAAGGCCGCCTTTGAGTCGAATGGCGGCAAGGTCATCGACGCCATTCCGGCGGGCGGACCGGGCCAGGTTCCGGACTTCACGCCGTTCTTCCAGCGCGCCAAGGATGAGAAGCCGGACGTGCTCTACGTCTTCGTGCCGGCCGGCGATCACGCCACTGCGGTGGTCAAGACCTACGGCGCGCTCGGCATGCGCGCAGCAGGCATCAAGCTCATCGGACCCGGCGACATCACGCAGGACATCAAGCTGCAGGCGATGGGCCCGGCCGCTGTCGGCCTTATCACCATGCACCACTACAACGCCGATCTCGACAATCCGGAAAACAAGCGCTTTGTCGCCGCCTGGCGTAAGGAATATGGCGCCGACTCAACGCCGGATTTCGTCGCCGTCGGCGGCTACGATGGAATGGCGGCCATCGTCCACGCCATTCACGCCACCAAGGGCAAGATGGAGGGCGACGCGGCGGTCAAATCGCTGGAGGGCTGGAAATTCAACAGCCCCCAAGGCCCGATTGAGATCGATCCGAACACCCGCGACATCATCATGAACGAGTACCTGGACGAGGTCGTGATGGGACCCGACAACAAACTGCACCAGAAGGTCCTCGCTACGATCGATCACGTGAAAGACCAGTGCAAGGCGCTCGGCGTCGGCCGCTGCAAGCAGTAGCCGTCGCGACGTGGCAATCCGACCACTGGTCGCCTTCCCGTCTCAACCAACCCTCATCGCGAATAGGGTGAGGGCTGGCGCGTTGCCTGCGCTCCGCCAGGGGGCGAAATGGCGAGATCGCCTTGGGGCAAATAGGATAGTCTCCGCCATTCGCCGTTCGTTTCCACCATGCGCCCGCCTTCGCGCGAAGCGGGCTTGCGGGATGAGCCATGGATTTTGCCGTTGATCTTGCCGGTATCATCTTGGGCGGTGTGTCCGCCGGCACGGTGCTGTTCATTGTTGCAGTCGGCCTGTCGGTGACCATGGGGCTGATGGGGTTCGTCAACCTCGCCCACGGCGCCTTCGCGATGTTCGGCGGCTACGTGATCGTGTTGGCGATGAACCGCGCGGACATCAACTTCGGCGCAGCGCTCGCGATCGGCTTTTTCGCAACCGCAGCCGTGAGCACCGTGCTCGAGCGCGTGCTCTACCGTCCCCTTTACCGGGCAGGCGAACTCGATCAGGTCCTTATGACCATTGGCATAATCTTCATTGTCATCGCCGCTACCACAATCGCGATCGGTCCGGGGAGCCAGACACTCCAACTGCCGCCGGCGCTCGACGGCCAGCTTAATCTCGGGTTCGTGCAGTACCGCACCTACAGCATTTTCCTGATCGTCGTCGGCGTCCTGATCGTGCTTGGCATCTGGCTTGCGTTCGAGCGCACGCGCATCGGCGCGCAAATCCGCGCCACCGTCGACAACCGGCGCATGGCGGAATCGCTCGGCATCAATGTCGATCGACTGTTCACGATCACCTTTGCCTTCGGCAGCGGCATGGCGGCAATCGGCGGCGGGCTCGGCGCGGAGTTTCTCGGCCTCGACCCGCAATATTCGCTTAAATACCTGGTGTATTTCTTGATCGCAGTCTCGGTCGGCGGGCTCGGCAGCGTAACCGGTGTCTATTGCGCCTCGCTGCTACTCGGGCTCCTCGACTTCGCGCTCAAGCTCTATGTGCCCAAGGGCGGCACCATCTTCATCTACGCGCTCACCATCCTGCTGCTGCTGTGGCGGCCGCAGGGCTTGTTCGGCAGGAGAGACACGTGAGCGACGCCGCATCGTCCGCAGCCCGCGACGCGTTTGCCGCCCGGCTCGAGCACCCGGCGGCGCGCGCGCTGATCCGGCGTCACCGGTTGCGCTGGTGGGAGGTGCTGCCCTGGGCCGCAGCCATCGTGTTCTACCTCGCCTTTCCCGATTACCTTGGTTTCGGCACCGAGCTTCTGATCACGATCCTGTTCGCGCTCTCGCTCGATCTGGCGCTCGGTTACGCCGGCATCGTCACGCTCGGGCAAGCGGCATTCTTCGGCACCGGCGCCTACACCGTCGGTTTGCTGGCCTTCCACGGAATCTGGACCGAGCCGATCTCAGGCTTGCTGGTCGCCGCCTTGGCGGCGGCCGTCGTCGGCCTTTTGTCGGGGTTGGTCTTGTTGCGCACCAGCGGCCTCACGCTTCTCATGCTCACCATCTGCACCATGGCGCTTCTGGAGCAGGCGGCCAACATGGCGCACGATTACACCGGCGGTTTCGACGGGCTGCCGAGCCTTCCGATTGCTCCCGTGTTCCGCGTGTTCGAGTTCAATCCGCTTTATCCCAACACGCAGTATCTCTACAGCCTCGGCGTCGTTCTGGTCTGCTTCCTGTTTCTGCGCACGCTCGTGTATTCGCCGTTCGGTCAAAGCCTGACCGGCATCCGCGAAAACCTGCTGCGCATGCATGCGGTCGGCTCGCCGGTGCGCCGCCGGCTCGTCATTTGCTACACGATTTCGGCAGCGATCGCCGGCGTGGCCGGCGGACTGTGGGCGCAGACCAACGCCTATGTGAACTTGAGCGTGCTCGGTCTCGATCGCGCGGCGACGGTGCTCATCGTCCTCATCCTCGGCGGCTACGGACGGCTCTACGGCGCGTTCATCGGCGCCGTCGTCTACCTGGCGCTCGAGCATTTCCTTGCCCGTATCTACCCGACCGCGTGGCAACTCGGCCTCGGCGTGTTTCTGGTGCTGATCGCGCTGTTCGCCCGCAACGGGATTCTGGGCCTAGGCGAGAGGCTGTGGCGGGGCTACCGAGCCCGGCGTGCAAAGCCATGAGCGAACTTCGTCTGGAAACGCGGGCGCTGAGCCGCCATTTTGGCGCGCTGGTCGCGGTCAACGGCATCGATTTTAAGCTCGCCGCTGGCGCGCGCCATGCGCTGATCGGGCCAAACGGCGCCGGCAAGACGACGTTCATCAATCTTCTCACCGGCCTGCTGCCGGCGACGCACGGGCAGGTGCTGCTCGGCGGCAAAGACATCACGGCCAAGGCGCAAGCCGCGCGCGTCAAGCTCGGCATCGCGCGCACCTTCCAGATCAACCGGCTTTTTCGCGGGCTCTCCGTGCTGGAGAACGTCTACATCTCGGTCGCCGAGCGCATGGGCGCGGCGTCGTCGATGTTCTATCCGGCCGGCAAGCGTAGCGATGTCATCGAGGAGGCGATGTATCTCCTCGGTGTGCTCAAGCTTGCCGACGTCGCGCAGCGGCGGGTGTCGGAATTGCCCTATGGTCGCCAGCGCCTGGTAGAGCTAGCAATCGCCATGGGGCTGCGGCCGGAAGTTCTACTGCTCGATGAGCCCGCGGCCGGCGTGCCGAGCGCCGAGAGCCACATCATCCTCGACGCCATCGAGCGGCTGCCCGAGCAAATCTCCGTGCTCATCATCGAGCACGACATGGACGTGGTCTTCCGCTTTGCCAAGCGCGTCACGGTGATGGTCAGCGGTGCGGTATTCGCGGAAGGGACGCTGAAGGAGATCGAAGCCAATCCGCAGGTGCGCGCCGTCTATCTCGGCCAAGCCGATGGAGGGCAGCGCCATGGCTAGCGCGCTCGAGCTGCGCAAGGTCTCGGCCGGCTACGGCGAGACCGTCGTGGTGGAAGACATCGAGCTCGCGCTCGCGCCCGGCGAGTGCATCAGCATCATCGGCCGCAACGGCGTCGGCAAGACCACGCTGTTGGCGACCGTCATGGGCCATACCACGCTGCACGCAGGCGACGTGGCACTCAACGGGCAAAGTCTCAGCGGCGTGCCGCGCTACCGGCGGGCGCGGGCCGGAATCGGCTTTGTGCCGCAAGAACGAGAAATTTTTTCATCGCTCACGGTGCGCGAGAATCTCGAGATCGCCGCGCGTCCAGGGCTATGGACGAGGACCCGCGTGTTCGCGCTGTTCCCGCGGCTAGAGGAGCGACTCGGCAACATGGGCGACCAGCTTTCCGGCGGCGAGCAGCAGATGCTGGCGATCGCGCGCGCGCTGTTGACCAACCCTTCCGTTCTTCTCATGGACGAGCCGACCGAAGGCCTGGCGCCGGCGCTGGTCGACACACTCATCACCGTGCTGGCCAAGCTCCGTGCGGAAAGCGCGCTGTCGATCATCCTGGTGGAACAGAATAGCCGCGTCGCGCTCGCCTTCTCGCCCCGCACGATCATTCTCGACAAGGGCCGGATCGTCTATGACGGCCAGTCCGAGCCGTTGCGCAATGACACCGAGCGGCTCGCCAAGCTGATCGGCATCGTGGAGTGACTGCTCCCTCCCCCGTGTGGGCCCCTTGTCGGGGAGGAGGAACATTGCGGAGTGCAGCGCCTTGCGCTGCGGATCGACGATGCCTTCCAGCTTGCCGAGCAGAGAAGCATTTACGCTCAAGACCGCGAAGTCTCTCGGTCTGACAATTCCGCCAGGAGTTCCCGGCGCTTCATGGGCATTTCTCAAGCGTGATGACGCCACCACAACCACGATCGAAGTTGGCTCCGATTACTTCTCGGCGCGGGTGCAACGCAGTGCTCATTCAGGTAACCCTGCTTTCCGAAGTCCCTCACACCAGCACCTCAGGGAATAGACGATAGATCATCGATGCATGCGCCTGATCATCAAGCAATTTGGGTTTGACTTGCAGATTGCTCTTTACCGGTCATGCGGCAGGGTTATTGTCGTCAGGCTTAGCTGGCCCTATCGTTTTCAATCTGGATGGACGTCGATCTAGAAGCAGCAAGCGCCAACTTTTCCCGTCAGATGCTCAGCCGAGGTAGACTATGTCATCCGTGATGCGTCTGCCATTATTTCATCTCTATGGCGATCCGCCCGACGAACAGGCGTTCGACTTTATTCATATCGAAACGATCTCGTCTCGCAGCTCGATTCACAATTGGACGATCGATGTGCATCGACATTCCAATCTGTGCCAAATCCTAGTGATCGAGCGAGGAGGCGGCAAAATGCGCTTCGAGACGACCACGCCGACGTTTGCGGCCCCCGCTGCAATCCTGGTCCCCGCGAGAGTCGCCCATGGCTTCTGGTTTCAGCCATCGACCGAGGGCTGGGTTCTTAGTTTTACCGAAGATGTAGCTCAGATGTTCGGCGCAAGGTCGAACGACGCCGTCACCCGCCTGAACGCACTGGCGGTCGAGCCTGTTGTCCCGATGAGCAACGTTGGGCAGGTCACACGACTATCCATGCTGTGTGCCGGTCTGCAAGAAGAGTTGTTGCTGTCCCGCGAAGGGTTCCGGCTGGCGATGCACGGTTATCTTGCGTTGATCGCAATAGAGGTCGCGCGCTTGGCCCTGGCGAGAGGGCCCTCAGGTGCAGTTACGCTGCAGCCAGCGGACCCAATCGTCGACAAATTGCGCGATCTCGTTGAGCGACATTTTCGTAGCGAGCGGTTGCTCGATTTCTACGCCGCCACACTCGCCATGACACCCGACAGACTCAACAATCATGTCAAGCGCGCAACCGGCGTCACCGCCGGGCATCTCATCAGGCAGCGTGTATTAACTGAAGCCAAGCGTCAGCTTGTGTTTTCAAATCAGCCGATCCACGAGATCGCTTACGATCTATCGTTCGCCGATCCCTCGCACTTTGTACGCTCGTTCCGAAAATACACCGGCGTTACACCTCAAGCATTCCGCGAAAGGGAAGGAAAGATAAGTTGAGGTGTCGGGGCGCTATCGTTGGAGTTCACCAGGCGCTGCGTGTCCTCGCATTGGGTAGTGGGCTATGAGAACTACCTGTTGGGGCTCGCCGCGGTCCTACAGCGGCGCACACGTCCAAACAGGCACCCAACTTAGGAGGATTCAACCTTGGGAGCCGACGCGGCTTCTATTGACAGCAGGCATTGGACGCATTGACAATGCTTATGAGGGATGCCTCGGAACACGGTGTCTGAGCCCGGTTATCGCCCGAGCTCTGGGAGTCTCGCAGTTGGCCTACTTCGTCAATCGACGACAAATCACGATTGAATGGGGACATTGCGACCCTTCGGGGGTACTCTTCAACAGCCGTTACTTTGAGTTCTCTGACTGGAGCACCGCGCTTTTGTTTGAGGCCGTTGTCGGTATGAACAAATCGGAGCTTATGGCCAAATACAGCGCCAACATGCCTTTGGTCGATGTCCGCGGCCGTTTTATCAAAGCGCTAAAGCTCGCGGATTCGGTAGAGATCGCCTCCACAATTCGTGAGTTTCGGCGGTCGAGCTTTGACGTTGCGCATCAGTTCCTGACGGCTGGCGAGGTGGCGGCTGAAACGCAGGAGACCAGAGTTTGGTGCGCAATCGATTCCGAAAGTCCTCCCAATCTCAAGTCTCTGCCGTTGCCACGGGAATTGATCGACCGGTTCAGGGTCGCTGATCAATGACAACTCGTGAAGTAAGCCAAGGACCTGATGGCAAAGACAGCTAGACGAACTCATCGACCGCTCAACGCTCCGAGTTCGTTGTCCGAACCAGTCGATCTCGGTCACCTCTCCGATCTCGTGGGGTATGCCCTTCGACAGGCCCAACTCGCAGTATTTCGAGATTTCTTAAGAGCCTTTTCCAGATTCAATATCCGTCCGGTGCAATACGGCATACTGACCGTCATCGAACGCAACCCGGGCCTCAAGCAACAGGATGTCTGCCTGGCGATCGGGATCAGGCGCGCGAATTTCGTTACGCTCCTTGATGATCTTGAGCATCGAGGCCTCGCGAGACGGGGCCCATCCGCCCACGACCAGCGCGCAAGGGCTCTGTATTTGACCGAAACGGGAAAAGCGCTGATGCGCGAACTCTGGAAGGTAAATAAGGCTCACGAAAAGAGAATTGCGGCTGGCCTCAGCCAAGAAAAGCGGAGGCTGCTAATTCAGACGCTCAATCAGATCAAAAAGTCAGCCGATGGTTCCGACGGCTGATCCCGAGCGGAACCCAAGAACTGTACTTTCTCAAGATTGGCTCGGCTGGCTCTCTGGAGAGCGAGCGCTGCCCGCTTTGTCAGTTGACATTTTGTACTGTTGTAGAACAATATTGTTCTGTGAGGAAACAAAGTTGGCGGTTGGGGTCAGGCTCTTGCAAAACGAGGCAAGCGCTGATGATACGAAGCCCGAGGGACGAATTGTAGCCGGGTGGACAAAGCGGGATGACATACGTTGTCGGCGAGAGCTGCGTCAAATGCAAGCTTACGGATTGCGTCGAGGTATGCCCCGTGGATTGCTTCTACGAAGGGGAGAATATGCTCGTCATCCATCCGGACGAGTGCATTGACTGCGGCGTCTGTGTACCGGAATGCCCGATTGAGGCAATCCAACCGGACACCGAGTCCGGTGCGGAAAAATGGGTAGCACTCAACTCGGAATACGCACGAAAGTGGCCCAACATCACTGCAAAGAAAACGCCACCTCCTGATTCGCAGGACTGGGTAGGTGTCCCCGATAAATTCCAGCTATACTTCTCGCCAAATCCTGGGGCGGGAGATTAGACGTTGCGTCGGTTTGGTTCATGAGCAAAGAGATGAATGCGGTTGACGTGCCTCCATTGGCGGTCTGAGCCCAAGGCACAACATTTAGGGAGTGGCGTCGATGGTAAGATTGCTCGACCTGGTCCTGAATGGACGGAAGCGGATTGACGCGGCTCCCGACAATCTTCTGCTGCTTGATTATCTGCGGGAGGTCGCTGGACTGACTGGCACGAAGACAGGCTGCGATGGAGGAGAATGCGGCGCCTGCACGGTTCTGGTCGATGACAAACCAACTTTGTCTTGCCTCACCCTTGCCGTCAGCATCAGAGGCTGCCGCATCGATACCGTGGAATCGCTGGGAGAGAATGGCGGCCTGTCAGCCGTACAACGCGGGTTTCACGAGAAACTCGGTTCTCAATGCGGCTATTGCACGCCGGGCTTCGTCATGGCCTCAGTCGGCCTGCTGCGGCGCAATCCAAGCCCGAGCGAGGCAGAAATCATTGAAGCCTTGGGCAGCAACATCTGCCGCTGCACCGGTTACGTGAAGATTATCGAAGCTGTCCGACATGCGGCCCAACTGAATGTAGCGGGGATTGCGCCATGAACGAAGTGCTGCCTGCGCATAGCATCGGAGAGTACGTGCCGATGGTAGACGGGCCGGAGAAGGTCTCCGGTCGAGCCAAGTACACGGCCGACTTCATTGCACCGGGAATGCTGGCTGCCCGTATTTACCGCAGCCCCTATTCGCACGGGGACATCGTCAACGTCGATATTTCCGAGGCGCTGAAACTTCCGGGGGTGAAGGCAATTGTCACCGGCGCCGATTGCGATCATGGTTTTGGCGTTCTGCCAATCGCCCGCGATGAACGTCCGCTGGCCCGCGATCGCGTTCGCTATCGCGGCGAGCCTGTGGCGGCCGTCGCCGCCGTCGACGATGCCACAGCCCGCGAAGCAATTCGATTGATCAAGCTTAGAGTTCGCGAATTGCCAGCCTATTATTCCTCGCAGGCGGCACTAGCATCTGATGCCATTGCACTGCACGAGAAGAAGAAAGGCAATATCGAGCGCGACGTTCTGTTCGAGCTCGGTAGTGTCGAGGATGGGTTTGCCGAAGCGGACCTAGTGCGCGAGGAGACCTATCACTGCCCGGAAGTCTGCCAGAACCAGATGGAAACCCACGCAGCCTTGGCGGAATGGGATCCGGTTCGCGGCCGGATGACAGTTCATGCCAGCACACAGGTGCCCTACTACGTCCATCTTATGCTGTCGCAAATCCTCGATCTTGAGATGTCCAGGATTCGGGTGATCAAACCCTATGTCGGCGGCGGCTTTGGATGCCGCACGGAAACGCTCAATGTCGAATTGATTGCGGCGCTGCTTGCGCGCAAATGCAGCGGCACGGTTCGTTTGGTCGTCAACCGGGAAGAGACGTTTATCACGCACCGTGGCAGGCCTGAAACGGATATACGGCTCAAGATCGGCATGAAGAAGGACGGACGGATCACAGCCGTCGAATGCGAATGCCATCAGCGAGGCGGCGCTCATAGCGGTTACGGCGTCGTCACCATCCTTTATGCCGGCTCGATGCTCTACGCCATCTACGATCTGCACAACGTCAAGTATCTCGGCAAGCGGGTTCTGACGAATACGCCGCCTTGCGGCGCGTTCCGCGGTCACGGCACCGTCGATGTTCGGTTCGCATTCGAGAGCCTTCTCGACCTGCTGGCCGCTGAACTCGAAATCGATCCGTTCAGCGTCCGCCGCGTGAACGCATTGAGCGCGCCGACCTTCACCGACAACGATTTGATGGTGAACAGCTACGGCCTGCCTGAATGTCTGGACTGGGTCGAGCAAAAGAGCGGCTGGCGCGCTCGTCGGGGAAAATTGCCCAAGGGCAAGGGGCTTGGCATGGCCTGCTCCCACTACATCAGCGGCGCGTCGAAACCCGTCAACTGGACCGGAGAACCGCATGCGACGGTGAAGATCAAGGTGGATTTCGACGGCTCCGTCGTCGTGCTCTCGGGAGCGGCCGAGATCGGCCAGGGCTCGTCGACCATACTAGTGCAGAGCGTCGCGGAGGTGCTCGGCCTTGATATCTCTCGAATCCGCATTGTCACGGGCGACAGCGACGTGGTTCCCAAGGACAACGGCTCCTATTCCTCTCGCGTGACCTTCATGGTCGGCAATGCGGCGATCGATGCCGCGCAGAACCTCAAACGTTTGCTGATCAACGCGGCCGCACGGAAGCTCGATGCCAAGGCGGAGGATATAGAATGCCTGGGCGAACTTTATCGCGCTGGTGCCCAGGACAAGGGGGCGACATTCGATGAAGTGGTCGTCGAAGCGCTCAAGGACGTCGGCACGATCACAGTAACGGGCAACTATTCGACAATTCCTGAATCCCACGGCGGCAAGAAGTATCGCGGCGCGGCTATCGGCGGGACCATGGGCTATAGCTATTCCGCGCAGGTGGTCGAGGTGAGTGTGGATGAGGAAACCGGCATTGTGACCATCGACAAGGTTTGGGTTGCGCACGATTGCGGAAGGGCCCTCAATCGCCTGACCGTGGAGGGCCAAGTGCAGGGTTCGGTATGGATGGGAATGGGTCAGGCCATGAGCGAGGAAACCGGATATCACGACGGCCTGCTCGTCACCGGAAACATGCTCGACTACCGCGTCCCGACCATTCGGGATTCACCGCCCATCGAGGTTGGCATCATCGAAAGCAATGATCCCCATGGCCCGTTCGGCGCCAAGGAAGCCGGCGAAGGATCGCTTGCCGCATTCTTGCCGGCCCTCACGAATGCGGTCGCCGATGCCATCGGCGTTCGCTTCAACAATCTGCCGGTGACGCCCGATCGCGTTTATGAGGCGATCGCGAAGCGACGCCGCGCACAGGCCCGAAGCGACGGTTCGAAGACAAGCGCGAATGGGAGAGGATAATGGACGCCCTTCCCAAATTCGAGGTCGTGCAGCCGTCCTCGTTGGATGAGGCAATCCGATTGCGCGTCGAACATCCCACGAGCTCTTTGCTCGGCGGCGGCACAGATCTAATGGTGAACATCAGGCGAGGTATCGTCGCGCCGGCCATGCTCATCGACATGAACCGCGTCTCCGAGCTGCATTCGATCAAGGCCGACGCGCACGCACTGGAGATCGGTTCATCGGTCAAGATTGCCGACCTCGCGGCACATCCCGATGTCGCGCAGCACTACCCCGTCGTCGCCCAGGCAGCGAAACTCATCGCGGGACCTACCCACCGCAATATGGGCACAGTGGGCGGGAACATTTGCCTGGATACCCGCTGCATCTATTACAACCAGAGCGAATGGTGGCGCGATGCAAATAACCATTGCCTTAAGACGACGGGCGATATTTGTCATGTTGCGCCGAAAAGTCGGGGTGTGTGCTTTGCGACCTTTAGCGGCGATCTCGCACCTGCCCTCTTGACGCTTGAGGCCGAGATCGACTTGGCCGGCCCGCAGGGAAAGCGCACACTTCCCTTGAGCGGCCTGTACATTGGCTATGCGCGTCAGGACCAGCCGATCACGGAATCGCTTGGAGACGGCAAATACTATCTGTCGCTGCGTCCGGGCGAAATCGTGACGACCGTGCGCGCCAGAAACACACCGGGACTGCGCTCAGCCTACGACAAAATCCGCATCCGGCAATCGATCGAATACCCGGTGGCGGGAGCTGCGGTGGCGCTGTGTCGCGACGGCGGAATTCTTACAGATTTGCGTGTTGCGGTCACCGGCACAAACCCTCGTCCGGTGTTACTCGACGGCACAGCGGAAGTTTGTTCCCGTCCGCTTGACGATCATGCCCTCCGACGGCTCGATGATCTTGTCCGGAATCAGGTCATGGCGATGAAGACAACATTCACGCCAGGTCACTACCGCCGCAGAGTCGCCGGCGCGTTGGTGAGGCGATTGGTCGAGCGACTTTTCGCGGCCTGATCGACGAAGGTCTCATTCCGCTATTGCGTGCTGATCCCGCTTATCTCCTCGGCCCGCAGCTTGAAGCGCTGGATCTTTCCGGTCGCCGTCCTGGGTAGATCGGAGCGAATATCGATCCAGCGGGGATACTTCCACGGTCCGGCGCGTTCTTTGACGTGAAGCTTGAGCTTTTCCAGCAACCTTTCGTCGGCCGCATAGCCGTTGTGCAAGACGATGAAGGCTTTTGGTTTAATCAATCCATCGACATCTTCTTTGCCGATGACCGCGGCTTCCAGCACAGCCTCGTGCGACGTGAGCGCCGCTTCCACATCGAATGGCGACACCCACATTCCGCTGACTTTGAACATGTCGTCGGTACGGCCGCAGTAGTGAAAGTAACCTTGGTCGTCGCGAAGGTACTTGTCGCCTGTATAGGTCCATTCGCCCACGAAAGTACGACGACTTTTTGCACGCTGGTTCCAATAGCCTTCGCCGGCGGTCGGACCTCTTACGATGAGTTCCCCCACTGTTCCAGCAGCCTGCTCGCGGCTGCTCTCGTCAACAATCCTGACTTCGTATCCTGGCACCGGCTTGCCGGAGGAGCCATAGCAGATGTCGCCCGGTCGGTTGCTTATGAAAGTCTGCAACATTTCGGTGGACCCGATGCCGTCGAGAACATCCACGCCGACCAACGAACGCCAGCGTTCACCGATATGCGCTGGCAGAGCCTCGCCCGCGGAAATGGAAAGTCGCAACCGGTCCGAACCGGCTCCGCGACAGATTTCGTTGTGCGCGAGCAACGCCGCATAGAGCGTGGGCACGGCAAAGAAAAGGCTCGGTCGATGGCGCCGCATGATTTCGAAAACCGCTTCCGGCGTTGCCCGTTGTGGCCACAACACTGCGCTCGCTCCGACCGACATGGGAAACGACATTGCGTTTCCCAGACCGTAGGCGAAGAACAGCTTTGCCGCAGAAAACACAACGTCGCCTTCGCCGATTCCGACGACGCCCTGGCCCATGAGCTGCGCTGTCGCCATTGGACTTGTGTGAACGTGTTTGACGCCTTTAGGTTCGCCCGTCGACCCTGATGTGTAAAGCCAGAACGCGACCTCGTCCGAATTCGTGCTCGTGACAAATGGAGCATTGCTCTCCCGCGCGAGCATTTGTTCGAAGTCGTGCACCTGCACTCCGCAACCAGCAAGGAGAGCGGCATCGCCAGGCGCCGGCAAAACCAGAACGATGGCACGCAGATTTGGCAATCGATCGAGAACGGGCAAGATTGTTTTTGCAAACGGCGCCGTCGTAATCAGCAGCGACGCGCGACTATCGCGCATGATGTAGGCGCATTGCTCTGGAGGTAGCAGGGGATTCAACGGGACAACGACGATGCCGGCGCGGATAGCCCCCCAGAACGTAACTGGATAGTCGACCGTATCCGGCAGCAATAGTGCGACCCGCTCTTCCGGACGCATGCCCAGCGTCAGCAGTGCACGGCCGAAGCGGCAGCTGCGGGACTGCAGTTCGCCGTAGGTTATCGATCGATCCGGATCTATGAACGCAACCTTGTTGCTGAGACCGCGAGCGACGTTGGCATCAATCATATCGCTGGCGGCATTGTAGGGACGTCGTCGGAAGAAATCATCGTCAAGCCCCATTCCACTTCCTCCCGTCTCCTCGGCTCGCGCAAGGCAGACCAGTTGGCTTAGAGTTCAGCTAAACGTCCATCGAGCCTCGCAACGACCCCTTCAACGTCGCTTGCAATCCCCTCATGGTTCAAATTCAGCCCTGGTTGCCGTCCTTGACCTGAGTATTAGCCGAATTGGCCATCGGCTCGTATCGCGCACGGTCTACCGCTAACACACTGCCGAAAGTCACCGATAAACTTGGGGCTCCTGAACTGGCGCCGCATTGGATCGCGGTCGGTCGGCTTCCGCTCACGAGGTCGACGAAATCGGCTTCGACACCGACACGGCGGATCCAGTGCTCGCAAGCGTCGCTATCAAGCCCTTCAAAGCCCGAATTCACCACACCGCCACCCGATAGTTGGTTTTAGAAGTTGGCTCTCGACTATGAACAGCGGCAACGCCGGTGGCTTCATCGCCCAATTGCAACCGCGCCGTGTTCGCAAATATAACCAGGATTCAAATCTGGAGACATGTAAAAAACCGTCGTTGCGCAGAACAAATCCTGGCGTTTAACGCGTGAGTAGCATCAGCAAGAGCTCAAGCTCGCTACTTCGCGGCCAAAGTCGCGGGTGATCGCATACCAACCGTCGTCCCCTATGCCTCGAGCACGCGGGTAAGAAACCAGTAGCTGCCGAGCGCGGTAATCAAGCCCGACAGCGCGTAGACCAGCGGCGCTGCCCGCGCCGGTTTGGTCCTGTCGAGGGCCATGAGCCGGTCGAGGACGATCAGCGCCGGAACGACGATTGATACGATGACCACCTGTCCAATCTCGACGCCGATGTTGAAAGCCGCAAGCGCGGTGATGACGGCGTTCGTCGGCAGACCAATCTCGCGCAGAGCACCGGCGAAGCCGAAACCGTGAATGAGGCCGAATGCAAAGGTAACCCGCCAGCGGCTGTCGATATTGCGTGTGAAGAAATTTTCCATCGCGACATACACGATCGACGCCGCGATGGCAGGTTCGACAATGGTCGCGGGAATAACAACGACGTTGAGGGTGGCAAGCGAGAGCGTGATCGAATGGGCTATTGTAAATGCGGTTACGATCTTGATCACCGGGACTAGTCGCCGGGCCCACAGCACGACGGCGACCAAAAACGCGATGTGATCGTAGCCCAGGAAGATGTGCTCGATGCCCGTGACCAGATAACGCTGCAGGGTCGAGAGCAGCGATGGCGCCGGCGCCGAGAGCATGACGGTCGTGTTGGTTGCATCGAGCAGCGCCTGTGGGGCGTTATCGCCCTCCCCGACCAACACAACCTGGCGCGCCGCGGGATCGGTGTCGGTCAGCACTGTCGAGTGGTAGATGATATCACCCGCCACCGCGGGGCAGGAAAAGCTGCTGCGGAAGAGCACACCGTCGCCGTCGGGCACAAGCGTCGCTGCACCGGGTTCGCACGGCTTGCCGTCGCCGCCGGTCACGGCGACATGTGCACTGACATAGGCGATGATCGGCATCGCCGACGCTGCGACCAGGGCCGCGTCGACCCGGTCGCGCTGCACATCGAAGATTTTCGTGGCAGCGAGGCGATCGGCGTCGCTGCCCTTCAGACCGACCTCGATACGGACCGTTCGATCGCTGCTCAGGATCACCCGCGCGGTCGACAGGTTGACCTGATGCGCGGAGGCCGCGCCCACCATGCCGAAAGCCATCACAACCGACAAAAGGAGCCGCGCCAGGTTCACGAGCCCGCTCCCACCACCTTGAGCAGGTCGGTCAAGCGTCGTGGCTCGAATTCGGCAACGGTGATCACCGCGCCGTCAGGTGCCAGGCGGGCAAAGCGGTCGAGCTTGTCGGCGGACGCGCCGAACTCGAGGCGCGCGACCGGCGTCGAGCTGTCGCGCGCGTAGAACAGCACGATCAAGCTCGGCAGAGCGAGGCCGTATTGTGCGAGATGCGAGGCATCGGCCGGCGCAACGCGAGCCTCGGCAACGGCGCTGTCGAAGGCGCGAAAGGCGGTATCGATGATGGGCGCTTGCACGGGGTCGGCGACGTGCACAACGCCGCCGGCAGCGTGGCTGTGCCGCCCGATATGCTTGAACCAGCTCCCGGCAGCATCGCGCTCGAAGCGGGTGAGCTTGCCGCCGGACACGATCTCGACGGCCCAGACCTGCGACATCGAGACCGGCAGCAACAGGTCCGCGCCGCGGCTCGCCTCCAGCGTCTTGCCCCGCTCGCGCCGCGCGATGTCGAATACCAGCCGCCACTCTTCTTCGACGTGGCGGGGCATCAGGTAGACGGTCGGAGCGCCAGCGATCCGGACATAGTGCGAGGTGCCTGCCGGATTGAGCGCGCCGAAGTTCAAGGTCGCCGCCACCCCTTTCGTGGTCTGGAGCACTGCAACCAAAGCGGGAGGATCAAGTCCGAATGATGCGAAGCTTTCGGCGGTGAGCTCGCTTGGCGGGATCTTGCGCGCGGGCTCGCTCACGTTGAGGAATTTGAGCGCGGTGCCAAGGTGGGCGGCGAGTTCGGCCGCCACAATCCCGCCTGCGCCGTCGATCGACCAGCCGCCTTGCCGGCGATGCAGCGCGACGTTGTCGGCGCCTGATCGGATCTCGACGTTCCGGACCTCGTTCGCCGCGACGGCTACAAGTCCCTTCGGCGAAGATACCAGCTTCTTGCGCAGCTCCGGCCATTGTCCGGAAAGCGTCAGCGCAACCAGCAGCGCCAGCGGGATGGCCGCCGTGAGCGGCGCCTTCCATCGCGCGCGCGCCGCGCTCGTCAACGCCGCCTCCACCACATCGCAATGCCGAACAATGCAGTCGAGAGAGGCAGCAGTACCTCCAGCACGATGAAAGTGTTGCGCATCTGGCTGCTGGTGAGCACGATTTCCGGCAGGCTATAGGCGCGCGGCGCGAGATTTGGTGCGGCGTTATCCTCCGCGAGCCAGCGCGCAATGGCGACCGACAGCTCACCGTTGGAGACGTAAGGGAAATATTCGTTGGTGGCGAACTTGCTGGTGCCCGCGACTACCAGACGAAAGGTCTTGCCGGGCTCAGCTCCCGGAAAGCTTCCCCCCAGCGCGACCACAAGCGGATGCGCACCGCGGCCGTCATCCGCAGCGGCTTGCCCGCCCGTTGCGAGCATGATCCCCCCGGCCGCGGAAGGCGGCCGCAAATAGCTATCCTGGCTGCTTGCGGCGAGCACGCTGACCTTCACCCTCGCGGGTGGCTGCGCGACGCGGATCGGCCGTGCCTGCGCGAACACCGTGAGCGCAAGGTGCGCCGTGATGGGATGCGGTGGATAATAGGGAACCGCGACCTTGTCGGGATCGGTGCGGAAATGATTCAGGGGATCGATGACAATGGCAGGATCGGTCGCAAGACCCAAGGGCTCAAGCACGCGACTTTGCAGGTCGGGGACGACGGGAAACTGCGGATCGATCAGCATCATGAGGCGCCCGCCGCCCCTGAGATAGTCGGCCAGAAGGTCCGCCTCGCCGGAGGCGAGTGCGGTCCGCGGACCGAGCTCGGCCACAACGCTGCAATCGGACGGAATCGCGGCCGTCGTAGCCGTGACAAGCTCGCGCATCTCAAAGCCGATCTCGTGTAGCGCGAGCTGAAAGCGGTCGAGTTGTTCGGGCTCGGCGACCAGCACATCGTCCGCGCCGCGCATGTCATGGCCGCGCAGCGTCTCGACGTGGCTGAAGTGATAGTGGCCGGGCATCGGGCGGAATGTTTCGCCGTGCCCTGTCACGAAGCAGATGGTCTGGGCGCGCCGGCGGAAGACGCGTAGCGCGGCGTAGCCGAGGCGCGCGGCGTCGGTGACATTCTCCACCAGCACCCTGCGGTCTGCAGCCTGTAACACCGCCGTGTTGTAGGAATGCACACCAATGTCGCGTGCCAACCCCGGCTCCTTGTCGAGATCGATGGCGCGAAACGAAAGCAGCGGATGGTTGCGCGCCGCGATCTCGATCATGTCGCGAGTTGCAAGCGCGTTCTCGTCGCTGGCATTGTAGAAATAGGTCAACGACAGCGGTGAATGCAGCCCATTGATGACATCGGTGAGCTGCGGCGGGGGCGTATTCCGGCGCTCCCGGGTTGCATCGACATGGACGTCGTGGCGATAGAGCGCGACATTGGCCGCAATCGCCACGCCAACCGCGGCGCAGACGATGAGCGTATTGCCGGCCCATGCCGACCAGTGCGATCCGCGGCCGCGCAGCGGCAGGCGGACGGCAAGCGCAAACAGCGTCAGCAAAGTGAGCAGCCAGGCCGCAAACAACAGACTGTTCGAAATCCTTTCGCTGAGCCCGGCAAAGCCCAGGGTTCCGAACAGGATGGCGGCGGCGACAAGCGCGGCAAGAACGAGATCGGATCGGGCAAACCGCGACATCCCTCACCTCACCGCCGCGCCAGCGCCCGCACGGTCAACAGCAACGTCAGCAACGTGACACTGAAAAAGAAGCCGAAGTCGGAAAGATAGATCGAACCGACCGCGAAGGGACGGAAATGCACGGCAAGCGAAAGGTTCACCACCAGTGTGTCCGCCGGGCTCGGCAACAGCCAGCCGAAGTTGTCGATAATCCAGAGCAGCAGGAAGACGCTGAGCGAGATCAGCGCCGCGATGATCTGGTTTGCCGTCAGCGCCGACGCTAATAGCCCAGTCCCGACCACGGCCGAGCCGAACAGAAGCAAGCCCAGATAGCCACTATAGATCGGACCAAAATCGGGGTCGCCGAACCAGGCCAAAGCCGCCGCGTAGCAACCTGACAGCAGCAGCATGACCACGATCAGGCTCATGCTGGCGCAATATTTCGCCAGCACGATCGCGACCTCGGACACCGGCGAGGTGAGCAGCACTTCCATCGTCCGCAACTTTCGCTCCTCAGCCAGGAGCCGCATGGTGATCAGGGGCCCGGTCAGCATGAACAGCACGAACATCTGGAAGAAGACGTGCACCATGCTGGGCTGATGGCTGATGAACAATGTGAGCGTGAAGCTGTAGCCCATGATGAGCAGGAAGACCGTCATCACGGCGTAGGCGATCGGAGAGGAGAACAGCGCCATCTCCTCCTTACGCAAGAGAATCGCAAAGCTTCTCATGCGGCGACCCTCGATGACTGCCGCGTCAGGTCGAGAAAAACACGTTCGAGATCGGGACGGCTTTCGGTCAGCTCCGAGACGGCGACGCCGGCCTTCACGAGGGCCGCCACGACATCGGCGGCGAGAGACGGGCGCGGCTCGGCCCGGATCAGATAATGCGCTGCTGCCGAGCCGGCATTTGCTTCGACGGCCATCTCGCGCACGCCGGCGATGGCACAGACGACGCCTCGCACCGTCATTTCCGGAGCATCGGCGACCAGCCGCAATATCGTCCTTTCCGCTTCGTCCTTCAGTGCATCCGCAGTCAGCAGCGTGCCGTCGAGCAGGATCATGACCCGCGAGGCGATCTTCTCGATTTCGGGAAGGATGTGCGAGGCGATCAGAACGGTATGGCTTCCCGCGAGCGAGCGAATGAGATCGCGAACGCCAATGACCTGGTGCGGATCGAGCCCGCTGGTCGGCTCGTCCAGCACCAGCATTTGCGGATTTCCCAATAGCGCTTGGGCGATCGAGACGCGCTGGCGGAAGCCGCGAGAGAGTTTCGCTGCCAGGAGCGACATGACTCGACCGAGGTCCAGCCGTTCGGCCGCAGCATCGACCGCGACCTTGGCGGCCGCCCCTTGCAATCCCTTCAGGTTAGCCATGAAGCGAAGAAACTCGCCGACCCGCATGTGATCATAGAGCGGCGCGTCTTCCGGCACGTAGCTGATCACGCGGCGAACCGCGAGCGAGTCCGCCACGACGTCATGGCCGGCGATCTCGATGCGGCCGGAGGTCGGCACCAGATAGCCGGTCAACATGCGGAAGATCGTGCTCTTGCCCGAGCCGTTTGGTCCAAGCAGGCCGACGATTTCGCCCCGTTCGACCGCAAAGGATACGTCGGTGACGGCGCGGCGCGGCCCGTACCATTTGGTGACATGCTGCGCCAGCACAAGCGGTGACATCGACTTACAGGACCCGGATGCCGCAAGGAAACGCGCGCGGCGAACGGCCCCAACAAGATCCCGCGCGGGACCTGAAGCCGCTCGCGGCGCGCCGCTCGATCACTCGTAGTAGTCGGGAGAGTGCTTGTGAGCCTTGTAGACGTCAGGGTCGTGCGCAAAGATGATGTCGGCGCCCTCAATGTCGTGGACCCGCCTCACCCAGGCGTAGGCATCGAGCATGCCGACGGGATCATAGACGCTGCCGACGCTCGGCAGGATGTTCTTGTCGAGATTTTCCTGCAGATAGACGGCATCGCTGGTGAGCACGACGGTTCCGGTCTTGGGCAGACGGACCACCATGATCTGGCTGCCTGGCGTATGCGACACGGCGCGATGGATATAGACGCTGTTGTCGCCGAACAGGTCGAGATCGCCATCGAGCTCGATGGTCTTGTACTTGCTCGGCATCGGACCACCGATTCCGTTGCGCAACATGGAAAAGTCGTCGGCGATGAAGAACGTGGCATAGCCCGGCGCCGGCCAGAATGCATTTCTGATCTCGTCGCGCTGATACACGAAGGTCGAGTCGAGGAACTTGCCGATATTGCCGGCGTGGTCGACATGGAAGTGTCCAAGCACGACATATTTGATGTCGGACGGTTTCACATTGATCTTGGCAAGTTGGGCGTCGATGGCGATGTCGGGCGAACGGCCCGGATCAAGCGCCTTCACGAACGGCCCCCAATAGTCGGGATTGGTGATGATCTTGTCGTTGTTGCCCGTATCGAACAACACATCACCCTTGGGATGACGGATCAGGAAAAAGCCAACGGGGATCTGGATGTGGCCGCTGGCGCCGTTCTGAATGATCGATTTGTCGAGATTGAGCGCGCCCGAGCTGAAGACATAAAGCTTCATCTCTTTCGGAGCCTCAGCCGCCATCGCCCCGGCGGCCGTCAAAAGAAGTCCTGTCGTCAACGCGCCAAGGACTCTCGCACAACGCTGCAGCATGTCGTCCTCCCTGTTAGCGTAACATTTCTTTTGGGATGCCGTTCTTACCACAAAATTGTGGCGGTTGTGCAGAAAGCAGCGCACCCGCATGCAAATTAGCCTTCGTTACTTGCTGCGGAGCAACAAGACGAGAAGTCAACCCGTCCGGCGGCTGCACAGGCGTCATTTCACACAAGGCGAGAGATCGCCGGGGTCAAATACGTCTTTCGGGTCGGCTTGACTACGGCCGTTAAAGATCCCTTTCGGCGAGTTTGCGAAAATCGTCGGGCACGGAACGGGAGACACCCAACGCTGCGGAGCCGTATCCGATGGCATCCCATCCGAAGCGATCGCGAATCTTGTCGATGGCGCAATCCGCCGCCCAACGCGCCATCCCCTTCCTGGCGCCGGGACGACGCGCTTCGTCGACGAGCCCAAGCGGCAATTCCATCTCCAGATCCCAGTGCTCCTC
>Ga0134126_10001506_pt1 | contig 29698 bp, 34 predicted proteins | sample KB31752_FD_96881 | JGI IMG/M metagenome (GOLD analysis project Ga0134126, IMG submission 96881) | Terrestrial soil microbial communities with excess Nitrogen fertilizer from Kellogg Biological Station, Michigan, USA - KB3-175-2 | ecosystem: Environmental > Terrestrial > Soil > Unclassified ... | reverse complement strand
CGTTGTAGGAGGCGTGGGTTTTCTGCCTCGACGGCTTGGAGCTGTATGCTGAGCGACTGCAATGCCTCGTCGATTTGGTGAGCAGTGGGGACAGGTTCAGCCAGATGGCTACGACATACCGGGCATTCCGTGTGTCCCGCGTCTTCACGGGCGATCAAGCCCACAGAGCTGAGGCGGGCGCGTTGCTCCTTAACCTCACGTTCGTAGCCGCGAGTCTCCGTTGTAAAGTTCCGAGTTGATCGAATTTCGGCGTTGATCTGTTCCAGTTCAGTGCGTAACCCCTGCCTCTCGGTGCGCATCTGCGAGAGCAGCTCCGCTTCATCTGAAATCACCATCTCGTCCTGCCACCGCGATTGCTCCGCAATGCTACGCAGCAGTGTCAGGACCGTCTCGTAAGTACCTGCCGGCGTTCGGTCGTCCACCAAGCCAACAGCCTTTGCCTCATCCATCAATGCGCGGGCGCGCGGAAACGTGCTCGTATCGACCGCCTCAACATCGCGCAACTCGCGCTCCAACATTCGCAACTCGCGTCGGGCTTGGTCGAACTGCGATTGCTTCAAGAGGTGCTCCTCATCGAAGGCACCGAGAAAGTACGGGAGTGTGTCTTTGATCGCCGTACCCATAAAGTCCTCACCTTGGCGGTGGAAGAGGCGTTGCTTGCTGTCAATATCGTTCTGATCCTGCACACACAGCAGCAGTGCGTGTCGGAACGTCGCTTCGAGAGGAGGTCGCGTGAAACCAATCGGCCGATGCTCGTTCTCGCTGATGCCCAGAACTCCGCCAAGAAACTTTTCAAGGCCGTCAACAGTTGTGTTTTTCACCAACCTGTCCATCACTGGCGTATCAATCGATGAGCCGCGAAGCAGGTATACGTCTGGACTGGTTTTATCCCCCAAAGCCGGGTTACGCCGCGCGACAAAAATCTGGCCTTCGCCCAGTTGGAATAGGACAGCATACCAAGCGACATGTTCACGGATTTTCCCATCAGGAACTAAGCACTCGCTCCTGCCGGTGCAATAATCCACGATGTCGACGATGGCAGACTTGCCGGTCTTCGATGCTCCGGTGATGATATTCAAACGCCCGAGTTCGAACGGCAGCTCCCGAATGCTACCCTCTTTGCTATACAAGATAATCTTTCGGATCTGAAGGCTCATGGCGCAACGCTCCAGGCAGAGAAGATATTGGTAACGGGGCCCGCCGCCGCAAACCAACGACCGAGGAACGCGCAGCGCTCCACGCACTCAGTCACTTCGTCAGTAAAGTAGGGAGCACGTTTGCTCGTAACGGTCTTACGACGGCCGCCGATCTTTACAAGTCCAAGTTCATCGATGCGCAAAACCTCGGTCTGCAATCCGAACAGGAGAGCTTCTCGACTGATCGCTTGCAACTGACGCACACGGTCTGGGAAGCCAACCAAACTTTCTCGGTGTTCCTGCACCCATGGCAAGAGGGCGGTCAGCGTGGTCCTGGGCAGAGACTTTCGCGTATTCTCATGAAGCACAATGGGCAGAATCAGAAAAGCCAACGCGAATGGCAATCCGCGATGTGCCTTGTCGTCATACTGCGCTGCCGCCTCGGCCAGCAGCACAGCGCCAAAGGCAGGATTCAGCAGATTGGCTTCTTCAACAACTCGATCGCTCCAATTCTTCATTTTTTATCCTTCTCGGGGTCATCGACTTCATCGAGCTCTTTGAAGTCTGGATGCCAACCGACCACGTTCCGATTGGCGAGTATCTGAAAGCTCCCATGCGTCAAAAATCGCTCGCGTACAGTCCGCAGCGGAAAATCAGCGTCTTGTTCGGCCCACTGAAAGATTTTTTGTCCGCCAGAGACCTTGGTCTCCGGCATACACGGATTGGGCAAACTATCCAATAATGACAAAAAGCGCGGCTCCCACGCTTCCTTCAAATCATCTTCATAACGCCCGAGTTCGCCATCAACAAGAAGCTCTTGGCGGGTCCAACGCGACCGCTGCTCGAAGGCCCGATAGTAGTCTCGAATCGCAAGCTCGATGCGTGATGTACCGATTTTGATCCGTCGCAATTGCTTCACGAACCGACGTTTGTCCAATTCAGCAACAATCTCTGGACTTGGCACTGCCCCTTTTACATCCACGGGAAGGGAGTTTCGCTGAAAGTCTTCCCTTAGTTCGTCGATACGCTGGTCGATCGCAAGGAGCGGGATCGACTTCTTATTGATCAATCCATCGATGACCCTGGCGAACCACCATCCCTCCAACCGTTCCGCAAAGTTCGCAATCTGACTTTTGGGCGCCGCCATGTACAAGGCCTGATGGATTTCGTCCAGGACGTCAATGATGTTCGGTGCGTTGTCCAGCACAGTGATTGAGCGCAGCAGACTTATGCGAACTTCCTGCGATAGCCCCTGGTAGATCTCATAAGCTTGGGTGTGATCGGAATTCTTCGAAGTCGCGGCGATCTCCAGAAGGAGCTTGTCTGCTTCGGCCTCGTTGCGTTCATTTGCGACAGCCCGCAGGAAGGAACAAGCCGAACCATCGGGAGCGCTCCCCGTCGTCATAAGGAAGAACTTCATGCGGAACGGCAACTGTGCATCGGCCTTTACTGCTTTCGACCAGATCAGCAGCGTCTTCCATAAGTCGCTGCTTGCGTTGGTGAGATTTCCGCTCTTCTCGATGTGGTGTTTGGTCTGAATTAGTTCCGACGGGGTTCCCATAGTATCGAACGCAACATCATCAAAACGTTCGACAGAAACCTCCTGATTCAGATTGACAGGAATCGCCCTGAGCGACAGCAGAAGAGCGGTGCGGCATTGATACAGATAGCCAGCCGCGGACGCGTTTGCTTCGTGATTCTGCTTACTGTTCGCCATGAACTCGCCTTTGCGACGAATGTTGTCCTATCTGCAACCGAATAAACATCATAACCGGGACACCAGGACTTCTGGCAGTATCGACGGCAACGACCTTGCCCTAAGCCCTAAAGGAAGGTTTCCTCCCTGGCTCCAGCCGCTTGCACGTCTTCCGCCATCCACCTCTGCGGGTCCGTGTCCTGCCCGCAACGCCGGCCCTGATTTCCGGACATACAAAAGCAACCGCTAGAGCTGCTAAGGGGAGTGAGTGTACCGGGACATACGTTACGTTGTGGACCTGAGACATCCGTTACAAGCCCCTTGCGGCGGCGATGGCTCGACTTGATGGCTTGAGAAGACATATAAGCCGCCTGTATTCGCCTGTGACTAGGTTGCACAATCTACGCCACCTGGTGCAGTGCGCCGCGCCCGCCACGAACGCTTACCGTGATCGCCGCTCACTGAGTGCATCGGCGATTATGCGTTAATCTACGTACACGCACGCCCCGTGTTCTTGCAGTTGAGCTATGCGGTGGGACGCCGCCTGACTGTTCAGCGACTTTCTCTGGGAGGAATGCCACGTGATCCGTAGATCGAGAATTCTCTTTGCCGCGACGGTTCTAGTCGCAGCCACAGCGGCCGACAGCGCCAAAACCCCGGTGATTCTTTCAACGGACGCGTCGGCAAAGAGATCGACGATCAGTGGGCGATTGCGTACATGATGCTCAATCCTGATTTCCAGGTGCTGGGCGTGATCTCGGGTTACAACAAGCTATCTTCTTTTGCGCGATGACATTGAGAATCGCCTGGATATGAGTGTTCACCCTCCCGTACTCGCCGGAGGCGATTCGCGCTGCAGGGCAAGAACACGCCGCAGATGAATGACGCTGTGAGCTTTTTGATTGCCCACTCGAAAGATTTCTCAGCAAATAATCGGCTCACGATTATCGGAATTGGCGCGACCACCGACATTGCTTCGGCTATTCTGCAATATTTGGGCGTATAGTGGAACAGTCGTATACGACGCGTCGTATACGACTGTATCACATTTTTGGAGGGGCACATGCCTTCTTGGTTTCCTTACGAATTGCTTCCTTACGACCTGTCTGTGCTGGACGTTCAGCGCTACACCAACTACATCTGGCTTGCCCTTCTCACATTCTGGTTGGGAACTTGGGTCTTCATCAAACGACCAGCTTTCCGACCCAGCGTGGATGTTCGTCTCGAACACAGTACGGTCGTAGCCGCTGGCTTGTTCTTGCTGTTCGGTCACTTTGCGCCTCCCGTCCCTCTCAACATGCAGCTCTATCGGGTGACAATTCCCCTTGCATTTGCCGGTACGCTCGTCGTCGCGGCCGGCGTAGCGCTTGCGATCTGGGCACGGATCATTTTGGGTTCGAACTGGAGCGCTGCAGCCGAAATCAAGGACCAACACGAGCTCATCAAGAGTGGACCGTACCGGTTTATGCGTCATCCGATCTACGAAGGCTTCGTCGTCGCGCTGGCTGGATCTGCCATCCAAAGAGGTTCCTTGTGTGCGGCGCTCGGCGTCGCTGTCTGCTTCTGGGGCCTCCAGATGAAGATTGAGGTCGAGGAGAGGCTCCTGACCCACCGGTTCGGAGAGCAATACTTGGCATACCAGCGTACCGTCAGCGCGTTACCTCCTTTCTTGCCGTAGCTTCCTCTGGCATCCTTAAAGGGATGAAGTTCAAAGCCTCCAAAAAACCTGGCCTGAGTGGTAAGGGTCAGCCCGAAGCCCAGCGGCGCGAGCTACGCCAAATTGCCACCGCTGCTGAGCAACAACTGAATATCATTCAGCGGGCTATGCGGCAGAAGTTCCGCGCCGAGGTTGAACGAGGAAACCTCACCGGGCCGCAGAGGCTGGTGATGTCCGTCGTGGTTCGTCACGACGGGATCAGCCTCAAGGACCTGAGCACTGCCGTTAGTCTTGCCCATAGCACCGTTTCAGGCATCGTTGATCGCCTCGAGAAGCAGGGCTATATTGAGCGACAAACCAATACGGCAGATCGACGGCTGACGCTGCTGGTGGCTTCGAAACCCGTGCGGGAGTTCCTCAACTCCCGTGTGCATGAATTGGCGATGAGTCCTCTTATGGAAGCCCTCGGCAGAACTGAACGAGCCAAAGCCAAGGAGCTCCTTGCGGCACTGGAGCTGCTCTCTGGCCTGCTAACATCGGACGGAACCTCGAGCCGGCCTGACACGAATGAATCCGAGGAGATGTAAGTGCTGGCGAAGACCGCTTCATCTTGCAGGATCACCCGACTAGCCCTCAGCGCTTTCGTCAACCAGCTTCCCGTACATGTCCAGAAGGCCGGGCCAGCCGCCCTGGCGCTCGACAGCTTCGCGCATCTTGTCGGCCCCGGCGCCATGGCGTTCGAGATGCCGATGTTCAAGTTCGACCAAGGTGGTGCCGTCGTCGCCGGGCGTGAACGTAACATGCACCTCGCTGCATTTTGCTGGGTCGGGCTCGTGGGTCCAATCCGGACGCACATGCCAAGCCATGACGAAGTGGTTGGGCGGGTTCCACTGAAGCACCGAGCCCCATTTGCAGTTCTCCCCGTTTTCCTGGACCGAATAAATGTCTCCGCCCACGCGCGGTTCGAGAACGGCTCTCACCATTGGTGAAGACCCGATGTGATGAGTCCGTGGCCACCAGCCGTCCATATCGTCGGTGAAGATTTTGAAAGCACGACTCGCCGATGCTTTGACACGGATCGACTTGTAGACAGGTTCGATCGGGCCGTCGGGAATCGTCTCTTCGCTTTGGTTCATTCTTTGGGGCATTAGTCCTCTTCCTCCGCTCTTGCTTTGAATGCTTGCAGTGCTTGGTCCCAGAACCCATCGAAATAAGAGCGAAGTGACTCCAGGCCACGTCGGTCGATCTCGTAGATTCGCCTAACGCCCGCGGACCTAACGCGCACGAGGCGCGCATCCTTCAGTACGCGAAGATGCTGCGACACCGCAGGTCTGCTAATAGGCAAGTTCGCTGCTAAATCAACAACCGGCAACGGCCCTCCCCTCAGACGCTCAAGGAGCAACCGTCGCGTCGCATCACCCAAGGCGTCAAACTGTTGCGCTTGAAGTCCGTTCATATTGGTAAGTTATAGCTTACCCGTGTTTAAATCAAGACGTTCGGTTCAACGGAGACATTGTATGTCGCTTCTCAACTTCGAGTTTGAGATTTGCCAGGCACCAATTCCACTCGGTCTCGCTGTTCGTGTGACAGCCGAGCGCAGCGGTCAATCCATAGTGTGTAAAGTCCAAACGGCATGTGGTAGGCCCTGTTTCGCTCAAGTGCAAAGACAATATGCGTGCTATTCCACTCCGGCTGAGCCGTATGCATTAGGCAGCTCCACTCCAGGGAACTCTGGTTTAACTGCCTCTTCGCATACACGCTCATCGCCTGTCACTATTCGCAAAGCTGAGATTGAGTACGCCACCTGCCTCCCCGTTCCCATTCACCGTGGTTGCCTACCAGCGTCTGATCCCTTAGGGCGTAGCAATTTCCCGAAAGACTCTTCGCGACGAGGTCTAGACGACTCACATAGCCATACGAACAGCGGTCTGACGGACACTCCATTGCAACCATCCTCGGAATATGCGTAAGCGAGAACTTACCGTTAACGAATACAGTACCTTATACGCGTCGTATACGACACGTGTCACACGAATACCAATTGCTGAGATCGGCTCGTTCAGCCATCGTTTGCGTCACGAAAGGAACCACGTGAAATCCGCCATCTACCTTCGCATCGCGGCCCTTCTGACTCTGATTCACGCAATTCTTCATACAGTTGATGGTGTCTTTGGAAAGCCATCGCCGGGAACGGCCGCGATGGTCGTCGCAACCATGCATGCGAATCGCATTTCGATCATGGGCACAAATCGAAGCTACGCCGACTTCTATTTTGGATTTGGTATTGGAATCACGATATTCATGGCAGTCCTCGCGATTCTCACCTGGCACCTGAGTAATCTTGCGAAGGAACGCCGACCCGGGATTCGTCCCATGATCGTCGTGCTGATGGTTGGCTGGGCCGCGTTTGCCATTGACTCCTATTTCTACTTTTTTGGCGCCAGTCATCACGGAATTTCTGATTGCCACATTTCTGGGACTGTCCCTGCTGGTCTGAGATACCAAGAAGACGATGTAGATCTCTGCATCGCCTGCACGCCGATCAAATACCACCGGGAAGGCCTCTCCGCAATGAAGTGCAAGATTTTGTGTCTTATTATTCTGCTCACCGCAACGAGTGCTTTCCCGCAAGCAGATCAACTATGCCGTAGATCGCCAACTGACGCTAACAGGGCAATGCACTCATTGATAGGTTCAGAGCACCCTTCGCGCAGCTCTGAAGCGAAGCTGGTCGGAATTTAGTTCTCCTATCTCCATGTCTCGGAAGAAGACTCTATAGAGCCCTGGCGTGATCAACTCTACTCCCAATTCTTCGAAGCGGAATACTTCGCTGATGAAGATTCTGTTCTTGTGCCAGCTAATGTCGCCGCTGTTGTTGACTCGTCGCAGTAAGAGGTCCTTGGGATATGTGAACTCCGGCAACTTGCGCGGCAGTCTGATGGATCTGGGGATGTAGAGACTCGCCGGCACTTGATTGTTTAGTCCCTCGTGTGGGCGCTCGTTATTGAACACGTAGCGGAAGTTGTCGAAGCGGCTCTGCTGTATACGCAGAGACGCTGCAGGCGGTTTTGTCGTGTCCTCCTTCAGCGTGCGATGCATCCGTTCATGGCGGCCATTTTGTTGCGGTCGGCCTGCTTGAATTCGCTCATGCACGATTCCGAGTTTCATCCAGCCGAGTGAGAGTTTTGAAAGCCCCAATAGCCCCGTGCCTGCAAACGGTGCGCCGTTGTCCGTCCTGATCCTTGCAGGCACACCGTACTCTCGCATCGCTGCTTCGCAGATCGCTCGGACCTGGCTCAGGTCCATGCGTGAAACGATCTGGCAGCGAATCAAGTATCGACTGTATGCATCGGTGATAGTGAACGGATCGCAACGCTTACCATCGCCAGTAGTGAAGTAGCCCTTGAAATCCATGCACCATAGTTGATTCGGTCTGGTGACCATCGAGAACGGCTCGGAGCATGGGGTTGTGCGCTTCCTTTTCCTCTGCGGACTGGTGAGCCCTGCACGACTGAGGATGTTTCCAAACGTGCTCGCTGCAGGCCATGCCACATCGGGTTGCAGCATCTCCAACCTTGCCTTGAGCTTCCGCGCGCCCCATGATGGGTGCTTCGCTCGTAGTGCAAGGATCGCGTTCTCAATCGGTTCCAGCGTCGCATGAGAACAGCTATGCGGTCGACGGCTGTGATCAACGAGGCCTTCCGGTCCTGTTTCGTTATAACGGTTGATCCAGCGATAGGCTGTAGGGCGTGAAATTTCGTATGTACGACACAGGTCCGCCACAGACATCTCTTCTTTTTGATAACTGGCCAAAAACTGCAGACGTTGATCCATGATTCGGCTCTCTTTCCAGGGCATTCAAATATCGTCCTGAATTGCTCAGAACTGAGGAACCATAGCCGTCGCGCTCCGCTGTAAACCATGTCTTTGGTCTGTTTTGTAACGCAAGTGCTAAGTACGCTCAGGAGCTCCGCCCCTCGCGCGCGCAAGGGGTATCCCCAGGCTTCCGCGCTCCGCTTGTGCAGCCCTGCGCCCTCCACTCTCGCTCCGGATGGGTGATCCCCCTCCCCTTGCCCTTGCTACCCCCCGCCTTCGCCAGGAGGCGTTCGGCATGTAGGTACATGCCGCGCACGGCATGAAAAGCAAAAGCAACCGCAAAGGAGCCACAAACCATGAGCAGCACAGCCACCACCAGCAGCAACAGCCAGCCCAAGACGGCAAGAGAAGTCATCGCCGCCAACGTACAAGCTCTCATCGAGCAGCTAGAGGCAGGGCATTCGGACGCCCTCACCGCCTACCTCAACGCGATGAGCCGGTTTCACAACTACTCGCTCGGCAACATCCTCGAAATCGCGCGGCAGCGGCCCGACGCAACGAGAGTGGCCGGGTTCTGGAAGTGGAAAGAGCTAGGCCGCTTCGTGAAGAAGGGCGAGAAAGGCATTCGCATCCTTGCCCCCATCATCGGCGTTCGCCGCAAGAAGGACGAAGAAGCCGAGAAGGACATCACCAAACAGAACAAGGCGGTCCTGGTCGGCTTTCGTTCGACCTATGTGTTCGATGTTTCGCAGACCGAAGGCGCAGAGCTTCCCGAACTGCGCGAGATCAGCGGCGACGTAGGCGAGAACCGCGACCGTCTGATTGCGTTTCTTGAGCGTCAGGGCATCGAGCTTGTCTTTTCCGAGCGCATCGCTCCGGCGTTGGGCATGAGCTACGGCGGACGCATCGCTATCCTTCCCGGTCAGTCGAAGGCCGAAGAGTTCAGCACCTTAGTGCATGAACTGGCGCATGAGATGTTGCATAAGGCCGAGCGGCGCACGGCCACCACCAAGGTTGTGCGCGAGACCGAGGCCGAGGCCATCGCGTTCATCATCGGCAAGGCCGTTGGCCTCGAAACGGGTACAGCGTCCGCCGATTACATCCGGCTTTACCACGGCAACGCGTCTCTGCTGGCGGAATCGCTTGAAGTCATCCAGCAGACATCCGCTGTCATCCTCGCCGCCTTGCAGCCTTCCGTCGAAGAGGCCATGACCGCCGCCACCGATCTTGTGGAGGTGGCGGCATGAAATCCGTTCTGGAGCTTATCAAGCTGGCCGGTGGATGGCACCCCGGCCTCTACCTCAAGATCGACAACCCGCCGTACATGGAGCTTGTCATCGAGGCGATGGACGAGTCCGGCCCCTGCGGACTTCCGGCCATCTCTGTCGCTCACTATGGTGAATTGAACGGCGACGCCATGCGCGACCCGGAGATGTGCTTCGAGCTTGTCATGGTCTGCGGCCCAGAGCTATCGGCCTTCTACTACCGCAACGACTACGCCGGAATCGAGCAGTGGAGCCGCTTCATTCGTGAGGGGCAGTACGTCTTTCACACCACGCTTCACCGCGAACATGAACGCTTTGCGGCGCTGTGGGACAAGAACCTGAACGCGCAGCGATTCGTCGAAGCTTTCTCGGACAAGTGCATTCGTGGCTAGTCCGCTCTCCCTCGGAGCGGAACTGCCATTGTGTCTCCGCTCCGCAGTTCTTCACCATTCAACCGCTCGAAAGGAGCACATCATCATGCAGACCGCAGCCATCACACCCAACGTCGTACCGCAGGAAGTTCCACTCTCACTCTTGATTGAGTCCACCACCAACCCGCGCCAGCACTTCGAGGAAGACGACCTGAACGAACTGGCCGAAACCATCCGCAAGTCCGGCGTCTATCAGGCTATCCTCGCCCGTACCAAGGACGACCGCTTGGAGATTGTCTTTGGCGCACGGCGGTTCCGTGCCTCGCAATTGGCCGGGAAAGAAACCATCCCCGCCCTTGTCCGCGAGATGAGCGATGCGGAAGTGTTGGAGGCGCAGCTTGTCGAGAACCTTCAACGGCGCGACGTTCATCCGATGGAGGAGGCCGAAGGGTACAAGCGGCTTCTTGCGCTGACTGAGCCGACCTATACCGTGGAGCAGATCGCCGCCAAGGTAGGCAAGACGCCCGCGTATATCGCTACGCGCTTGAAACTGACCGACCTCTGCGATGAGGTTGCCGCAGCGTTCTATCAACACCATATCGGCGTCGGCCATGCGCTGATGTTGGCGAAACTGCCAGCGGACATGCAAACGCTTGGCCTCACCGCTTGCTTCAAAGAGGTCTACGCGGGAGGAGGGGAGAAGCCTGCCAGTATCTTGCTCCCCGTCCGCAACCTCCGTTTCTGGATTGAGACGAATGTGTTGCTTTTGTTGAAGGATGCACCCTTCGACAAGCGCAACGCCCAGCTTGTCCCGGCTGCGGGAAGTTGCGTGGAATGCCCCAAGCGCACAGGACATAACAAACTCCTGTTTGCCGACCTGGGCAAGCAGGACAATTGCACCGACCCGACCTGCTATCAGGTCAAGGTGCAGGCGCACATCGCCGCTGCGGTCGCGGCCAAACCGCAGCTTGTCCAGATCAGTACGTCCTACCGGGCGCAGGGCGAAGGTAGTGCCGTTCTCTCGCGTGGGAAGTATGTCGCCATCTGTGAGGAGAGGCCGACGGACAGGGCGCAGGCAAAGCGGCCTGCGTTCAAGACCTGCAAATACGCCACCGAGGCGATCATCACGGACGGAGAAGGTCAAGGCACCATTCACAAGGTCTGCCCGAACGCCGACTGCCCCGTGCATCATCCCAAGACCAAAGAGCGGTCACAGGATGAGGCCGAGCGTGCCAGATCGAAGGCCGAGCAGGAGAAGCAGCGCCGCGAGGAAGCCATCGCCAACACAACCGGGCTTCGCGTCCTCTCAGCCATCGGCTCCGCTGTGCCAGTGCGGTTGCTCAAGCGCGACCTGCTGTTCGTCATCGAGAAGCTGGTAAACACGTTGGACGACAACCGCATCGAGATGATGGCGCGGCAGCATGGTATCCGGCAAAAGCGCGACGATGGCGGAGTCCGCAAAGCCTTTGCGGCCTTCGTTCGCCGCGCCGAGGAAGGAACGCTTGCGCAGCTCTTGGTGGAATCCACCATCTTGCTTGCGGCCTCGCGCGGCAATCCGAGCGCGGTACTCAAGGACGCAGCCAACGCCTACAAGGTGGACACCGACGTCATCGCCGCCAAGGTCAAGCAGGAATTCGCCGCGAAAGACAAGGCAAAGAAGGCGGCACAGCCCGCAGCAGCGAAGACAGCCAAAACCGCAGCCTAATAACCCATCCTTGCGAGGGGCGGCAGATCGCCGCCCCTTCATTTCTTTGCCCGCGAAAATCGCGGCAGAGAGAACCCGTGCTGGTTTCTCTCTGCACTCTCATCCCGCGTAGCTTCCCGCCCCCGCTCGCCGGCTGCGCGGCAGGAGTCAAGTTCCTCCTCCTGCACCTTTCCATGGGATATTCGCGACGCTCTGATGAATAAGCCCACTTACAAATACCTATCCTGTGCTGCTGGCCCAAACCAATCTTGGTGAGTGCATTGGCCTCTTCACGGCAGTCGAAATCCGACTGAGCAAATTCTTCGACTGCGGTAGGGCCAAATCAGCCGACCGGTCGGGACCTGCGTTTTCCGCGCGGTGCCGGGCCCAGAGCTTGATGGACTTCCTCGGTATAGGAGGACCAGTCATCCGGTAGCACGGTCGGCGCCTCGTGCGCCAACTGCAGAAGCCCACGGTATACCGCGTACGCGAGCACGGCCTTCGCCTTGGCTACTGATGGCCGGAGCCCGAGTTCACGGTAGCAGTTCTCAAGAAATCCTATTCGCGCCGCGGCTACGCGATTCAGCACCCGTCTGACAATCGGATCGTCCCCGGCCTCGGAAAGCGCCGCATACAAGGAGCGCGACCTTGGCGGCTGGCTGGAAGCATCCAGCATGAAATTGAGCCGCTGACGGGCGTCGGTTACTGCCGACAATCCGGAGATAGCCTCCGTCGTTGCGCGATGCTCCCAGCGGCCAAGCGCAGCAGCTAACAGTTCTGACCGGGATTTGAAGTGCCAATAAAAGCTACCTTTGGTGACCCCCAGTCGAGCGGCCAGCGCTTCTACTGTAAGAGCCCGAAGACCGGCTTCCGAGATCAATTGAAGCGCTCCTTCCACCCAGTCGGAAGAAGTAAGAGTGGGCTCGTCGAGTCGCTTGGCACCGGTACCCCTGCGCACCATAGTGAACATTTTCCCATACTCGAGAGTATTGACACCCTCGTTTCCATACTCTACCGTATGGAGCATGGCTGAATCGTTTCCCGAGATCGCGAGTCTGTGCCATCAACTCGATGCAGCGGAGCGCGACTCTCGGTTGCTCGTTGCAGACTTCTCCGAAGAGCGAGGATGCTGGCGGGCCGCGGCAGGTTCGTGGAGCGTGGCGCAATGCCTCGATCACCTGGCTATAACGAACGAGGTCTACCTGGGGGCGATGAAAGAACAGGCAATCCAAGCGCGCGCTGCAGGCCGGTTGAGGCGACGTCCCGCGCTCCCCGGGTTCATAGGCCGATGGTTTGCGACCAGGATGGAGCCGCCTGTAAAGACATTTTCAAAGATGAAGTCGACGCGAAACATCAAGCCGGGCGCATCGCCTTCGCTCGCTGATGCTTTCGGTGATTTTCTGAAATCACAGGACAAGATTCGCGATTACCTCAGTACGAACGCCGACCTCGACCTCGCAGGGATTCGATTCCCAAATCCCTTGATACCTGGCATCCGGTTTAGCCTGGCTACCGGACTTCACGTTCTCACTGCACACGAGAGGCGCCATCTTTGGCAGGCTTGGCGTGTGCGTCGAGCCGCGGGGGGCGCGGCAGGCGACGACGTGCGTCTCGCGCTCTAATCCTTTCGGACCTTGCGTATTGAGAGAAGAAATCCCGTAAAGACGGTAAGGGACGGATAGGAATCTCAAGTAGTCCGCGAAGTTTTGACCAGCCTCTCCATCTCCATTTCCGTTGACAGACTTTCAAGATCGCGGAAGATAGTCACGAATGCTCTGGTGCGACCGTTCCGTTTGTAGCTGATGGAACAATCCCTCTTTTCAATGTCTCCGTCCAGCTCGATCGTGTCCCATTTCTCCGCATGCCCTATGTAGTTAATTTGCACATCGTAGTGCTGACTCCAAAAGAACGGGACCGCATCGAACCGCTCTCGCAAGCCCAGCATATTTTTCGCGGCTGTTTGTCCCTGGCGTTCTGCCACTACCCAATGCTCTACACGGATCTGTTCACAGGTGTGCGGATCAGGCCAGCGTGCCGCATCGCCGGCGGCGAAAACTCCCGGAGCACTGGTTTCCAAATATTCGTCCACCGCAATTCCGCGGTCCATCTTCAGGCCCGATTGCTCTGCCAAGCTGACCGATGGCCGAACGCCAACGCCAAGGACCAGGAAATCAGCCTGAAGAGTTTGTCCTCCTGACAGCAAAACATTGCTCCCCTCGATACCTTTCACTGTCTCACCGAGATGGAAGACGACTCCGTGCGACTCATGAAGACTTCGAACAAAGGAGCCAACCTGTTTTCCAAGGATCTTCTCCATGGGGATCTGATCGGGCGCAACGACGTGCACCTTCACATCTCTCGCGCGAAGGGACGCCGCCACCTCGAGGCCTATGAAGCTGGCACCAACAACAACTGCCTGCTTGCCCGACGTCGCCTTCGCCACAATTGCCTGGCTGTCCGCGAACGAACGAAGGTAGAAAGTCTGCAACGAGGCGCTTCCTTCGAGCGGCAGCCTGACCGGCTCAGCGCCAGTGGCAAGCAACAGCGTTCCATATCCATACGTCTTGCCATCGTCCGTGCCGACCGTCTTCTGCCTGGTGTCGAGAGATGTTGCACGCGAATTAAGGACGAGGTCGATCTTTCGCTCCGAATACCACTCTGGTGGTCGAAGCGGAATCCAATCGGCGGGCGCAGTCCCAGCCAGAAAATCTTTTGAAAGATTGGGACGGTCACACGGGGGAGCGCTATCGGCGCTGATGATTCTCAGCGGACCGCCGTACCCCTGGCGACGAAGCATATCTGCGGCTGCCAGCCCAGCGGCACCGCCGCCGACGATGAGAATAGAGGAGGGGTGCGAATTCGGCGAAACTGCTTTCGGTATGCTCGGTTCGAGCTTTTCCTTTACGAACACCTTCTCTCCGACTTGCTCAACGCGCCAGCGCTGGATTGGATCGAGTGCTGGGGTCCTCAGAGCCTCTCCTGTGCGCAGGCTAAAACATGCATGATGCCAGGGGCACCGGACTTCCTCATTGACCACTAACCCGTCTGCAAGCGGTCCATGGTAGTGCGTGCAATACGCACCCACGGCAAAGAGTTGCACACCGCGCCGGACCAGTAATATCTCTTCTCCATCGACCCTTCCAACCAGCGTTCCACCGTCAGGAATGCTTGCAATGGATACTCCGTTTTTCAAATCGTGCTTTTCAGAATCGCTCATATTTCCCGCCTCGTCGGTGTGCGTCACTCAACCTATGCTTGGATGCACGGTCCTGGAATCCCGCAGGCCACCTTGCTCACGAACGCTAGCTAGCGCGTTGCAGGACTTTGCTTTTATCCTCTATCGCGTTGAGCAGCTTCTTCCACGATTCGTCAAAGGACTTGGCGCCCTGCGCTTGGAGATCTGCAGCAAGCTTGTCGAGATCGATTCCTGCCTTTCGAAAAGCTGCCAGAACGGATTCGCAGTTTCCTCCATTTCGCGGAAGCGTACCGGCCACGGTACCGTGCTCGCTGAAAGCGAGCAATGTTTTCTCAGGTATAGTGTTGATCGTGTTTGGCGCGGCAAGCGCATTGATGTAGAGAACATCAGATGCGCCGGGATCTTTGGTGCCAGTGCTCGCAAAGAGCAAACGTTGCGGGCGCGCGCCGAAATTAGCCAGGCGTTGCCAGCGGTCGGACTCCAATATATCCCGATACTCTTTGTAGACCTGTTGCCCCACGGCGATACCCAATTTATCGCGCAACGTGTGTGGAACCTTGTCCATGGTTGCGCCGTCCCAACGGCTCAAAAACACCGATGCAACGGAGCGGACATCCGGGCTGAGTCCCGCAGAGACGCGGCGTTCGAGGCCGCGCATGTATGCCTCTGCCGATGCGAAGTATTGGTCACGAGAGAAGAGAAGCGTGACGTTGATGGCGACGCCATTTGCAACCGATTCTTCTATCGCTGGAACCCCCTCACCTGTCCCGGGAATCTTGATGTACAGATTTGGACGATTCCCTTTATTGTGAAGAAGCTTTGCGGCGGCTACAGACTTGTTGGTGTCATAAGCCATGAGCGGCGACAACTCCAGCGAAACGAACCCATCGATGCCTGCGGTCTTTTCGTGAATGGGCGCGAACAGATCGGCTGCTCGCGTCAGATCATGCAACGCCAGTTCGAAGAACACATCTTCAGTCGAGAGTCCCCGTTTCATGAGCACGCCGATATCCGAATCATAGGAGCTGCTCTTTGAGATGGCATGTTCAAAAATGGTCGGATTCGAGGTCAAGCCGGTGATCGACAAATCATCGATGTATCGTTTCAATGTGCCATTATCGATCAGATCGCGAGTGATGTTGTCGAGCCACAGACTCTGTCCCAGGTTATGAAGCGCCAGCGTAGCTTTCATAATGCCTCCTCTCATGCCTCGCATCAACAGGTTAGGTCCACCCAGCGATGAATGTAAAACTGATGCAGCGTCCTCGCGGACGCATGTGTAGGCACGTCATAATCGATTCGCGTGCATTGCGGCTCCCCAAAGTCCCCCATTCCCGTGAAAGTGGTATCCCAAGTTTCAGTTGCCACTGATCGCCAAATCACTCGTAGATCTGCGTGAGACGGGGCATTTGCTAACGCGATCTGGTCGCAAATATGATCGGCCACCTGCTCACGGACGCAGTGGGATTTCTCCTCGGATAGCCCTATGGATTTCAACGATTGCAACTCTCCAGTGTGTTTGCCGACCGCCGATTCGCGAATGAACTCTAACGATGAGAATCTGACGCTGTTGCGTCAGTCCCTGGAATTTTCAGGAGCTTTGAGAATAGGACTCTGTCCTCTCCGGGGCCATCGTAGTCTTCAGAGATCGGGATGCCGTCGACCACCCTTCCTGAATTCTCCGGGTTGAAACCCATTTTGAGATGGAAGGCAATCGAACCCTTGTTGAGAGGGGATGTGACACATCTAACCATGCGGCAGCCGATCCCAATCATGCGGTCAAAAACGGACTCGTAGAGGGCGCTGCCTAAATCGCGCTTGCGAAAATCAGGATGCACTCCGAGAAAGTGAATATAGCCCTCATCTGGAACTGTCTGGGAAACGAAGCTAATGACGAAGCCAACGATTATGCCACTCTCCTCGGCTACAAAGCTCGTGGGACGAAAATGGACGAAGAATAGCTTTGGGAGCATCAATGCCATCTGCCGGCCGCCCCACCAATCGTCTACGCAATCGATAATCGCCTCGTAATCCTCTTCTTCCGCGTGGCGGATCACAGGATGACTCATTTCGACACCTTCCGGCGCAACCTGATCACAACTACGCAACGACATGAGGGTAGTGCTCCATTTCCTCGAACTCGCAGATGTTCTGGAACCGACGCTTTCTCAGCTTCACTTGAAATCACGTTTACTCCGATTCGCACGCCCCGACGTCGCGTGCCTTTCGCCGGTCGGCCCGACGGCGCGCGACAAACTTTGAATGGAAACTGCGGCGAGTGTTCCGGGCGCAGGCAAAGACGACAGGAAAGACCATGCAGTAGATGCGCGTCGGATGCTGGCCACTATCGTGAGCTTCGTCACTTGCTGTCATGTTAATCCGAACTAGCTGCCTTGAGAGGTACGCCTTATCCGTCTGATCTCGCGAAGCACGATCAAGAATGCCCACCAGCCTGCGATTGACGGCAGGGCCGCCGTGTACATTCCAGCCACGTAGTGAAACGTGCCGTTTTCGATGAATGGAAACAAAAAGTGTTGTGGCTCGCCGAACATCATTCCGAAATAAAACACGCAGATCAGGAAGTATCCGAACTGCCATCGCCGCAAAGCAAAGAGCAATCCGGTGAGCCAAATAACCGGTGCAATGAACGCGGCGATCGTCAGGAAGTTTGTTTGAGTGACATTGATGCCGGTGAACTTCGACATAAATATCTCAATATGGCCGCGGAACTCCTCGTATACATGAATGACGAACAAGATCACTGCTATCAGGTGGGGAACTAGAATTCGAGCGGGATCTATCGGATTGCGCCGCAATGTTGGCACCCACAGCACAAAGCCGCCAACGAATGCCGTGCAGAAGAGACCTGCCGGAAAGCCCAAAAGACGGAACGTAATATAGAGCGCAACAATGAATAGCAACACACCGGCAATTGCCGCACGTTGATCCTTCATAGCTGCCTCCCGCTTTCGTTTGGATTTTTGGCGATCTGAAGCAGGTCGTTTAGAAACCGAACAATGTACTTCCAGAAAACGTAATAAGCGACGACCGTCGGCAGGGTAACAAGGGCTGTGCCCTCTACAGTCACGAACGATATCGATAACAGCCGGGCGACGGCCAGCCCCATCGGTAGGAGGAAGAGTGGAAGGAGGGCGCCGTGCCATGCAATCGGTAGCCGCCGACCATCACCGAGCCACACATACACGATGTTCCAAATACCCCAAACCGCAGGATTGATCGCCATGGGGAAGATCATGGCGCGCTCTATGTCAAACGGTATTTCGCGAAACAGTGGAACGACTATCAAACCAACCAGGCATACGACAATGCTCGGGGCGACAAGTCCAGCCATATAGGCTCGCAAATAGGGGTGTGAAGGCATGCAGGCCGCTCTCCATCGCAATCTATCGATCGTTCAACTAAGCGCCTCGAGGCCGAGCCGCCGCAAGCGATTCGGGTCACGGACCACGTCGATCTCGACAATCCTCTTGCCTCTTACAGTAAAGGACATAATGGCAAACGCCTGCCCGTCCGGACGCCATGAAAGGAGTCCTGCGATGCCGTTGACGCGCACTGGCTGAGTCGACTGGGTGAGTTGAGAAAACAACATCGCTTTTTCAGCCACAGAACGGGCTCCGCGAAGCTCCCGCAGCGTTCCTTGATCCGTCCGAATGACAATATCCGGGTCAAACACTGCGACAAGCGCTTCTAAATCACCGCCTCGCACGGCGGCGAGAAAGGCGTCCACAACTTTTCTCTGTTGCTTCAGATCAACGTCGGGGAAATTTGCTGCGCCTTGTACCTTCCGACGCGCGCGGCTGGCGAACTGTCGTGCGGCAACGGTGGAACAGCCCACAACCGACGCAATTTCTGCGAAGGGGATCGCGAAGATGTCGTGCAATACGAAAGCGAGCCGTTCAGGGGGAGCCAGCATTTCCAAAACGATGAGCATAGCGATACCCACCGAGTCAGCGATCAATGCTTCCTGTTCAGGGTCTATTCCGTCTTCGCGGCTGACGATTAAGTCTGGAACGTGAGCGTCGAGAGGTTCCTCTCGACGAGCATCGCGAGAACGCAGTTCGTCAAGGCAGACTCGCGCGACTACTGTCGTCAGCCAACCGTCGAGGTTGCCGATCACCCTCGTTTCGGAGCGGTTGAGGCGCAGCCACGCTTCCTGTACCGCATCATCCGCTTCGCTTAGGGATCCGAGCATCCGGTAGGCCACAGCTCTCAAATGAGGCCGGTTCTTCTCGAACTTCTGGGTAAGCCAATCTTCCATCTGTCACAATCCCTGATCGCACTTCGTCATAGTAATGACGGATCAAACCCATCCGGTGTGACAAACCTTTTGGGTCGAGTGACAGATGCTAACGTCCAATCGCGACGCTCCGCCCGTCGCAAAGCGGGGCGTGTTCGCCAAATTAAGGAGGGTAGCGATCATGCAAGCACCAGTCGAAAGCACAATGCCCATTAGCTCCGAAGAGGAAACTACGTTTCTCCCGCCGATCGAGAGGCCACGAGGGCTGATGATGAAGCTAGTCTATGCCATGAGCCGACGCCAGTACGGGAAGGTTCTGACGCCGCTCAAAGTTTTTGGAGCACGGATGCCGCTCGCCTTTGGTCAGTTCTATGGAAAAATCAGCTCCTTGGACAAAAAGCTTCTTCTTCCATCGGAAACCGCGATGCTGATTCGGGAACAGGTGGCGCGCACCAACGTTTGTCTGTTCTGCATCGATATTGGCCGGCATTTCACAATCAAAGCCTCAATGAATCAGGCCAAATTCGATGCCCTCGGAGTTTATCGGACAAGTTCTCTCTTCACGGATGCGGAACGCGCCGCATTGGACTTCGCGGCTGAACTGACAAGAGATAAGAGGATCGAGCCTAGAATTGTTTCTCAATTAGCTCGCTTCTATACCGAACGTCAGATCTGTGAAATCGTCTGGCTTGTGGCGAGCGAGCATTTCTACAACATAACGAATATCGGGTTAAACATTCACTCCGATATGCTCTGTGAAATCGGCAAAAAAGGAAGAGAGCAATCCGCCAATCATTAAGGGGAGGATCGCAGTCCCTCTACGTAGTGTCTGACGAGCGTGCACCATAGAGCGAACTCTGCGGCCGTTCACAAGTTCGATCCAGCCGGACTTACCGCTTCGAGCCGTCCTGCCTTTATTCGTTATCGGTCACTTATTTCGGACAAGTGGAGGTGTATTCATCTTGACCGCCGTGCTAGTAATTTCCGTGATCGTAATCGCTGTGGTTGCTTGTGCGCGCTCTGCCAGGCACGAAGTTCCAGAAGGCCGCGGAGCGACGATTCGCTTGATCACCTACTGGTTGTTCTCTGTTCTTCTCGCGTTTGAACTTGCGGCCGGGGCGCTTTGGGATCTATGGCGCATCGAGTACGTACGCGTCTCACTGACACATCTTGGTTATCCTTTGTATCTGCTGCTCATCCTTGGGGTGTGGAGGGTTCCCGGTGCCCTTGCACTTCTGGTACCGCGCTTCCCGCGCCTCAAGGAATGGGTATACGCCGGTGCATTCTTCGAATACACAGGTGCCGCGGCCTCTCACCTCTTGGTAGGAGATCGCGTGAACCAGTGGATGGGACCGGCGATTTTTTCTGGATTCACATTGGTCTCATGGGCTTTGCGGCCGGCGTCGCGGCGTCTTCCGGGTGGCGAGGCAACATCCACGGATAAGCCAACCATAACCTGGGCGGTTTCAATCCTCACGGTGATTGCAATGCTTGTGGTCGGATTCTTCACCTTACCCAAGGGCGCACCGCCGCAGTGAGTGCCGATGAACAAAGAACGTAGGATCGGTGCGTCTTCCAGATCGGTGAGAATTCGTTGGACCGAATATCGCCGCCTGGGATCGCCATTTTCGGTCGAACTACTTACGACGATGATATTGGCGTTTTCATGTCGACGCGCGCGGGGGCTGGTTCATGAGCAGCGGGGACGATTCCGACCGCAAGATCGGTGAGCTCTTTCATGTTCATGCATGCATTCACTGCGGGTTCACTCGCATGCGCGAAGAAGTCGAGATCCGAGAACTTGCTTCCGGTATCCTGCATTGTCCGAAGTGCGATTTAGAGGGTCCCCTTAACGTCGAGATTCGGGAGATGCCCTAGCGTGGGCAAACAAGAACTTCACGCGCTTAACGAGAGGCGTTGCTGAACTGGTCTCCGCAAAGCATCCAGTTTGCGCGCTGTTGCCTTGACGACTTCGCCGATCAGGCGAGATTTGGTATCGGACCGCACTGTGAGGTTAGTGACAAGTCTCAACCCTTCTTCGGCGAGCGGGCGCATGGTGATGCCGTGCTGTGCTATGCGCCACGCGCCGGTCCGGTTGAGAAATGCTAGTCCCTTATCCTCAAAAATCAAGGGAACGGCCTCTTCCGGGCTGGAAACATGATGGAGATCGGTTGCATCAACGCCAGCAACGGATGCGTAGCGCTGAATCATATCGTAGAGATGCGGATTCACATGCCGCGAGAACATCACCCAATTCCGGCCTTGCATGTCTCTGAGAGCAACTCGCTTCGAGCCCGAAAGAGGATCATCCGATGACATCGCGATGTAGAAAGGGTTCTCTGCCAGCTTCAGGCAACTCAGTTTTCCATTCTCCGGAACTCCTGTGGTTACTGCCAGGTCAAGAGAGCCAGCCATCAGTCCTCTGACAAGCTCGTGGGAGTAGTTGCTCCAGACCTTGATTCTCAATCCGGGGAAAAGTGGGAGGCGGGTCGCGAGAATCATTGAAACCAAATATGGATCGGTGTTGGGAGATTTGCCAAAATTCAGAACTTCGTCGGTTCCTCGGGAGGCCGCTTTCGCAGAAGTGACGGCACGTTCGATGTGAAGTTCCGCCTTGCGCGCTTCTTCCACAAACTTGCTTCCTGCTTCCGTGAGTTCGACCATCTGGTGGTTGCGATCAAATAACTTGATACCGAGTTGGCCCTCGAGTTCTAGGATGCGCCGGCTCAGAGTTGACTGCTCAATGTGCAGCCGCCCAGCGGCTCGTGAGAAATGCAATTCTTCGGCGAGAGTGATCGCCGCCTGAAGTAGTCGAATCTCCGGAAGAACCATGACCCATCCTCCGCAGCGATAGATTCCCGCACTGCGAACACGCGGGCAACCGAATGGACTCGCCGCAGTAAATTCCTCTACGCGGATAACCACTTCGATGCCGATCAAAGCACGGACCGTTGCACAACGCATGTTGCCGGAATGGCCCGTTATGCGCTGGAGGAATAACGCTCTCCGCGGTTTTCATTGGACACGCAAATGAGGCGTTGAGCACGATGATCGCGAAGCTTTTTCACCTTGTTGGTCTGTTGCGAGCCTTTCCAAAAGTGAGGTCGATATGGGAGCGAAGTTCCTTACCGAAAACGAGGTTGCTGAGCGTACCCGCATCAGCCTCGCGACGCTGAGGCGGTGGCGACTTGAAAACCGGGGCCCACTTTATCGCAAGTTCGGCTCCCTGGTCCGGTACGCGGAGGATGAATTGGCCGACTGGGAGAACGCTCAACCTGTAGGCGGTGGTCCTAACGGCCGGATTGGTCCGTCGTCGGCAAAGCCGCTCACCCAACTTAGGAAATCCGGCTAATTGCGAAAATCTGGTGGATGTTTACGAGGTGTGGCGTACCGGATATACTACTAACGGTGCGACATGCCTACTACTTCACCTAAGATGGGGCGGAAGATCAAGAAGAGCTTCAGTATTTCCACTGAATCGGACGCGTTCATCCGCAAGACCCGCAAAGAACGTAAATCCAGTTCGGAGTCAGAGACCTTGGATGCTCTTCTCAGCGAATTGATGACGGTACGGAAACAGCAGGCGATCGAAGCAGCCTATACGGACTACTACGACTCGCTGGGTGATGAGGAAGTCGCCGAACAGCGCGCCTGGGGATCGTTTGCCGAGTCGCAACTTCAGAAAGGCGATCAATAGCAATGGCGACGGGGCAGCGCTTTCCGCAACGCGGCGAGATCTGGTGGACCAACTTTCACACCGACCCTCCAGAAAAAGGGCGGCGGCCTGTGATTGTCGTTTCTCCCGATGCCCGCAACCGTCACGAACGGGCAACGAGCCTGCTGGTGGTTCCACTCTCCACATCAATTCATCGGCTCGGGCCCGCTCACTTGCTTTTGCAGGCAGGAGAAACGGGCTTACGCATGGACTGTGCGGCGCAGGTAGACAATATCGCCGTCGTCCTTCGCGCGAATCTGCGCGAACCGCAACCCGGACAAAGAGCGCTTTCTCACACTAAAATCTGCCAACTCGCCTCGCTCGTCAAAACGGCGATGGGCTGTGCCGAATCTCCGGTCAAGGGAGACAAATAGCATGGCGCTCTTTCAACGCGGGGACGTTTGGTGGTACGAATTTTGGTTCGCCGGACAGCGAATCCGGGAGTCTACAAAGTCTGCGTCAAAGACAGTCGCCAAGCAGGCGGAAAAGAACCGCAAGCGCGAGCTCGAAGAAGGCTTCAACAACATCGCTGACCAGCGCCAGGAGAGAGTCCGCACGTTCCGTGAAATGGCCGACGATTTCTTTAAGGGCTACAAGGTCCGGTTGCCTGATTCAGCGACCTACGCAGAGTACGCCGTCGGGCACTTGAAGCGCCTGCTTGGAAACAAGATGGCGGTGGACTTCAGCGAAACAGTCGTCACGAGCTATCAGAACGACCGGCTCGAAGAAGGCGCCGCGCCGAAAACCATCAATGAAGAAGTCGGCTTTCTCCTTCGCATTTTGGGCGAGCCAGGCGACATCATTCGCCTCCGCCTCCGCAAAAAAAAGATGCTCAAGCTCAGGGTTCGCCAGCACATCGGCAAGGCGTATACCGAAGAGGAAAAGCAGCGCATGTTGCAGGAGGCTGCGAAGGCGAGGTCACCGCATATCTACCTTGCACTGACGCTTGCACTCAATGCCGGCATGCGCGACAAGGAAATCAAGACCCTGTCTTGGGCGCAGATCAATTTTCAAAAGAAGTTCCTGGCCGTCGGCCGCTCCAAAACAGAGGGCGGCGAGGGCAGGACGATTCCTCTGAACTCGGACCTCTATGCCGTATTCATGGATTACGTCGAGTGGTACGAGCTCAAGTACGGAAAGATCCAACCCGAGTGGTACGTTTTCCCCTTCGGGTCACCACAGCCGACCGATCCAACCCGCCACGTGACCACGCTCAAAACTGTATGGAACAACATCCGCGCGAAGGCCAAAGTGAAAGGCCGGTGGCACGACAACCGGCACACCCTGGTGACCGAGTTGGCGGAGAGTGGAGCCGGCGATCAAACCATCATGGACATCGCGGGCCACGTCTCGAAGCAGATGCTCAAGCACTATAGCCACATTCGGATGGAAGCGAAGCGGAAGGCTCTGGAGAGTGTGGTCGAGAATCGTGCGCAGAAAACCACCGAAGAAAACACGCCTCAGGAGTGTGCAGAATCACCCGTGATTACGCAGGATTTTGAAGGAGAGTACCCACAAAAGTCCCCACAGTCGGCTGTTTTTGAAGGTCATCGGGGAGTTTATCGGAGTCGTAAAGTGCTGAAAAGAATTGGCTCCTCAGGTAGGACTCGAACCTACAACCCTTCGGTTAACAGCCGAATGCTCTGCCATTGAGCTACTGAGGAACAAGGCGCATGTGCCGCGTCGTGGAGCTTCGCCGCACATCTCTACGAGTTTAGCAAACAGCCTATGCAGGGTCAAAGACACATTGGTGGTATCCGGGGCCAGGAGATTCCAGCGGCGGCGAGTGATCGTGAAATGGCAAATAGCGGTAATCAGCCGCGCTCTCACAACGGAACGATGCTTGCGCGAAGTGCGCCGTCCGTCACAACGATCTTCGCGAGCGTCACCGGGAGATTGAAGCGCCGCGGCCCCGCGCTCCCGGGGTTCAGGTAGAGCACGCCGTTGCGCTGCTCGATTGCAGGCCGGTGCGAATGGCCATAGATAACGGCAGCGGCTCCGGCGGCCTGCGGCTCGATGTCGAGGTCGTCGATGGCGTGGACCAGATAGAAGAGTTTGCCGGCGAGCTCGACAGCTTCGTTCGCGGGTAGCTGGCCACATGGACCGGCTACATCGACATTGCCGCGGATAGCCGTCAAGGGAGCAATCGCCCGCAGACGATTGAGAATCGCAGCGTCGCCCACGTCTCCGGCATGCAGGATGTGATCGACCGCCGCGAGCGCCGCCACAGCCTCCGGCCGCAGCAGTCCATGCGTGTCCGAGATCACTCCGATCGTGAACGTCATAGCCCGGCGCTCAGGCGCGTTCGCGGATCGAGCACATCGCGCAGCGCATCGCCGATGAAGTTGAACGAGAGCACCGCGAGCATCACCGCAGCGGCCGGGAAGACCACCACGTGCGGCGCATCGAACAAATGCGAGCGGCCGTCGTTCAGCATGGATCCCCAACTGGGCGCCGGCGGCGGAATGCCGAGTCCCAAAAAGCTGAGTGTCGCTTCGGCGAGAACCGCTCCGGCCATGCCAATCGCCGCCTGCACCAGTACAGGCTGCACAATATTGGGAAGGATATGGCGCAGCACCACGCGCAGGTCGGCGGCGCCGAGGGCCTTGGCAGCTTCCACGTATTCGCGCTCCTTCACGGCCATCACCTGTGCGCGTACAAGCCGCGCATAGCCAACCCAGCCCGAGATCGACAACGCGAGGATGAGATTGAACAGCCCCGGCCCGAGGAACGCTACCAGGGCGATCGCCAGCAGAATTCCCGGCAGCGCCAGAAAAGCGTTCGTCACATAGATATTGATCACCGTGTCCGGCCAGCCGCCGTAGAAACCTGCGGCCAGACCTGCAACCAGACCTGCAATTAGCGAAAAGAAGACGACAGAGACGGAGACTGTCAGTGAGATGCGCGCGCCATACAGCGTGCGTGAGAGGATGTCGCGTCCCAGTTCGTCCGTACCGAACCAGTGTCCGTGCCCAGGCGGCAGCAGTCGCGCAGAGAGGTCCAGTTGCGCGGGATCATGTGGCGCGAGCCATGGCGCGAATGTCGCGCAGAGGACAAAGACGGCCAGCAGCACAACGCCGGCGGCAGCCAGCGGCTGCTTTGCGGCCCACGTTACCAGAGCGGAATCCGTGGGCAAAGCTTGCGTAGCGGACTGCATCTACCCTGTTTATCATAGGAACTCGAAGCGGACATCTATCTATATCAGCGCGGCGCCGAGGCCGTTTCGAAAGGCACGTTTGCGAATCCTGGTCTATGGCCTGAACTATGCGCCGGAACTGACGGGCATCGGCAAATACACCGGCGAAATGTCCGCATGGCTGGCGGAACGCGGCCACGAGGTCCGCGTCGTGACTGCGCCGCCCTATTATCCGGCGTGGCGCATTCGCGAGGACTATCGAGGCGCAGGGTATCGCACAGAGCGAGTGCCGGGGCAGCCGACGGTGTTCCGCACTCCGCTCTATGTTCCTGAGCGCCCCACCGGGATCAAGCGCATCATTCACCTGCTCTCGTTTATGCTCGGCAGCTTTCCGGTAGTGCTGCGCCAGATGTTTTGGGAGCCGCAGATCATTTTTACGGTCGAGCCGACATTCTTCTGTGCGCCAGTCACGCTCTTCGCCGCGTCATGCGCCGGGGCCGCCAGCTGGCTCCATGTGCAGGATTTCGAAGTGGACGCCGCTTTCGACCTGGGCCTTCTGCCCGCACAAGGCCCGATCCACGACGGAGCCTTGCGGGTAGAGAACTTCTTTATCTATGCATTCGATCGCGTCTCCGGAATCTCCGCGCGCATGGTCGATCGCGCGCTTTCCAAAGGCATCCCAGAGGAGCGCGTCGTAATGTTTCCGAACTGGGTGGACGTGGACACGATTCGCCCGTTGGATCGGCCCGCAAGCGAGAACGTGATCCGTCGCGAGTTGGCCGGGCGCGTGCCCGGAATCGAAAACAAGATCATCCTCCTCTACTCCGGGAACATGGGCGCGAAGCAGGGGCTGGAGGTGCTGGCGCCGCTTGCTGCGTCCTTTCTTGACGATTCGCAGGTGCACTTCCTCTTCTGCGGCGATGGAGCGTTTCGCCAGCGGCTGGAGGCGCAGGTCGCCGATCTGCCCAATGTCACCATGCTGCCGCTACAGCCGCTTCATCGTCTGAACGAGCTACTGAATGCTGCCGACATTCATCTTCTGCCGCAACGTGCCAGCGCTGCGGACCTTGTGATGCCATCGCGGCTGGGCGCGATGCTGGCGAGCGGCAGGCCTGTGGTCGCGACCGCGCACCCGGGAACGCAGGTGGCGCAGGTCGTTGAGGGGCGCGGCCTTCCCATTCCAGCGGAAGATGCTGTCGCATTGCATAGCGCAGTATTGCTTCTGATGGAGGACCGTGAAATGCGGCTGCAATTTGGGCGCAATGCGCGTGAGTATGCCGTCAAGTATCTGGGCAAGCAGCAGGTCCTCGAACAGTTCGAGCGCGATCTCATCGCCGTCGCCGGCCGCTATTGATCCGTCATGGATGCGCGCAACGATCAAGTACCATAGGGAAGACCGACGCATCGGTCCGGCGAGGGTAAAGAAGCTTTGAAGAAAGCGCTGATCACGGGTGTGACCGGGCAGGATGGCGCCTATCTGGCGCAGTTTCTGCTAACCAAAGGATATGAGGTGCACGGAATCAAGCGGCGCACCTCGCTGTTCAACACCGCGCGCATCGACAACATCTACGAAGATCCGCACCTGCCCTCGCGCCACTTCTTCCTGCACTACGGAGACATGACCGACTCCTCGTCTCTCGTGCGCATCGTGCAGAACGTGCAGCCGGACGAAATTTACAACCTTGCCGCGCAGTCGCATGTGCAGGTCTCCTTTGAAGAGCCGGAGTACACCGCCAACTCCGACGCTCTCGGCGTGCTCCGCCTGCTGGAGGCCATCCGCATTCTCGGCATGGAGACGAAAACGCGCTTCTATCAGGCCAGCACCTCGGAGATGTTCGGCCTGGTGCAGGAGACGCCCCAGCGGGAGACCACGCCGTTTTATCCGCGCTCGCCGTATGGCGTCGCCAAGCTCTACGGCTACTGGATCGTCATCAACTATCGCGAATCTTACGGCATGTACGCATGCAACGGCATCCTCTTCAACCATGAATCTCCGCTGCGCGGCGAGACTTTTGTCACGCGCAAGATCACGCGCGGCCTGGCGCGCATCAAAGCAGGGCTGCAGACGGAGCTCTACCTCGGCAACCTGGACGCGCGGCGCGACTGGGGCCACGCGCGCGACTATATCGAGATGCAGTGGATGATGCTGCAGCAGGAGAAGCCGCAGGACTACGTCATCGCAACCGGCGAGCAATACAGCGTGCGCGAATTCGTGCAGCGTTGCGCGCAGTTGCTGGAACTCGACCTGACCTGGTCCGGCTCAGGCGTCGAGGAGAAGGCGGTGGACAAGAAGGGCAATGTAATCGTCGCCGTCGATCCGCGCTACTTCCGCCCCGCCGAGGTGGAAACCCTGCTGGGCGACGCCTCCAAGGCGAAGCGCGAGCTTGGCTGGACGCCGCGCATCACCTTCGACGAGATGGTGCGCGAGATGGTGGAGAGCGACCTGAAGGCCGCCGAGCGCGACGCGCTGGTGCGCCGCCACGGCTACGATGCCTACAACGTGCGGGAGACCTAGCGCGTGCCCGCCCTGACAAAAACGCACACAAACTTCATGGAAAAAAGCAGCCGCATCTTCGTCGCTGGCCACGGCGGCCTCGTCGGTTCGGCCATCCATCGCGCGCTCGAGCGCGCCGGCCACACCAGCCTCATCACGCGTACACGCCCGGAACTTGATCTGCTCGATTCTCACGCCGTCGAGGCCTTCTTTGCGCAGGAACGGCCCGAGTTCGTGTTCATGGCCGCTGCCAAAGTGGGCGGAATTCTCGCCAACAACAACTATCCCGCAGATTTCATCCGTGACAACCTCATCCTCCAGACCAATGTCATCGAGGCCGCGCGCAGAGCCGGCGTGAAGCGCCTGCTCTTTCTCGGCTCCTCCTGCATCTATCCCAGGCTCTGCCCGCAGCCCATCAAGGAGGAGTATCTGCTGACTGGCCCGCTGGAGCCGACGAACCGGCCCTACGCGATCGCGAAAATCGCGGGCATCGAGATGTGCTGGAGCTACAACCGCCAGTACGGCACGCGTTATCTCGCTGCCATGCCCACGAATCTTTACGGTCCCGGCGACAATTTCGACCTGAGCAACTCGCATGTGCTGCCGGCCCTGATCCGCAAAACCGCCGAAGCGATCGCATCCGGCGCGAAAGAGGTCGCGGTCTGGGGTACCGGCACGCCGCGCCGCGAACTGCTCTACTCCGACGATCTCGCCGACGCCTGCCTTTTCCTCATGAATCTGGACGAGACTCGTTACGGCTCGCTTCTCGTGGAAGATCTCCCGCCGCTTATCAACATCGGCGCCGGCGAAGATGTCACCATCCGCGAGTTGGCAGAAACCGTCGCGAACGTGCTCGGCTTCAAGGGCCGGCTCGTGTTCGATACCACCAAGCCCGACGGCACGCCTCGCAAGGTGCTCGATGTCTCCCGGCTACACGCGCTCGGCTGGCATCACACCACGCAGTTGGAGGACGGAATCCGAAAGACCGTGGAGTGGGCATCCGCCCGCGGAGAATTTGCGCGTTGAGCGGTCGCAAGTGCGCGAGGGCGGCTGTTACCGTGTGACGCGATTGTGCCGGTGGTTGCGTGCCGAAGGCGCTGCGTCGTTCGCCGCCCGCATCATCCGCGGCGCAGGCGCGGCGTCAAACACGTGCGGCGCGAGGATGACATAGGGCACCCTGCTCTGCGAGAACCGTGCCCGCGTTTCTGCGCGGAGGAACGGCGGAGCGTGATCGCCGACGATGATAAAGATCGCCGGCCGGCTCCGGTTCGCCG
>Ga0134126_10001505_pt1 | contig 29724 bp, 26 predicted proteins | sample KB31752_FD_96881 | JGI IMG/M metagenome (GOLD analysis project Ga0134126, IMG submission 96881) | Terrestrial soil microbial communities with excess Nitrogen fertilizer from Kellogg Biological Station, Michigan, USA - KB3-175-2 | ecosystem: Environmental > Terrestrial > Soil > Unclassified ... | reverse complement strand
TTTCAGGTCGGCCTTCCCGGACATCACGGCATCCGTGTTATTCGGAATGGCGCCCGAGAAGAAATGTCCCAGACTCGCCAGAGAAGCCTCCTCTAGAGAAAGATGTCCATCGATCGGCGTGGCTGCCGTATTTCCGGTTTGCAGCGGTCCGACTTTCGCGTCGAGCGAGAGGAGTTGCTTGCCTTGTCCGGGTAGATGCGCGGCCAGATTCAGATTAAATGGCTGGCCTGGGGCGAAGTTTGTGAGCTTTGCGTCAATGTGGTCGTACACTGCGCGAGGCGGGTTTGTTTTCAGATCGGTCACGGCGACCTGGCCATCGGTGATCGTAAGCTTGTCCAACGTGAACTGGGTGGGAGCGGCCGGTTGCTGCTTTCCGGTCGAGGGTGGCGGAGCCGGAACAGGCGCCGCGGGCGGCGCGGGAGCGGGCGCCGTGGCATTCGAATAATTCCAAACGCCGTCGGCGTTCCGGATCAGCTCAATCTGCGGCCGCGTGAGTTGGACCGATTTAATTTGCGGTTCGCCGCGCACAAGCGACCAGAATGCGACGCTGGCGGAAACGTCACTGGCTGTTGCGAACGGGCGCTGTGAGGGGAAACCGGGCGATTGGCCGATCGTGACGCCCGCGATTCCCACCGACAGCGGAAATACGTGCAGTGTGAGTTTCCCAAGAGTCACTGGCCGGCCAAGCTTCGTTTGCACTTCGGCCTGGATGCGGGGACGGTACTTATCGACATCGATCAGCGAAGGCAGAATCAGCAGGACGACAATAATGACGGCCACGATAGCGGCCACAACAATGAGGAGTCGGCGGCGCATGGTTTAAATTGTAGACGCCCGCGCATGAGTGATTGAGGCAAAACAATCCCGTATGCCTCCTTTGCTTGGCGATAGTTGTATAAATCACATACAAATTCTGATTACACGATTGTCGAAGTTAGAATATTGACACTTGAATCGTTCCAAGTTAGGCTTTTTCCACACAGGGAGGTTGGTTTTGTGTCCATTAGAGAACTTTTGTGCTCGTGCTTGGGAATTTTGCTCATCGCAGCCTGCGCGGTAATGCCCCTTTCGGCGCAGTCCACCAACAACCAGCAGATTTCGGGTGTCGTTTTGGATTCGACCGGGGCAGTCGTGCCCAGTGCCACCGTCACCGCGGTAAACAGCAGCACGAATTTCAGCCGTTCGGCGACCTCCAATGCCAGCGGCAATTACGTCATTTCAAACGTTCCGATCGGCAATTACTCGGTATCGGGAGTAGCGCAAGGATTTAAGAAATTTGTACTGACGAATGTCGGCGTCACGGTGGATTCAAAAGTGACCGTCAACGTCAAACTCGAAGTTGGCAATGTGACGGAGGCCATCTCGGTGCAGGCCGATGCCGTTCGCGTCGAGGCAAGCTCGGGTCAGGTGGGCCGCCTGGTAACCGGTCAGCAGGCGACACAGCTTCAGTTGAACGGAAGGAATTTCCCGCAACTTCTGGCGTTGATACCCGGCGTATCCACCACTTACAGCAGCGGATTCGGATTGTTCGGCGGCTACGGCGTGAACAACAGCGGGCAATCGGCAAACGGTGGGCGAACGGACACATTCTCGTGGAACCTGGACGGAGTCGATAACAAAGATAACGGCGGTGGCGGAAACAATTTCGTCAATATCAATCCGGACGCGCTGGCGGAGTTCCGGGTATTAACCACCAATTACAGTGCCGAATACGGCTACAGTTCGGGCGCGGTCGTGAACCTCGCGCTGAAGAGCGGAACCACGCAATTCCACGGCATCGGCTACGAATATTTCCGTAACAATGCCATTCAGGCGCGAGCGTTCAACGCCCCGACGATTCCGGAGTTGCGGTACAACAACTTCGGATGGAACTTGGGCGGGCCCATCTACATTCCGAAATTGTTCAACACCAATAAGGACAAGTTGTTCTTCTTCGTCGGCGAGGATTTCAAGCGGCTGCGGCAGGGCGCCGCGAACACCTGGACAGTGCCGTCAGTGGCGCAGAAAAATGGCGATTTCTCGGCGCTGCCTCCATCGAAGTGGCCCCTTATGCCGGGGACAAAAACGCCTTATCCGAACGGCATAATTCCAGCCAGCCAGATCAGCCCAAACAGCACAAGGCTGCTGGACAATTATCCCGCGCCGAACTTTAACGGATCCGGCGGGAATTATGTGTTCAATACAGTCGCGCCGCTGAACACCAATGAATATATCTACAAGGTCGACTACAACATGAGCAGCCGGAATCAGTTCAATGTCCACTACGTGCGCGACTACTACACGTCGACCCAGGACCTGACGCAATTGATTCTTTATAACCGCAACATCCCCGGCACCAACACTGCGGCGCAGTGGACATTCGTGCCGAATTCAACGACGGTCAATATCGCGCAATTTTCGTTCTCCGGCAACGTGATCTTCGAGAAGACCGGCATCAAGGCGAACCCGCTGTTCATCAATGACTTCACAAGAGCCGGACAGGGATACACAGCTCCGAGCCTCTATAACGCGTCCAACGCGATTCCGACCATCGGGGTTTCCGGCTACACGACGCTGACGGCCACGCCGCTGAATTTCAATAATTTCAACCGCATCTTCGATTGGAAGGACGATTTCTCGAAAGTGATCGGAAATCACAGTCTCAAGCTGGGCATCCTGATCATGCGCAGCCGCAAGAACCAGGACAATGTTCCGGCCATCAACGGAACCTTCAATTTCTCGCCATCGGCCGCCAATACGACGGGCAATCCGCTGGCCGACGCAGTGCTCGGCAATTTCTATACGTATACGGAAGCCAGCAGTTTGCGCCAGGGATGGTACCGGTTCTGGCAGGTTGAGCCTTACATTCAGGACGATTGGAAAGCGACTTCGCGGTTGACGCTAAATCTCGGTTTGCGTTATCAGTGGGTTCCGCCGCAATATAGCGCTCTAAACAACACCACTTCGTTTCTGCCCCAGTATTACGATGCGGCCCAAGCTCCAACCATTCTGAGATCGAATGGCGCGATCGTCGCCGGGACAGGTAATCCCTATAACGGATTGGTGCTTCCCGGCAGCGGCTTCCCCGATGCGGCGATTGGGCGCATTCCCGATTCGATTACCGGCGATCCGGCTGTGAAGGCGCTATTTCACGGGCTTCCGCAGGGCCTCGCCCATACGGACACGGGCACGTGGGGGCCTCGTTTTGGGTTCGCTTACGACCTGACCGGAAATGACAACACCGTCCTGCGGGGCGGCTATGGAATTTTCTACGAACGGCTGGAAGGCAACTACCTGTTCAGCGCCGTCAATAATCCTCCTTTCATACAGCAGGCGCTGATTTACAACGGCAACGTCGAGAATCCGGGCGGCGGTGCCCTGCAGAATTTTCCGAGCACCATCAACAACTCGCACTATCTCGATATGAAAGTGCCGCGGACGATGAACTGGAGTCTCGGCATTCAACGGAAGCTCAGCAGGGACACACTGCTCGACGTTGCGTATGTTGGCTCAAGCGCGGCGAATCTTTCGTATCAGGGCGACGTTAACCAACTTCCGCTCGGGACGGTGCAGGCGAATCCGGGAGTAAACTCGAACGCGCTACGCCCATACCTGGGGTATGCCGATATTTACCAATACATCACGGGCGCCAATTTTATCTACAATTCGCTGCAAGTGCAGGTAAAGAAGCAGATGGGCAACGGCGGATTGATCAACGTGGCCTACACGTGGTCGAAGGGCAGGACCGATGCCAATTCCTATAATTACCAGCCGATGGACAGCTACAATCTGCGCGGCGACTGGGGGCCGTCCAGTTACAACCGAAACCAGATCTTCGTCCTGAGCTATGTGTATCCGCTGCCGTTCTGGCGGACGGGCCAGGAATGGTATAAGCGGGCGTTTGGAGGATGGCAGCTTTCGGGCGTGACAACGCTGCAATCGGGACTGCCCCTAAACGTCACGGTGCAGGGCGATGTCGCCGGCATCAGCGCCAGCGGCAGCAATCAGCGGCCGAATCTGGTCGGCGATGTTTTCTCCGGAACGCACGGAACGCAATTCCTGAATTCGTCGGCATTTGCGGTTCCCACGGCCGGCACGTTCGGCAATCTGGGGGCGTATGCAATCTTCGGCCCTGGCACGAACAACTGGGACGCTTCTCTGCAGAAGGATTTTCCGCTGACCGAGCGGGTCCATGCCGATTTCCGGACCGAGTTCTTCGACTTCCCGAACCACCTTTCTTACGCGACGGTGGCAACCACCTTGGGATCGTCAAACTTCGGGCAGGTCACGGGAGCGACCGATCCGAGAACGCTGGAGTTTGCGCTGCGCGTCCGGTTTTAAACCGTACACTAAATCGGATAAACGGATCGCACGCAAGGCGGTGAAAACCCTTGAATGTGAGCCGGATGCGTAAGGGACCAAGTCCAGAATTTTCGAGAGATAGCTAATCCTATAGAAACAAAGGCCGCAGGATTCAAATCTTGCGGCTTTTGCGTTTTTCTCGCGGCCTTTTCCCCTGACCGGGCAACCTGTCCAACATCTATTTCGTCTTAGAATGTCAGCTTGTACTTGAAAAACACTATCTCGCTTGCGGAGACCCTGTGAAGGCTCGTGCATGCGCTGGATGCGTTGCGATTGCGATTCCGCTGTTGGCGGCGCAGGCCAAACACGTTGTCAGGGTGAGCGGAACCATCGAACCTGTCCATTCCGTCGTGGTGCAGGTTCCCTACGTCCAGGGCCAGGGCGGTAATCTGACGCTTACACGGCTGGCGGAGAATGGCGCCCGCGTGCATAAGGGAGAGATTGTCGCGGAGTTTGATAACTCGAACGAGCTGAAACTGCTTCGCGAAGCGCGCTCTAAGTTCGACGACCTCAGCCACCAGGTGGATCAGAAGGCGGCGGAGCACAAAAGCAATGCGGAGAAGCGCGCGTCCGACCTCCAGCAGGCGGAAGCCGATCTTCAGAAAGCGCAAATCGAAATCCGCAAGGGTCCTATTCTGAGCGAAATCGATCGCGCCAAGAACGAAGCAAAATTGGCGGATGCCCAGGAGCACGTCGCCAGCTTGCGGAAATCAGGACGTTACCACGATCAAGCCGAGACAGCCGAGAGCCGCATTCTCGAATTGCAGCGGGACCGGCAAAAAGTCGCCGTCGATCGCGAAGAGAATAATCTCGGCAAGCTGGCCTTGCGAGCTCCGCTGGACGGAATGATCGCCCTCGAGAACGTGTATCGGAATAACTCGATGGGGCATGCCCAGGAAGGCGATCAACTTTGGCCGGGCAGTCCGCTATTGCGGCTTTTCGATCCTTCGGCCATGGAAGTCGATTTGAGTGTGGAAGAGCCGGATGTCGCTGCTTTGGTTCCCGGCACCGAAGCCCTGGTTCGCCTCGACGCCTTTCCGAATCTCTCGTTCACGGCTCATTTCGATTCCGCCAGCCCGGTCGCTTCTGCCTCGTTGGGGTCTCCGCTGAAGACCTTCACGGCGCGATTCCTTCTAAGTCAAACCGATCCGCACCTGCTGCCGGATTTGTCCGCGGCGGTTGATATTACGCTTCCCGACGTTGCGAAGGGGAGTAAATGAGACGCCGTCGAGCCTCCGCTATCTGGATCCGCGCGCTCGTGCTGTTGTTGCTGGTGACGGGAGTGGCTTTTGCCTGGTTCAAATTCCGGCGGACCGGCGCGATCGTAAGTCTCCCCACGGCCACTGCGCGCCAAGGCGATTTTCTTGTGATGGTCCGTTGCCGGGGCGAATTGGGAGCGGCGCGTTCGATTCAACTGGCCGCGCCTCTGGACGCCTCCGATCTGCAGATTGTCTGGCTTGCCCCTTCAGGCTCGCAGGTGAAAGAAGGACAAGTTGTCATTCGCTTCGATCCGAGTCACACCCAACAGGACCTGAAAGAGAAGACGGCGGCTCTGAAGCAGGCGCAGGCTTCGCTTGAGCAGACGGTGGCTCAGGCCCGGATCACGGCCGAACAGGACAAACTCGATCTGGCGAAGGCCCAATACGAAATGGAAAAAGCGCGTCTGGAGGCGTCGAAACAGGCGATTGTGAGCGCGATCCAAGGCGAGGAAAGCGCGATCGATCTGCGGATGGCGGAAGAGAAGGTCAAAGTGCAGGAGGCTGCCAACGCTCTTCACAAAGAATCGGACGCGGCGAAGATTGCCTCGCAGAAGCGGCTGCGGGATCAGGCGCAAATGGACGCTTCTCTGCTGGAGCGCCGGCTCGCGCAAATGCAGGTGAAGAGCCCGTTAAATGGCGTGATCACCTACCTGCCGAACTATACGCAGGGCTGGATGAACTCCCAGCCGTATAAAGTTGGCGACCATGTCTCCGCCGGCGTTGCTCTCGCGGAAGTGCCCGATCTTTCCACGCTGCAGATGGAGAGCAAAATTGATGAAGACGATCGCGGCCGGATTTCCGTGGGCGACGCCGTTCTGGTGCACGTGGATGCATTCCCGGAGAAGCCTCTGAATGCGAAACTGACATCCATTTCTCCTTTGACCGAGCAAAGCTTCACGGAATGGCCGCCGACACGCAATTTTAAAGGCTCTGCGCTCATCCAGCATCCGGACCCGAGAATGCGGCCGGGCATGAACGCGGGCGCCGACATCGTTGAAGCGACGCTGCGCAAGACAATCAGCATTCCCGCGAGAGCATTGTTCACCGTCCGCGGCAAGCCGACCGTTTACGTGAAAAGCGATCGGGGATATCTGCCGGAAAAGGTTCGCGTGCAGGCGCGGAATCCCGACGAAGTAGCCGTGGAAGGCATTGCGGCGGGTACAGTAGTGACTCTGGCCGAGCCGGCTCAGGAGACGAAATGAGCACGCTCGCGACGTCCACTCCGGCTCCGCCCCGCAATCGGCCACCCGAGAAGGGCCGCTCCCGCCGCTGGCGAAACGTGGCGATCGTCGCCTGCATTTGCGCCGCGGCTATCGCGGCCGGCGCGTTCTATGGTATCCGCTTCTCGCGTGCATTGAACGGCGGAAAGAAATCCTCTATTCCTACGGCGCGGGTGCAGCGCGGAGACATCACCTTATCCGTTTTCGCGCGCGGCGAAATTCGTGGCGGCAACCCCGAAATGTTGACCGCTCCGCTCACGGGTGGAACCGACATGCACATCACGTTCCTGCGGAAGAGCGGGGAGGAAGTGAAGGCTGGCGACGTGGTCGTCGAATTCGATAAGACCGAGCAGGAATACAAGCTCAAAGAAGCGGAAGCCGACCTCGCCGAGGCCAATCAGCATATTCTGCAGGCTACCGCGCAGATGAAGGCGGATGAGGAAGAGGACCGGTACGCCCTGTTAAAGGCGCAAACCGACGTGACGGTGGCTGAACTGGACGTGCGCAAAGACCCGTTATTGCCGTCGATTACGGCCAGGCAGAACGATCTCGCCCTCCAGTCGGCTCGCGACCATCTAGCGCAGCTCCAGCAGAATCTCACGAACCGGAAGGCGACGGATGAGGCAGGAATCGTCATGCAGCAGGCCGGCCGTGGTAAAGCGGAATCGCAGGCGCTCACGGCACGGCAGAACATCGAGGCCATGACGCTGCACGCGCAGCGGTCCGGTTATGTGTCGCTGAAGCAGAATACCTCGGGCAATTTTTTCTTTTTTGGAATGACATTACCGCTTTACCAGGTGGGCGACCAGGTGCGTCCAGGAATGGCTGTGGCGGAAATACCGGATTTGAAGAACTGGGAATTGAGCGCGAATATCGGCGAACTCGACCGTGGGCATCTTGTTGTCGGCGAAAAAGTGGCGATTACGGTGATTGCCGTGCCGGATGAAAAGTTCAGCGGCCATGTGAAGGAACTGGGAGGTACAACCGGACCTCCCTGGGATCGCCATTTCGAATGTAAAATGACGCTCGATAATCCGTCGCCTGCGTTGCGTCCCGGCATGAGCGCCAAAATCAATGTGACGACGGACGAACTGCATCGGGTGCTTTGGCTGCCCGCGCAGGCGCTGTTCGAAAGCGACGGCCGCACATTCGTCTACATTCGGTCCGGCGGTAATTTCACAGCCAAAGATGTCAAGCTGGTGCGGCGTAACGAAACCAGAGTAGTGATCACGGGTGTGAGCGAAGGCCAGGAAGTTGCGCTGGCGAACCCGGCGGAGGCTTCGAACAAGAAAACAAGCACATCCAATCCACTGGAGTCGTTACCAAGATGAGTCAGGCAGCGGCGTTTACCCGCTATGTGTCCGACGTGGGGCTCGCCGGCCGGAATCTATGGGCTCAGAAGACCCGAACTGTGCTTACGGCGCTGGGCATCATATTTGGCGTAGGCGCGGTGATCGGAATGCTTGCTATCGGCGCCGGAGCGCGTGAAGAATCGTTGCGGTTCATTGAACAGCTTGGTGTTCACAATCTTTTGATTGAATCGCATCCCGCCACGAGCGACCAGGAGTTGCAGCAGAGGCGGAGATCGTCACCAGGACTGACGGAACGCGATGTGCGCATACTGCAATCGAATGTCGATGTTGTCGACCTGATCTCGGCGCGTAAAAGTATGCATCCCACTCGCGTGCTGCCCAAGCCCGCGGAAGCAATGCCGGAGTTGTTTGGAGTACGGCCGTCTTACGCCAGGATTCACGACTGGAAATTTGCGGAAGGCTCGGCGTTCGGCGAAAAAAGCGATCGGGACAGCGCCGCGGTTTGCGTGCTGGGCGAAGGAGCGAAGGTCTCGCTCTTTGGCTACACCACCGCGCTCGGCAAATACCTGAAAGTGAACGATACGTGGCTTCAGGTGGTTGGAGTGTTGAAGCCGCAGGTAAGTTCCGGTTCGGGCATTGCTGCTCAGGATCCGAATCTAGTGATTTACACGCCATTGAACACCTACGAGTACCGGTTCTTCGACATCGGAGGAAACCTCAAGGATGAACTCGCGGGCGTCGACATGCGATTGAAAACAGGAGCCGACAGCAGCAGCGCCGCTAGAGTGGTTACCGCTATTCTTAATTCCACGCACCACAACACGCCGGATTTTTCGGTCACCATTCCGGCGGAACTGCTGGCCGAGCAGCAGCGCTCACAAACGATATTCACGTATGTAATGGTGGCGATCGCCGCGATTTCCCTGCTGGTCGGGGGCATCGGGATTATGAATATCGTGCTGGCGACCGTCCTCGAACGCACCCGTGAGATCGGCATTCGCCGCGCCACTGGCGCCCGCCGCAGCGACATCATTCGTCAGTTTCTGCTCGAATCCGTCCTCATTTCAATTGGGGGCGGCTGCGTGGGCATCGCGTTCGGCTATTTCTTATCGTGGCTGATCGCGAAAGGAGCCGACTGGAAGACAATTGTCACGCCGGCATCCATCGTGATTGCCTTCGGCGTCTCCGTTGTGGTCGGTGTGGTGTTCGGAATCTACCCTGCAAGGAAGGCGTCAAGAATTGATCCTATCGAAGCTCTGCGGTATGAATAGACTCTTTACCGCGCTGCTCCTTCTATGTGTGCTTGGAGGAATGCGCCGTACGTTCGCCGCCGACCCGTTTAAAGGCTATCTGGAGCATCGATTCAGCGGCGAGACGGTTGAGGTAAAGGAGGTCGCGGGCTTACAGCAACGGGTCTCGGACGGCAAACTGCACCTCAACGTGAAGGACTTCCTGGCGCTGGTGCTGAAAAATTCAGCCGACATTCAGATAACTCGTCTCGACGTATACACCGCAGCCGATCAGATCACAGGCGCCAAAGCTCCATTCGATCCTACGATTCAACTCGGGTTTGACGGGCTGCGCTCCGTGTACCCTCTCGGATACGCGATTGGCGGTCCCTTTGACTCCGGGAGCACCGGCGGGACGGGAAGCGGATCTTTGGGACAGATCAACCTTCCACAAACGATCAACAGTCTGGACCAGCGCTCGACTGTCGAGTACAACCAGTTGCTGCCGACTGGGCAGCAGATTACCGCAAATTTCACGGCCGACCGAAGCTCTGGCGATAGCTACCCTTATCCGAGCCTGTTCGGCTCGCTCAATTTCCAGCTCACTCAACCGCTGTTGCAGAATCGGACGAACCTGCAATACCGGGCGCCATCGCAGATCGCCAGAACCGAGTTGCTAATCACATCGGAAACAAGTGAGGCGGCCATCGCCGACAGCCTGGCATTGGCGGCGCGCCAGTACTGGGATGCCATTCTTTCCCGCGATAACATTCGCGTACAACAGCAAGCCTTGGATCTGGCGCGCAAGTCGTACGATCACGACAAGCAGGCTCTCGACCTCGGTGCGCTCGCAAAGCTCGACATCTACCAATCGGAAACACAGGTTGCCGAGCGCAACCGCGATGTTATCCAGGCGCAGTACCAATACAAGGCGGCGCTCGATGGCTTGCGCCGGCTGATCGGCGCCGATCTCACGCCCGCTCTTCGCGGCGCCGAAATTGTTTTGGACGACGACCCTACAGCGACCCCTTCGAAATCGGCAATTCTTCCCTTTGAACAGGCGCTGGCGAAGGCGATGCAGATCCGCCCCGAAGCAAAAGCGGCGGAGCAGCGGATTTCGGTCGATGAGCTGAACGCGCGAGTCGCGCGGGATTCGCTGCTGCCGCGGCTCGATCTCTCGTTACAGGGAGGCGCGACTGGGCCCGGATTCAATCAGATTTTGTCCAGCGATGGAACGAACCCGTCGCCATCAATGCCCTATCCCGGTTTGGGCGAAACTCTTCGGCAAGTAGTCGGGTTTAATTACCCTAGTTATGGCGTGGGCCTGCAGTTGACATTTCCTCTTCGCAACAGCACGGCCAAAGCCGCGCTTGCGGATTCTCTGGTGGGCAGGGCCAAGGACCGCTATCAGCAGCGGCAAGTGAAAGAGCAGATCGTCCTCGACGTTCGTCAGGCGCTCACTTCGATCGAGCTTGCGAATGCTTCTATCGAGGCGGCGATCCGCGCGCGGAATCTGGCGCGGTTGAACGTGCAGGCTGAACAGCAGAAATATCAACTCGGCAGCATTACTTCGTTCGAATTGCTCGATTCGCAAAGCCGGCTCGCGAGTACCGAGAGCGCCCTGTTGAGCGCCTATGTGGGATATCAAGAAGCCTACATAGGCTATCAGCGCGCCACGTGGACGCTGCTTGACGGCATGGGAATGATTCTTGAACGGCCCCACGTCCCCTGATCCGCAAATCAAGAGGTCAACTCCAAAGCTGGCTGTTCACTTGCTCTCCAATATGGCGAGCGATATCAGCGGGAGTTCAACCCGAAGCTAATCAACTAATGTCAGTAAAAGAAAAAATGGTGACGTTCAAGCCCAGCTAGAAAACGCACACATGTCGGGGGGGATAGTGGCTGAACGGAGCTCCAAGCGTCCGCTCGGAGGCCCGACATGGAAAGATGGACAGCAGTTGCTTTTGTTTTTGCCGGTTTCCTACGTGTTGCCGGCGCGCAGACAACCCTAACCGTCAGAATTTATAACCCCGCGCACGTGAGTCCGAACACTCTCGTAAAGGTGCGGGATGAAGCGGCTTACATTTTGAGATCGGCAGGAATCCGAACGGCTTGGGTCACTTGCACAAATCCGGGTGAGTGTCCGAAACCGGCATCTGTTTTGGATGTAGTGGTGAGACTGGCGCCGGACAGTGTTTTCCCAAAACAGGACACTGCGCATCGTAGGATTCTCGGGAGAGCGGTAACAGGCTACGGCAAGGTCGCGGATTACGTCGAGGTTTACTACGCTCCTATACGAAAGTTGGTTTCGGAGACTCAAATGGCCTCAAGCGCGGACGTAATTGGAGCTGTGATAGCACACGAAGTCGGTCACTTGTTCCTCGGCTCCGGGCACTCCGGCTCCGGTTTAATGCGCGGGTGTTGGAGTCCGCGAGAACTGGCTCTTCTTGCGCGGCGCAAGCTGATATTCGACCAGGTCGAAAAAGTCGAACTCAAGCGGCAATATATACTTCATCGGCCGCCGCGGCAACAAGAGGCCGGCGTCCTTGCACGGAATCAAATCGGTTGGTGACCTCGGCGCGCACTAACGTGCGGCGGCTCCGTCTGGAGGTTATCTTGACTCAGAGCCGCCTTGCGTCAGCAAGCGGGTTCGGCTAAAACGAGTTTCAGATGGGCGTGCCGCCCTTGACTCCGATGCCGCCCCGCGTTTTGATAAGCTGATGCGGCTCATCAGGCGCAAAGCGGCCTCACCTCTCGACGAATTCGTGGACGTGTTCTGGCTTTTCGGGAACGCCGCACAAGCGCCGACGAAAGAACGTGCGCTGCCGGACGGTTGCGTGCAGTTCATCGTCAACTTACGCGAAGACCGGACAAGCATTTACGACCGGCACGACTTTAGAGTTCGCGAGACTTTCAACGGCTGCGCGCTAGTGGGGCCGCAATCCGAATTCGCGGTGATTGATGGCGGAGGGCCGATCGAGTTGGCCGGCATCCATTTCAAGCCGGGTGGCGCCTTCCCGTTCCTTTCGCCTCCGGCTGGTGAATTACATGGATTGCAATTGCCTCTTGATGTTCTGTGGGGCGGAATGGCGGCTGCAATGCGCGAACGATTGCTCGAAGCCCGAACGCCTCACGAGCAGTTCAATGTAATGGAACAGGTCCTGCTCGCGCGGATGACACGTCCTTTATCCCGGCATCCGGCGGTGGACTTCGCTTTACGGCAGTTTGCGGGCGGCCGCAGCCAAGCCATTGCCGATGTCACCGCGCGAACCGGGCTCAGTTCGCGACGCTTTATCGAACTGTTCCGGGGAGAGGTCGGACTCACACCCAAGCTCTTCTGCCGGGTGCGGCGCTTTCAGCGAGTATTGCGCTGTATCGCGTCCGGCAAGCCGGTTGTCTGGGCAGACGTTGCTCTGGATGCTGGATATTTCGATCAGGCGCACTTCATCCACGATTTCCGCGCCTTTTCCGGCATTAATCCGTCGGCCTACATGGAAACGCGACCCTGGCACATGAACCACGTGCCTCTGCCCCGGTGACGGTCAAATTTCTACAATCGCGCCGTCCCACTCTCGCCGCATAATGGGCACATGAAATCCAAATCCATTCCAGATGGCTTTCAAACCGTCAACGTTTATCTTCAAGTCGACAGTGTCGCGAAAGAGATCGCCTTTCTTGAACAGGCGTTCGGCGGAAAAGAACTGCATCGTTCTGTTCTGCCGGACGGCGGAATCATTCACGCGGAAGTGAGGGTCGGAAATTCCATCGTCATGATGGGGCAGGCCAATGAGACATGGAAACCGCGCCCCTGCGCCGTATACGTTTACGTCGATGATGTGGATGCGGCGTTCGAGCGCGCGGTGGCGGCTGGCGGAAAGTCGCTGAGTGAGCCGAAAGATCAGTTCTACGGCGATCGTAGCGGCGGCGTGGAAGACCCTTGCGGTAATAGCTGGTATATCGCTACGCACATTGAGGACGTTTCCTACGAAGAATCCGACAGGCGCTTCGCGGCCATGGGCCATCAACATTGAAACGCGGCTATTCCGGGAGCGCCGCTTGCGAACTCTCCGCGTCAGCTACAGGCTCCAGTTCTCCGAGAACTGTTGGAATCAGCTCCGACACGGTCGGGTGGATGTGCATCGCTTGCTTCAAAAGTGTGTACGGCGCTTTTGAATACATGACATCGAGAATGCAGTGAATTGCCTCGTCGCCTCCCGTCCCGAGGATTGCGGCGCCTAGAATTTGTTTTGTATCGGCATCGACCAGGACCTTCATGAATCCTTGTGTTTCGCCCTTCTCGATCGCCCGGCCGACTCGCGTCATCGGCCGTTTCCCGGCGAGCACTCGTTTTCCGGCGCGAATCGCTTCCGCCGCGGTCAGTCCGGCGCGCCCGAGCGGCGGATCGATAAAGAGCGCATAAGTAGTGATGCGGTCGCTGACGCGCCGTGAGGCTCCATCCAGCAAATTGTCAGCGACAATTTCAAAATCGTTGTAGGACGTGTGCGTAAAGCCGCCGCGTCCATTGCAATCGCCGAGCGCCCAGATGCCGGGGACGTTGGTTTCTAACCGGTCGTTGACGGCGATATAGCTGCGTTCATCCGCGGCGATGCCGGTCTTTTCCAATCCCAGGTCGTCCGTGTTTGGCCGCCGTCCCACCGCGAGAAGAACGTGCGTGCCGCGCACGTCGGGTGAACCCACGGTGCAATTGACGCCGGCGACCGGTCCGTTGCCGCCTTGTTCGAAACGGATACACTCCGCGTTCAGACGTAGATGAATGCCTTCGCGCTCAACGATCTCTGCAATGGCGGCTGACACGTCCTCGTCTTCGCGCGCGATGAGCCGCGGCCCTTTTTCGATAATGGTGACCTCACTTCCGAAGCGGCGGTACATCTGCGCGAACTCGAGCCCGACGTAACTGCCTCCCACGATGACGAGATGCTCGGGAACGAAATCGACATCCATCATCGAGCTGTTCGTCAAGTACGGAACACGGTCCAGGCCCGGCATGTCGGGCACGATCGCGCGGGCGCCGACATTGATGAATATGCGTGGGGCGCCGATGAGTTCGCCATTGATTTTGATCTCCCGTGGCGATTCAAATTGCGCTTGACCCTCGTATACAGCACAATTCTGCATCGACTTGAGCGACTTCTCAAGGCCCGTTCGAGAAGCTCCGGATATTTTATCTTTCCTGGCCTTCACGGCCTTCATATCAATTTGGATCGATCCGTCAACGACAACGCCGTATTCCCGGGCGCGTCGTGCGACTGCTGCGGCGCGCGCGCTAGCGACAAGAGTTTTGGTCGGTATACAGCCTGTGTTCACGCAGGTGCCGCCAAAAAGCTTACGCTCGATGATCGCTACCTTCATGCCGGCTTTGGCGAGCCGGGTCGCGAGCGGCGGGCCCGCTTGTCCCGTTCCGATGACGATCGCGTCGTATTGTGTCATAGGCGCCTCCCAAAAATTGAAATTGCAATCCGGCGGGTGCCGAACGCTGCCATTCTACGCAATCAGCTTTTTTCTCACTGCGTATAGCACGATCTCGGCCGTGCTGTGCAGGTTTAGTTTTTGCATGAGGTTCATGCGGTGCGTGTCCACCGTGGACACGCCGATGTCGAGCGTGGCGGCCGCTTCTTTGTTGCTGCGGCCCTCCGCAAGCAGTTGCAGAACCTCTCGCTCACGGTCTGTCAGAGTGTCATAAGAGTCCTGCAGCCCCCGCTTTCGTAAATGCCGGAGATACTCTTCGGAAAACGCATGGCCAATCGCGGGACTGAAATAGGTAGAACCGCGCATCAAATTCCTGATCGCTGGGACCACTTCGTCCTCGGCGGTGTCCTTTAGCAGATAGCCCCGCGCTCCCGCGTTCAGCGCTCGCAGAATGTATGTCTCGTCGCAGTGCATGCTGAGCATCAACGCCTTCGTCCGAGGCGAAACTTTTTGTAGCTGAAGGACGGCCTCGATGCCATTGAGCTGAGGCATCCCGACATCGAGGATGGCGATATCGGGCTGCTCCGCTTCACACAATTTCACCGCTTCGCGGCCGTTGGCCGCCTCACCGACGACTTCAAAAGAAGCTTCCTCTTCGAGAATGGAGCGCAAACCTTTTCTGACGATACTGTGATCGTCGGCCAGCAGAATACGCGCTTCAGGCATACCCGATCACCATGTCTTCGCTGGGAATCTCCGCCACCAGAACCGTTCCGCCGCCCGCGCGAGGCTTCACTTCGAAAAGACCGCCAAGGCGGTGTACGCGCTCCTGAATGCCGATCAGTCCCAAGCCAGGCCCGGTTCGCGAAGAGCGAATGAAGCCCACGCCGTCGTCGGCGATCGTGATTTGGATGACGCCCTGTTTATCGAGAACCTCCACCTCTATATTTTTCGCCTGCGCATGTCGAGCGCAATTAGTGAGCGCCTCCTGAATGATGCGGTAAATGGTAATCCGATGATCTTCCGGAAGGAAATCGATCGATTCGCTTGCAGTCAACGCAACCGGGATTTCGTATAGGCGTTCGAATTCGCGGCTCTGCCATTCAAGCGCTGGCCGGAGGCCCAGGTCGTCGAGCATCGATGGCCGCAGGCCCATGGCAAGGCCGCGAACCGATCTAACTGTCTTCTCGATGAGCGATTTCGTTTTATCCAGCCGCGCATCGAATATTTCCTTTGGAGACGACTGCAGTCGCTGCAACGACTTCAACTCCATGCGCAATCCCGTGAGCATCTGGCCTACTTCGTCGTGTAGTTCGCGCGCAATGGAACGCCGTTCCTCCTCCTGCGCCTGAACCAATTGCCGCGAAAGCTGCCGCATATCGTCCTCGGCCTGTAGAGCCCGCCGCTTCGATTCTTTCGCGCGCTGATATTGACGGCGCTCCAACTTTTCCAGCATGCGAACGCGAAGCAGGCAAACAAACGCGAGCAGTAGCGCGAGCGCCAGCGAAGCCGCCATCATGCGTTTTTCGAACGTCTTAAATTCGCGTTCACTTGTCTGGATATCGCGCTGCTCGCGGGCCAGCGATGTTTCGCTGAATTGCTGAATCTGGTCCGCGAGATTGAGGACCGCGTCGCGCCGCGGCATCACTTCGCGGCGTAAAAAGATATAGCTCGAAGCTCGCTTCTCCGCCGGATTCCATTCGAAGACCGGATTTAAAGAGTCCCAATATGCATATACTTTTGCCCGTAGCGCTTCGAGTTGTGGCGCGCGCAGAGTATTGGAAGCGTGTTGCAGGTCGTCGAGATACTTGTCTGTTTCCTTCCGCAGGGCCAGCATCTCGGAACGATAGGAATCGGCGCGAATGAAAGAAGGATCGAGAAGAAAATCGCGAATTAGAACATTTGAGATATGTATGCCGGAGCGCACTTGTTCGAGGCTCATGCCGATCTTGCGATACGACTGGTTCATTTGGAACAACTGCGCGTACAACTCCTTCGACTTGTACATCACAAGGAGATCCGACAGTCCTACCAGTACGAGCAATGCGCCGAACGCGAACGCCAGTAATAGCACATACCGTACGCGAACCTCGACCGGTTCGGCGATGGGGGCAGCCCGCTCTCCGGTATTTACCGGATTCCCTATGCTCCCGCGAGCGACTACTGTGGGGTTAGCCATATGCGTGTCATTTTTTCGGATTTAGACGGCGCCTTGCTCGATCCGCATAATTATTCGTTCGCGGAAGCGTCCGAGGCTCTGCACTCCATTCAATCCGCCGGAATTCCGCTGGTTATCTGCACGAGCAGAACAAGCGCTCAAATCGAACTGTTTCGCGGTCAATTGCCTTGTCATCCTGTTATCATCGAGAATGGCGGTGCTATTCTCATTCCCAGCGGCTACTTCCCATTCTCTATTCCCGGGACGCAGCAGCGCAATCGATTCGAAGCGATAAAGCTGGGAGATTGCCGCGAGCACGCTATCGTGGCGCTCCGGCATGCATCGGAAAAATGCGGTGTCCCTGTCCGGGGATTCAGCGAATTGACAACAACTGAAATCTGCGAACTGACTGGATTCAATGCCGATGAAGCCGAACGAGCGAACGCCAGAGAATTTGATGAGCCATTCATCAGTCTAGATCCCGAGCGTACACCGGAATTGCTGTGCGCATTGGAACAGACCGGAAAACGGTGGACGCGTGGGACGCACTTCTATCATGCCTTCGGGCCGAGCGACAAAGCTTCCGCCGCGTGGATGCTGCTCAAATTCTATGAGCGCGCGTTTGGCGACGTGGAGAGCATCGGTCTCGGAGACGCGCCCAGCGATATCGACTTTATGCAGTTGATGAAGCGGTGCGTGATCGTACGCTCCGAGTTTTCGCCCATGCTTCAAAAGGCGTTGCCGCAAGCGGAATTGGCGGCTTGGCCAGGGCCGCGAGGTTGGAGCGATTCGATTGGCGGCTTTCTTAACGCCGCAAAAACACGGGTAGCCGGCGCGAAAGTGTATGCCTGCTCATGCGCATCGATTTCGAATCGATCGTCCTATGGGCGCGACCTGGAGAACGCCGGTTCCCATTTCGAGGAATACAACGATGAACACGATTTTGAAGAATGGTGCAGCGGGCCCAGCGCCGCGGGGTTTCGCGCCCCATCGCCAGTTCTCCACGATTGAGAATCGAATGAACACTGGCAAAGCTTCCGCCGATACAGGACGTTCGTTTAACGGGGATTATAGTACTGGCGCCGGCCCTTGCCGCGCGATCGTCTCCGTATGCAATCACCGTACGCTCGGCTTCGACCAGGACAGTACAAAAGTTCCTCAATTCACGATCTTGATTGCCGGCTGCAAAGCCCAGGATCTGCATCGATTCCGGCGCGCCTTGGAATCGACCAAGCTAGTTGTCGATGTGCAAATGCACATGGCAAGCGATGGGGGAACTGCTCTGGACGACGTTCTCGCCGGCGTATATCCCAAGCCCAATCTCATTCTGCTAGATTGCGAGACGAGGGGCGAGTTCAGTCTCGAAATCGTGCGCGCGTTGAAAGGTAACTCGAAAACTCGAAACATCCCATTGATCGCGCTCGCGCAGCCGGGGGACGATCTCTACGTCGAAGACCTTTATCGTTGCCAGGCGAATTGCGTGCTGCCTAAACCGCAAACTGTCGAAGGGGCCACGGCGCTCTTCACGCGCATCGAGCAGTTCTGGTTCCGGGTCGCCGCTCTGCCGGTGTTGCGGTAGCTGGAGCGTTCCGGCCGTTGCTCTCCTAAGTTCCAGAATATTTAGCAGTTCACAAAGCGCCACGGAATACGATATATCTGGATGGTGGGCTGGTAGTATTCGAACGTCTACAGCGTAGCTGCGACATTCAAAAAACCGCTGATCGTGCCCCCCCTGCGCCCGTGCAATTTGAATAAATCGCGAACGGGAGAAGCGGATACCGGATGCCGCCGCAAAACGTCTGAGTCGTGTCGGTCTGCCGGAGCGTCCATGGACGTTTGTACTTAGGGCAGGTGAAACGATGAGCACTCAGACCAAGCACCTTGACTCGACCGATGAAATGCTTTGCACCATCGATGAGCCGGGCGGGCACGCGAATTTTTTCTGTGGCCCAGGGGCGAAGTTTGCTGTCATCGCGCACAACGGATCGGATCCGCAAAAGCTCTTCGAGCAGGATGCCTACTCGGCCGCCCAGAGTTTTGTTCAGGGCCAGTTTTCAATTCGGGGCGATATTTATGAGGCAATCCGCTTTTTTACTAGCCGCCCGCATTCGCGCCTGCGCGACCTCTGGATAACGCTTGCGGTGCGTTTCGAGCGTGTCAACGTGCTTGCCCATCTCGGCAGCAGAGACGCCGCGGCGGACAACATACGGTTTCACTACGATCGTTCGAACGACTTCTATCGCCAGTTCCTCGATTCGCGCATGCAATATTCGGCTGCCCACTTTTCTCGTCCGGATCAGCCGCTGGAGGAGGCCCAGATCGATAAGCTCGATGGAATCTGCCGGCGGCTGAATCTGCGTTCCGGCGATACGCTGCTCGATATCGGCTGTGGCTGGGGTGGTTTGGTTGTCCATGCGGCAGAGCGATACGGCGTGCGAGCCAGAGGCTGTACGCTCAGCCGGGATCAATTGAAATTTGCAACGGAGGCCATACGCAATCGCGGCCTTGAACATCGCGTGGCAGTCGACATCGTGGATTATCGCGACGTAACCGGCCGCTTCGACAAAATCGCCTCCGTTGGCATGTTCGAACATGTGGGACAGCACCGCCTCCCTGGATATTTCAAGAAGGTTAACGAACTCCTCAAGCCGGGCGGGTTGTTTTTGAATCGTGGCCTCATCCGGGCGGAAGGCGTTGAAGACGATGCCGAAACGCTTTTCATCCAAAAGAGCGTGTTTCCCGGAGGTGAACTGGTCCATTTGGCCGACGTCATCCGCGAAGGAGAAAACGCCGGTCTTGAACCGATCGAGATGCACGATACCCGGAAACATTACGCGAGGACCTGCCGGGACTGGGTGACCCGGCTGCAACAGAATGCCAAAGCGTGTCGAACGATTGCGGGCGAGGCGACCTATCGCACGTGGCTGCTCTATCTTGCCGCTTCGGCATTGAATCTCGAGGATGGATGCACCGGTTCAACCGAAGTGCTGTTCGAGAAAAGAGCTGCTGCCTGCTGAACAGCCGTTTGCAACTATTCCGGGAACCGCAGCATGGCGTCGCTTCCGGCCGGCACGGCAGCAACTTCCTGCTCCTTGTACTGGAGCTGGTAGAGCTTCCAATAGATGCCGCGCAACGCGAGCAATTCCTGGTGGGTTCCGATCTCGCGTAGCTGCGCTTTGTGCGTAACCAGGATGCGATCCGCTCTTTGTATGGTCGAGAGCCGGTGAGCGATCACGAGCGAGGTCCGCCCTTCGACAAGCCGGCTCAACGCATCGCGTACTCGATACTCGGTCTCCGTATCGACGCTCGATGTCGCCTCATCGAGAATCAGAATTCGGGGATCGTGGGCCAGCGCGCGGGCGAAATTCATCAATTGCTTCTGGCCGGTTGAAAAGCCGCTGCCTCGCTCACGCACGGCCTGGTTGAATGCGTTGGGCAGGGTCTCCACGAAATCGAGAAAGTTGACGCGCTCCGCGGCGGCGGCGATTTGCTCTTCGGTGATCCATTCCGTGCCCAACCGTATATTGCTGGCGATGGTGCCGGCGAATAGATAAGGATCCTGCAGCACAACGCCGAAATGACGCCGTAAATCCTGAATGTCGTATTGCCGGATGTCATAGCCGCCGATCCGGATCGATCCCTTTTGAATGTCGTAAAACCGCAGCAAGATGCTGATCAGCGTTGTTTTGCCGGCGCCGGTGTGGCCGACGATCGCAATGGTTTCACCCGGCGAGATTCGGAACGATACGTCTTTCAGAACCCAATCTTCGCCGCTGTAAGCGAACCAGACGTGGTCGAATTCGATGCCTACCGGCTCATCCGGAAATCGCTGGTAGTGGGCCGGAGAAACGATCTCAGCCTTCGTATCCAGCAGCTTGAAAATACGTTCCGATGCCGCCATTGCCGATTGCAGGATATTGTATTTGTCGCTGAGATCCTGAATGGGCCGGAAAAATCGCAATCCGTATTGAAAAAAGGCCACCAGCACGCCGAGCGTGAGAGCTCCTTGGCGGATACGGAAGCCGCCATAGGCTAGCAGCAGAGCCAGCGCGCTCATGCCCAGAAACTCGACCACGGGATAAAACCAGCCGTATGCGGTGATCGCGTCCTTGAACGCGTCCATGTGCGCGCGGTTTATTTCTTCGAACTCCGCCTTGCTGCGCTCTTCCCGATTGAACAATTGCAGCACGGCGATCCCGGCGATGTGTTCCTGGATGTAAGCGTTTATTTTTGCGATCGCCACGCGAATGCGCCGGTAACTGTGCGATGCCGCCTTTCGAAAACGGATGGTCACCCACACGACCAGCGGCATCACCGCGAGCATCAGCAGAGTCATGCCGGGACTGAGATCGAACATGGTCAGAATCACGAACGACAGCATGAAAATATCGCCAATAATCGTGACTAACCCGGAAGCGAACAGATCGTTTAGTACGTCCACGTCCGTTGTCACGCGCGTGACAAGGCGTCCGACGGGATTCCTGTCGAAAAATGCAACGTCAAGCGTCTGCAGATGTGTCATCAACTGCCGGCGCAGATCGAACATGGCCTTCTGGCCTGTCCATTGCATGAGATATGTCTGGCCGAAATTGAAAGCGAACCCGAATACGATTGCGGCCAGATAGATGCCGGTCAACTGCGTTAAACCAGTCCACGGATCGCTTGAAAGCCACGCATCGATAGGGGTTTTGATAGTATGCGTAGCGGGGACCAGATAGCGGTCGATGGCGAGTTTCGTCAACAAAGGTCCAAGGATCTGCAGCAGCGAGTCGAACAGAAGCAGTACGAGCGATGCCGCCACAACCACGCGGTAGGGCCGCATGTAGGTAAGCAGCCGCCGCATCAACCGGCCGTCGTAGGCTTTTCCTAATACTTCTTCTTCCAAGCTTGCGTCCTCGTGAGCCCTCGCTTACAGACTAACGTACATATTTCTCGGAAAATTGCTATCGGGGCGCCATGAACGGAATTGTCCTAATTGATAAGCCATCTGGCTGCACCAGTCACGATGTAGTGAACCGCTGGCGCCGGCTGGCAAAGACGAAGCGCGCCGGACATCTGGGAACTCTCGATCCAATGGCCACCGGGCTCTTAGTTCTCGTGACGGGAACGGCGACTCGCTTGGCGCAGTTCTATGGAGGCAACGACAAGACGTATGAAGCCGAGATGCGGCTCGGAGCCGTATCCGACACTTTCGACGCCGATGGCAATGTGATGCCCACGAACAGGCCGATCCCGGGCCGCGAGGATGTCATCGAGGCGCTGGCGGCGTTCCGGGGCACGATCATGCAAACGCCGCCGTCGGTTTCGGCGAAGAAGATTAACGGTGTGCCGGCTTACAAGCTGGCCAGGAAACAGCAGCCGGTCGTTCTTGCTCCGGTCGAAGTGGAAGTGAAGCAACTGGATGTACGTGAAATAGCTGGCGAAATGCTGCGCCTCACCGTCACATGCTCGGCCGGAACGTATATCCGCGCCATTGCGCACGAGCTTGGTGAAAAGCTCGGTTGCGGCGCGATTCTTACTTCACTACGGCGGACCAGGAGTGGCGAATTCGATGTGGCCGGCTCCTGGACGTTCGATCGATTGGAGCGGCTGTCGGAGTCCGCGAGCCTGGAGCAAGCGGTTATCCCCCCCGCCAAGCTTCTCTCTGAATTCCCTTGCGTTCGAGTCGATGAAATCGGCGAGATGCGCGTGCGGCAGGGAAGGGAGTTTCGAGCATCTCCGTTTGTGGTCCGGCCTGGCGCTCCATTTGTGAAAGCCATTTCATCTTCGGGCGATCTCATCGCCATCGGCCAGTTAAAGTTCCCTAATGTGTATCACCCGATGATGGTGTTCTAGCGTCATAACTTAGCAAGAGGCAGACTGGGACTTGCATGTGTGTTACACAGGAGTAATCCTGCTCGCCTTTACAACGATCATGTGGAATCGAATCGTCCGGCTATTGATGCCGGTCGCACTGCTCAGCGCGCTACTGTGCGCGCAGGATGCTCCGAAGAAACCAGCCTCGCGTCCGCGTCCGCAGTTCTTTGCAGGCACAGTGACCGAACTTGATTCTGCTCACATCACGGTTTCCCGGAGTGTATTGGGCCGGCCGCCGGAACACAGGACCTTCATCATCAAATCGACGACGAAAATGAGCAAGGATCTCCGGACGAAGGACCGCGTTACAGTACGCTACAGAAGCGATCCGGACGGAGATGTTGCGCTGGAAATCCTCGTGCGGACCCGCACAAGAGCGCCGCATCCAAGTTGAGTTTTTACCGCGCCTGGGCTGTTCGGCTCTGTCGTGGCCGGCGCAATGCCACGCTCACCCGGCCATGTAGGGTCGAGTTAGCCGATCAGCAGCACGAGGGCGTAGACGACGGGCAACGCAAAGAGGCTGCTATCGACGCGATCGAGCATGCCGCCGTGCCCAGGCAGCATTTTCCCACTGTCTTTCACCCCGGCCCCGCGCTTAATGGCCGACTCGGCGAGGTCGCCGAATTGGCCAGCGATGTTCGCCACAACCGCGATCGCCGCAATTTTCCACAACGCGACATCCGGCTGAAAGTAGCCCATGTAAATGAGACCGAAGACGAGCGACCCAACGACGGAGCCGGCGGCTCCCTCCCAGCTCTTTTTCGGGCTGATAACCGGCGCCATGCGATGGCGTCCGAAAGCCCGGCCCGCGTAGTAGGCGGCCGAATCGCCGGCCCAGTTCAACGCGACCGCGAAGAAGACCCAGTGGACGCTCTTAATCCTCAGCAGTTCCGCAAAACGCCAGGGCAGGAACGTGTAAATGGCGCCAAGAAATTCCGCGGCGACCTGCGGCAGCACGTCGTGCAAATTGTCATGATGCAGCGCGGCGATCAGCGCCAGAATCGCCAGCAGACTTAGGCCCAGAGGGATGTAGGCCGGCGCAAATAGAAAAAGAACACCCGCCAGGGCGCCAAACACGGAAGGCCGGCGGACTCCATGCGCCGCCACGATGCCCGTGTACTCCCAGTAGCAGGTCACCGCCAGATAAAGAGCGACAATCTTAAAGACTAAGAGCGGCGCAAAGAAAATGACGTAGGATGCGGCCAGCGCAAGCAGAACCCCGGTGATAACCCGCTTCATAGTCAGCGCGTTACAATCATCGCTCTTAGCGAGCCGGGATTTCCAATTCTTCCGGTATGAACTCCGATTCGTCGATAGACGACGCGGGACTGTGCCGTATAATTCCGCCGAAGCGCCGCTCGCGATTCTGATAATCGAGAACCGCTTCAAGCAGGTTCATGCGCGTAAAATCCGGCCATAGCGTTTCCGTCACGTATAGCTCGGAATACGCGATTTGCCAGAGGAGGAAATTGCTGATGCGCATCTCTCCCGAAGTGCGAATGAGAAGATCGGGATCTCGAACCCCCGAAGTATAGAGGTGCGAAGCGATTGTGTCTTCGGTCACTTCGAGCGAATCGAGAGTGCCTTCGAGCCGCGCGTTGTCGATCATGGCGTTTACGGCGTCGACGATTTCCGTCCGCCCGCCATAGTTGATCGCGAGATTCAGACGCATGCCGCGATTGCGCGAAGTCGTTTCCATCACGCGCTGCAGATCGTCTTGTACGGGTGTAGGCAGCGACTCCACGCGCCCAATTGCCACCAGTTGAATGTCGTTTTTCATCAACGTGGGCAGTTCACGGCGCAGGTAGTATCGAAGAAGACGCCACAGCCCTTCCACTTCGTGTCTCGGCCTTTTCCAGTTCTCGACCGAGAAGGCGTAGAGCGTGAGGGTCTCGATGTCCATCTGTGCGCAGGTTTCGGCAGTTGTGCGAACCACGCTGACACCGGCGCGATGGCCGAGAATTCGCGGAAAATTACGCTGGCGAGCCCAACGTCCGTTTCCGTCCATGATGATGGCGATATGTGAAGGCAGCCGCTTCGGATCGATCTGGATGGCAAGTCGCCACTCGGGCTCCTCAGGCGTCAACGCCTGCAGCAATTCCTTCATGTCGTAAAGTCCTATCCTACACCAAGTCGATGCGTCTCATTTAGCCGTTGAGACGCCACCACCATTGAATGATGCGAGGCCCCCAAAATGCCGCAACAATTCCGCCGGCACACAAAAACGTGCCCAAAGGCAGCGCGTGGGTTCGGGGGTCCTTCTTCTTAACCAGAATATAACCCCCGCCCAGAATTGCCCCGCCGGTCGCGCCCAGCATCATGGCTAATATCCCTTGTCCGAGTCCCAGGAAGGCTCCGAGCATTCCCAGCAGCTTCACGTCTCCCCAACCCGGCGGCATGATGTTCCGCAGTCGGGCATACCCGTAGGAGAAAGCGACGAACGGCACGGATAGAAGAAATGCCGCAATGGCGGAATTCAATACCGAGGCGACCGGCGCGGCTGCTCCCGGCGCAAGCAGCGCGGCCGGCCCATCGGATTGCGGGACAAACAAGGAGAAACCGAGGCCAATAGCCATGCCGCCGAGTGTCAGTTCATCCGGAAGAAGTCGGGTCTCGACGTCCGTCCAGAACAGAACCACCATCATGCAGCCAAATACAATCCATTTCATGGCGGCGATTGTCAGGCCGAACTCGAACACGGTTCCTGCGAATAATGCCGCCGTCATGGCCTCGACGGCTGGGTAGCGCCAGCCGATCGGCGCCTTACAGGTTCGGCACCGGCCGCCGAGTAACGCATAGCTCAACAGCGGAATGTTTTCGTGCCAAAGAATCTTGTGCTGGCAGGATGGGCAGAAAGATCGGGGCGCCACGACGGACAAGTCGCGCGGCAAACGGTAAATACAAACGTTTAGAAAACTGCCGAAGACAAGGCCAAACACTCCGGCGATGACGGCGAAAATGCCGGGCATGTCAGCCACGCAAAGCCTTTTCGTAGGAAGCGAGAGTGCCTTTGACCAGCCGTTCGATGGAAAACAGATCGGCCACGCGGCGCTTTCCGCCGGCAATGATCCGCGTGGCGAGGTCGCGATTGCTGGATAGCTCTGTTATCGCGGAAGCAATTGCTTTCGGATCGTTATCCGTGTAAAGCCCCGAAACTCCGTGCTCGAATACTTCGGCAAGGCCGCCGGTACGGCTGGCGACAACGGGAATGCCCATTGCCATCGCCAGAAGAGCCGCCGACCCAAGGCCCTCGGATCGCGTGATGTAAACGAACATCGAGGCTCGCCGCAAATCGCGAGTCAGGTCGTTGGAGAAATGGACCGGAACGACCGTAAACGAGGATGCCTGCTCAATCAGATCGCGTCCTTTGCCGGGGTCCCTCGATGCAAGAGCGACGGCCGGGGCGTCGCCGCTCCACTCGGCGGGCGTGGCGGGGCCAACGGCATCATAGACAACGTCGATGCGTTCCGTTGGGATGCCGGCGGCGATCAGTTGTGATGCGGCGAATTTCGACACTGCCAAAAACCGTGCGGCGCGCGCGTATTTCCAGCGGGAGAGCAAACCGCGTCGGACCGGAAATGCAACGCGGCGCGAGACGACGAAGGGCGTTCGGGAAGCGATGGCCGCGGCCGTATGGGCGCGAGCATCGTGTACATGGACGATGTCAAACCTGCTCGAAAATCGCCAGATGCCACTCAGATCCGCGGCGCGGGTCGCGATGCCTTCGGCCGCAGCCGTGTGGAAGAGCGGGCTGCCGGGGCGGCCGAGCAGCAGATTTTCCTGTCCTTCGCGTGCCAGTGCGTGAATGAGCAACAAGACCTGATGCTGGCCTCCGCGCATTTCGGTTCCGGTATCGATATGGAGGATGTTCACGAAATTCGTAATCTGTTGTACCCGCGAGGATGCCGCGCCCATCACCAGGGTTCATTGTGGTGCAGACTCTCAGTCTGCCGCCTCGACACTCGCTTCGAGGCCTGCCTTGCACTACGCATCGCGCCCCGGCTGCATATTCCTCGCCTTCGTATATTTCATGAAGTTGTAGAAGGCAGCCATGTAGGCAATCGTTAATCCTTCGGCTCCGTCCAAAAAACCGCCTCTTAAAAGGTATGTGCGGAAAAACGTCCACGGCGGATCGAGCAGCAAACGAGCCAGCGTAATCTTCTCGCGGCTCGAGACAATCTGCTCGGCCGCGAGGGTCGTGTATCGGTCCATCGATTTCACGTGCTCCGTGAGAGAACTGCAGGTGAAGTGCAGAATGTTGGATTGAAGATGTCCCACGCGGCCCCCCACGATCACGCTCTCGTGGACGAATTCGCCAACCCATCTTGCTTTTCGCCTGTCGAATAGCCGGACTTTCCTGTCCGGATACCAGCCGCCGTGCAAGATCCAGCGGCCCAGGTATTGCGCAAGCCGCGGCATCGTGTAGCCGTCATATTGGGCGCCGCCCTTTTTAATCTGCCAGATCCCGGCTTCGAGCGCTTCGCTCAAACTCTCATCCGCGTCGAGGGACAAAATCCAGTCGTTCTGAGCGAGCTCAGCGGCTATATTCTTCTGCGCTGCATAGCCATGCCAAGACGCCTCGACGACACGCGCCCCCAGCTTCGCCGCGATTTCCACCGTTCGGTCGATGGAGCCGCTGTCGAGCACAAGGATTTCATCGCAGCATCTCAGGCTCTCGATCACTCGGGCGATGTTGCGCTCCTCGTTGTAGGTGATGATCGTGGCGGAAATCTTCAGCGGCATAGTTGCCCATCCGGCGCGGTCTTGCCGGGCCGAACCAGCCCTTGCACTCTATCGCATGCCTACAGGCGTCAGAGATAGCGAGATAATCAGGATCGCAAACGCGGCGGCTGCGATCCAACGCCGTTTGGCGTCTAACGGAGTTTCATCATAAACGAGAGGATGGCGTATGCCCAGGATGAATAAAATCACCGCCCAAAATAACCAGCTCAACGAAAAGTAAGCCATCGCCAAAAGCAATAACAAGAACAGCCGCGACACCATTTTATGAACACGGCCGAGCAATGCATAGAGAATATGTCCGCCGTCGAGCTGTCCAACCGGCAGAAGGTTGATGGCGGTGGCCAGCAATCCGGCCCAGGCCGCCTGAGCAAATGGATGCAGGGCGATATCGCCGGTGGGAATGCCCGGAAATCGGAGCCACTCGACAAATCGCATCAGCAAAGGCGTTCCGAAAACGAAATCGCCACTCGTCGCGATATGCGGTATCACCCGTGATTGGGCGATGCCGGCTCCAAGGAATGGAAGCAATACAACAAAGCCCGCGATCGGTCCAGAAACGCCGATATCGAACAGCGTGCGGCGAGTAAAAATGGGAGATTTGATCCGGATGAACGCTCCGAACGTACCCAGCAGAAGCGGGGAAGGCAAGAAAAACGGCAGCGTTGCGTCGACACTCGATCGTCGGCACGCGATGTAGTGGCCAGTTCGTGCGCCAGCAGGATGGCAAGCAGCGGCAGCGAGAACAGGAGCCCGCGCAGCACGGCGGTATCTCCTTGAATCAGTAATGGATACCCTGCCCAGATCAGGTCTGCGTTAAATGGTTGCCCGGCGTAGAAAGAGGATGCGACGGCCGCTCCGTAAGCCGTGGTCGTCACAAGCGTGAATAGCAGCAGCAGGCCGTTGACCCACCATCGCCGATGCCAGCGTGCGGGATCTTCCGCTTCCCGGATTTGATTCAGAGGAGGAAGAGGCCGGAAATAACCAGGCTCAGACACGAAAAGTTACTGGAGTGTCTGCAATTCTTTACCGGGTTTGAACCGAACCGCCTTGCCCGGTGGGATGGCGACCTCCGCGCCCGTTCGTGGATTTCTCCCGATGCCCGTTTTCCGCGGACGCACATTGAAAATTCCAAACCCGCGCAGTTCGATGCGGTCACCCTCGCTTAGCGCCTTCTTCATCGTGTCGAAAACGGTCTCTACGGCCATTTCCGCTTTGGTTTTGGTGATCCCGGTCCGGTTTACGACTTCGTTAATGATGTCGAGCTTGATCAAGCGCCCTCCCGAGCTTCAAGATTCGTTCCCATTCCGCCGGTGAGTGCGGCGTCCCAATCCCGATGATAATAAGGAAGTTAGCGAGTTGTCAACGGAGGAAGCCCTATCTTCGAAGCCCATTCGTCCCTGTAGCTTTTGCTTGCCTCTTCGGGACAAAATACCTGATTTAGTATGGAGGCTTGCTTCCCAAAGGAAACCTATTTAAGGAAATCAGTCTCTTACAGTTTGGTAGGGTATTTGCAACTGTGAAAGCTGACAGCATGGATCAACTGAATGTCATGAAAACGGTTAAGATCCTCGTAGTAGAGGATAGCCCAAGTGATGTGCGTCTGATCCGTGAAGCCCTGCGTGGGGCGCCGATGGTTGTCCACATTACAGTGGCGCGAGATGGCGTGGAGGCGATGGACTATCTCCATCACTGTAAAAACGCCGACTCTCCGCTGCCGGATCTGATCCTGCTAGACCTCAACCTCCCACGGAAGAATGGCCGCGAAGTTTTGATGGAAGTGAAGAGCGACCCGGAACTCAAACCGATTCCGGTTCTGGTCATGACCAGTTCCTATGATGAGGATGACATCGCCCAGGCGTATAGCCTGAATGCGAACTGCTATATCCGGAAACCGATCGACCTCATCGAGTATCAACGCGTCGTTCGAGCCATCGAGGACTTCTGGTTTTTGACGGTTACGTTGCCGGAAACCTACAATGGGCCGCTGCAGGTACACCCCTTGGCTGCGAGCGGCCACCGGGTACATTAAATCGCAACGCATCATCCCCCCTCCGTACCCCAACAATCGTGGCGCACGCTTTAGCGTGCTGCGGTGAACTTCAGTTCAACGTCCGTGCCACTAACGACCGGCAGCAGTAAGGTAAATTGTGCCGCCACTCGTGAGCTCCAATCGAGCAA
>Ga0134126_10001504_pt1 | contig 29742 bp, 20 predicted proteins | sample KB31752_FD_96881 | JGI IMG/M metagenome (GOLD analysis project Ga0134126, IMG submission 96881) | Terrestrial soil microbial communities with excess Nitrogen fertilizer from Kellogg Biological Station, Michigan, USA - KB3-175-2 | ecosystem: Environmental > Terrestrial > Soil > Unclassified ... | reverse complement strand
GAAGCCGTTCGTCTCCGATTCCGCGGTGAGCGTCAGCACCACCTCGGCCAGTCGCCGGTCGCCAGCGGCCAGCGTCGCGCCGAACTTCGCCGCCGCAGCGATCTGCGGTGCGGCCTGGCTGAACGGATGCGGGCGGGTCTGCCAGATCGAGCCGAGCTTCTTGGGATAGCCCTGGTGGATCCCGCGCGCGACCGCGAAGTCCTTATCCACCCATATATACACGCAGCGCGAGTAGGTGCGACCCTGGTACGAGCAGCGCACGACCACGAACGCCTCCTTGTACTGCGCGCGCACCGGGTCGAGCAGTTCCTCCCGGGACGCCGAGCAGGACTGCCAGTCCGCCCAGATCAACGCGACCGCGCCGGGGTCCTCGTCGGCGAGTTCCAGCGGCGCCGGCAGCAATTCGGCGACCCGCGCGGGATCGGTGCGGTACTCGACGGTCAGCAGGTCGCCGGAGTAGTACCAGGGCGGCGCCGGGATGAGCGCGGCGCGGCCGGTGGAGGTGCGCGGATAGAAGAAGCCTTGCTGGGCGGTCATCGGGCGCTCCGTGGTTTGGTGAGAACACGGCTTTTGAATGGCACGCTTTGAACGGGCCCGCTGTACGCGGGCCGTTTTACACGGGCACAGTCGTTTGGGTCCGTACGATACCGGTCGACGGCCTTCGCCGGAACCCTTGCCAGCCGGGCGGGCCGCGATTATCGTTCGGGTTCAAACGACTTCACGCCACCCGACAGAGGAGGGGTAGTGGGTCACCACGACGCCGCCGACCTTGACACCGCCGCAGCAGCGCTGATCGAGCGCGGGATCGACGTCGTGCGGCTCGGCTATCCCGACTTCATGGGCACCGAACGCGGCCGGGATCTCCTGGTCTCCCGATTCGCCCGCACGGTCGGCGACGGCGTCGCGTTCTGCCGCACGATCTACGGCACCAGCCCGCGCGGCGACGTCATCGAGATCGATCAGGGCGGCCTGGCGGACGGACTTCCCGACGTGGTCGCCTTCCCCGACCTTTCCACGATGCAGGACGTGCCATGGGAGCCCGGAGTCGCGCACTGCATCGCAGATGTCTTCAATCCGGACGGCACGCCCTCCCAGGAGAGTCCGCGCACCATGCTGCGCTCCGTCGCCGCCCGCTTCGCCGAGCTGGGCATGCGCCCGACCGTCGGCCCTGAGCTCGAGTTCTATCTGCTCGAACGCGACAGCGCGAACCCGACCGGCTGGCGCCGCTACGGCGAGGCGAGCGGGAACGTGTACGTGGCCGGGCGCAAGGGCGACCCGGAGAACGTGCTGCTGCGCGCGCTGCGTCAGCTGGAGGGTTACGGCGTGGACGCGGTCGCGGCCAACCATGAGTTCTGCAGCGGCCAGTTCGAGATCAACCTTTGGCACTCGCCCGCCCTCGACGCCGCCGACCGCGCCTTCCGGTTCAAATCCGCGGTCAAGGAGCTGGCCCGGCAGGAGGACAAGCTGGCCACCTTCATGGCAAAACCCTTCAACGACGAGGGCGGCTCCGGCTTCCATCTGCACTTCTCCACCTGGGACGAGGACGGCCGACCGCTGTTCGATGATCCGGCCGAAGCGGACGGCCTGTCGAAGACCGCGCTGTCCGCGATCGCCGGAGTGCTAGCGCACGCGCCCGCTCTCACCGCCCTGGCCAACCCGACCATCAACTCGTACAAACGCTTCGGCCCCGACACCCTCGCGCCATGGCTGATCGACTGGGGTCTGGACAATCGCAGCGCGATGATTCGCATCCCGCCGGAACGCGGCCGCGCCTCGCGCCTGGAACTGCGCCTCGGCGACGCCACCGCGAATCCGTACCTGATCATCGCGGGCCTGCTGGCCGCCGCCTACCTCGGCATCCGCGACGGGCTCACTGCGCCTGAGCCGCTGACCGGTTACGGCTACGACCCGGCAAAGGCTGACAAGATCCCGCAGCACCTCGGCGCGGCGCTGGACGCGCTAGAGGCCGACGCCGACTTCGCCGAGTTGCTCGGCCCGCGCTTCGTGTCCGCCTTCCTCGCCTACAAGCGCAACGAGCTCGAACGCTTCTCCCGCTGGGTCACCGACTGGGAGTTCCACGAGTACGCCTACCATCTGTGATCCTCGAGGACTGACATGACAAGCACAACGCACGGTCCGGCGCGCGCCGGCCAGGACCTCGGCATCGACCTCGCCGACCTCGACCCGTTCGAGCGCGGCGAGGCCTGGCCGCTGTTCGACGCGCTACGCCGCGACGCCCCGGTGCACTGGAACCCCGAGCCGGCTCCGAACTCAGGGTTCTGGGCGATCACCCGGCACGAGGACATCGTCGCGATCGACCGCGACCCGCAGACCTTCACCTCGACCAACTTCGTCAACCTGGAAGAGGTCGATGACGAGCTGATCGAGATTCGCCGCTCGATCCTGGAGTCCGACGGTGACCGGCACCGCGCGCTGCGCAAGCTGCTGCAACGCGATTTCGGCGGCCAGACGCTGCTCAGATACGAGGAGTTTCTGCGCGCGCTGACCGAGAGCACCGTCGAGGCGGCGCTGCGCAAGGGCGAGTTCGACTTCGTCAAGGAGGTGAGCGCCGACTTCCCGATCAGAGTGCTGGCACGGATGCTGGACGTCCCGGACGCGGACACCGGCCGGCTGATCGCCTGGGGCAACCGGATGATCGGCAATACCGACCCCGACTACGCGGACGTGCTGCTCGGCCATGCGGACAGCGACAAGTACAAGCACCTGCCGTTCCGCTCCCCGGCCGCCTTGGAAGTGTTCGAATACGGCCGGAAGCTGGCGGCCGAGCGGCGCGGCGGGGACGGCGAGGATCTGGTCAGCAAGCTGGTCAACCGGCAGCCCATGGACGGCGAGCCGCTGACCGCGACCGAGTTCGACAACTACTTCCTGCTGCTGGTGGTGGCCGGCAACGAGACCACCCGGCACACCATCAGCCATTCGATGCTCGCGCTCTTGCAGAACCCTGATCAGCTCGCCCTGCTCCAGCGGCGCCCCGAGCTCATCCCGGGCGCCGTCGAGGAGATGCTGCGCTGGGCCAGCCCGGTCTACCACTTCCGGCGCACCGCGACCCGGGACGTGGAGCTTCGCGGACGCGAGATCCGCGCCGGCGACAAGGTCGTGATGTGGTTCGCTTCCGGCAACCGCGACGAAGAGGTCTTCGATGACCCGTACCGCTTCGACGTCACCCGCTCCCCCAACGACCACGTCGCCTTCGGCAAGGGCAGCCCGCACTTCTGTCTCGGCAACAACCTCGCCCGGCTGGAGATCCGGCTGATGTTCGAGACGCTGCTGCCGCGCATTGGCCGCGCCGAACTGGCCGGGCCGGTCAAGCGGGTGCGCAGTAACTTCGTCAACGGAATCAAGACGCTGCCGGTTCGCATCGACGCACGCTGAGCGCTGGGCTTTGGGTGCCTCGGCACTCGACCACCGCGGACCGGCCCCCGACACATCCGCCCGGGAGGCACCTGATGCGCGCCCTTTGCGTCCTGCACGACGCTTTCTCGTCTACCGGCCTCATCGGCGACGCGCTGCGAGCGCGCGGCTGGCAGGTCGACGAGACACTGATCGTGCCGGCCGAGCGGTACGACGCGCCCGACGTCGACTTCTCGTTCCCCGATCACCGCGATTACGACCTGCTCGTCCCGATGGGTGCGCCGTGGTCCGCGTATGACGACGCGGCCGTCGGCCGGTGGCTCGGGCCCGAGCTGAGCTGGCTCTCGCGCGCCGTCGCGTCCGGCGCAGCCGTGTTCGGCATCTGCTTCGGCGCACAGGCACTCGCCCGCGCGCTCGGTGGCTCGGTCACTCTCTCGGCACATCCCGAGATCGGCTGGACGGTCATCGAACCGGTGGATCCCGGCCTGATCTCGCCCGGGCCCTGGTTCCAGTGGCACTTCGACACCTTCACTCCGCCGCCCGGAGCCACCGTGTTGGCCCATACAGTTCCGGCTAAAAACGCGGCCGCTGTACAGGCGTATCGGATCGGTCGCAGCCTCGGCGTGCAGTTCCATCCCGAGGTCACCGCGCTCGACATCAAGATGTGGCTCGGCAACGGCGGCGACGCGCAGGTCCGCTCCCGCGGCATCGAACCGGCCGACCTGCTCACCGAAGCCGCTCGCCAGGAAGAGGCCGCGCGGGCCCGCGCCAACGACCTGACCGACGCCTATCTGCGGAAGATCTTCGCAGCTTAGGCGGCGGATCGGGCGCCGGAAAATACCGGTCGCGCAACCATTGCCATCCAAACGTTTGGACCCATACGATTCACCCCACCCGGAATCGCGACCACAGGGGCCAAGGAGGCGCCATGGACACGCAGCAGGCCGAGCACCGACGTCTTGCCGGATCACTCACGCTGGTCGACGCGATCGCGCAGTCGGTCGGCGTGATGGGTCCCGTCTTCTCCATCGCCTTCCTCGTTCCGCTTCTGGTCGGGCTCAACGCCTCGGGCAGCGGCGCGGGAACCGCCGCACCGCTCGCGGTTCTCATCGCGGCGGTCGGCGTGCTCGGCCTCGGCTGGATCGTCGCGCAGTACGCGCGCCGGATTCACGCCGCCGGTTCGCTCTACGACTACGTGACCGACGGACTCGGCAAACGGGTCGGGGCGGCGGCCGGACTGCTTTATTACATCGGCATCCTGGCACTCGGCGTCGGCATCCTGGTGATGATCGGCGGCACGATCCACGACACCTTGCAGGCAGAGTTCAACATCGCTCCGCTGCCGGACGCTGTCTGGGACCTGATTCTCCTAGTCGGCCTCGGCGCGGTGCTCTACCTCGGCGTCGCGCTCTCCACGCGGGCACAGCTCACTCTGGCGCTGATCTCTTTCACCGCGGTGCTGATCTTCGCGGTCTACGTCATCGCGAAGCTCGGCGGCGGCAACCACGTCGCCACCGCGTTCAAGCCGAGCAGTTCGCCGCAGGGCATGCGCGGCGTGATGTTCGGCGTGCTCTACGGCGTGCTGCTGTTCACCGGTTTCGAGGCCGCCGCGAACCTCGGCGAGGAGACCGCGCATCCCAAGCGCGACATCCCCCGCGCGGTGCTCATCTCGGTGCTGGCGGTGGCAGGGTTCTACATCATCGCCTCGTATGCGCAGGTCGCCGGATACCACTTCAGCCTGGACTCGCTCGGCAAGAACGCGGGCGCACCGCTGTTCGGCCTGGCCGGACCGGCCTCAGCCGGCGGATTCGGCTCGGTCGTGGTGCGGCGGCTGCTGGAGCTGGTGGTGGTCTTCGACATGCTCGCCGTGCTGATCGGCTGCGCGGTTTCCGCGACTCGAGGCCTGTTCGCCCTCGCCCGCGACAACCGCCTGCCCACCCCGCTCGCCCGCATCTCGGTCCGGCGCGGCACCCCGCTCGTGGCCGCCGCGGTCGTGCTGGCCGCCCACCTGATCGTGATCATCCTGACCGCCGCGTGGTCCGGCCTGCTCGCCCAAGCCGGCCTGCCGCACTACGTCGCCATGTTCAGCTGGGGTTCGACCTTCGGCGGCTTCGCCCTCGCGGTCATCTACCTGCTGATGGCGGTCGGAGCCTTGCGTGGGCTGCGCGATCACCAACGTCTGTGGGCGGTGTACCTGGCGGGCATCGTCGGCATCGCGGTAACCGGCGCGGCTATCTTCGGGTCCTTCTATCACGTGACCGCGCCGGTGATCTACGCCCCGTACGCCGCGCTGGCGATACTCGTCCTCGGCTTCGTACTCGCCTTCACCCACCGGGAGGACGGCGCGGCGAGTGGAGCCACGGCCAGCGCACCTGCCGCCGCCGCGACCGCTGCCGCTGAGTGAGCCCACGCTGACATTTCCGCCTCACCGCGCAGGAAGGCAATCGGTGCCCACTCCCCGCATGCTCCTCATCCTCAGCGAGAACTGGACCATGACCTCCGGCCGCGACCTGCCCACGCTCGTGCGCTGGGCTCGCGAGGCCGAGGACGCCGGATTCGACGCGGTGATGATCAGCGAGCACGTGGTGCTCGGCCCCGACGCCGGCGCGCGCGGCGTGATGGGCAATCCGCGCGAGTATGCGCTGCCAGGAAACCAGGACCCGTACACACCCTGGCCGAGCTCGCTCATGCTGCTTTCCGCCATCGCCTCGGTGACCAGCCGGATCAGGCTGGTCGCCGGCGCGGTGCTGGCGCCGCTACGGCACCCGCTGCTGCTGGCACGCGAGCTGGGTACCCTCGATCTACTCAGCGAGGGACGACTCGTCGTCCAGCCCACGGTCAGCTGGAGCCGCGACGAATATGCCGCGCTCGGCGTCCCGTTCGGGCAACGCGGCCGGATCCTCGATGAGCAACTGGAGATCATGGACCGGCTCTGGCGCGAATCGCCGGTCACCCACCACGGCGAGTTCTTCCACTTCAACGAGGTCTACTTCGAGCCGAAGGCCTATCGCCCCGACGGCCCGCGAATGTGGTTCGGCGGCCAAGACATGCATGACCGGCTGCTCAAGCGGCTGGTGCGTTACGGCCACGGCTTCCATCCCCTCGGCGAACCGACCCAGGCCGACCTTGCTCGCCTTCGCGCGGGCCTTGCCGCCGCCGGACGCGCCGACGAACCGCTGGAACTGATCGGCGGCACCCGCGCGGTCTTCCCCGACGAGCGCTCCTGCGCCGACCTCGGTCAAGCGATGGCCGATCTGCCCGAGCAGCTGGAGAAGGGCTTCACCACTTTCTGCCTCAAGCCCTCGCAGTTCACCGACGACGCTGATGGCGTCGACGCGCTCTGCAAAGAGGTCATGCGGCGCGCCGAGGCGATGTCGCGCTAGCCAGCCAACCGACTGACGCCCGCACCTGATCACTAACATGGTGCGCGGACGTGGCCCGTCCGGTGACCGGAATCTTTTGGCACTTCTCCACAAAAATGCGGAGCGCGGCCTGCTCCGGTCACCACGTTCCGTTACCTGCCGATAGACGAAAGACTGTTCTTGGCAGGGGAACGGGGAGACGGTCCCCCGTTGTGCGTTGGCCACAAGAAAGGGCTTGCATCGGTGTTCACTCGCGTCGCCATCGTCAACCGAGGTGAGGCCGCGATGCGGCTGATCCACGCAGTCCGGGACCTCGCCGCGCAGACCGGTACACCGATCGAGACGGTCGCGCTGCACACCGACGTCGACCGGACGGCCACGTTCGTGCGCGAGGCAGACCTCGCCTACGACCTCGGCCCGGCCTCCGCTCGCCCGTATCTCAATCACGCGGCGCTCGAGCGCGCGCTGGTGGAGACCAAGGCGGACGCCGCGTGGGTCGGCTGGGGCTTCGTCGCCGAGGACCCGGCGTTCGCCGAACTGTGCGACCGGATCGGTGTCGCCTTCGTCGGCCCAAGCGCCGAGGCGATGCGGAAACTCGGCGACAAGATCGGCGCGAAGCTGATCGCCGAGGAGGTCGGCGTGCCGGTCGCGCCCTGGAGCCGCGGTGCGGTCGAGACCCTGGAGGCGGCGGTCCGCGCCGCGAGCGAGGTCGGCTATCCGCTGATGCTCAAGGCGACCGCGGGCGGCGGCGGACGCGGCATCCGCGTCATCACGAACGAGGCCGAACTGGTTGACGCCTACGAGCGCACCAGCCAGGAGGCGTTGCGCGCGTTCGGCAGCGGTGTGGTCTTCCTGGAGCGGCTGGTCACCGGCGCGCGGCACGTCGAGGTGCAGGTCATCGCCGACGGCCAAGGCACGGCGTGGGCGGTGGGCGTGCGCGACTGTTCCGTGCAGCGGCGCAACCAGAAGGTGATCGAGGAGTCGGCGTCGCCGGTGCTCAGCCCCGAACAGGCGGCCGAACTCAAGTCCTCCGCCGAACGGCTCGCGGTCTCGGTGGGCTACTGCGGCGCGGCGACCGTCGAATTCCTCTACCACCCCGGCGAGCGGCTGTTCGCCTTCCTGGAAGTCAACACGCGGCTCCAGGTCGAGCACCCGATCACCGAGACGACCAATGGCATCGACCTGGTCAAGCTCCAGCTGCACGTCGCCTCCGGCGGGAAGCTGACCGGCGAGCGGCCCGTCGAACGCGGGCACGCGATCGAGGCGCGGCTCAACGCCGAGGACCCCGACCGCGACTTCGCCCCCTCCCCCGGCCGGATCGCGCGGCTCGATCTGCCGGCCGGACCAGGCATCCGCGTCGACACCGGGGTCAGTGAGGGCGACACGATCCCCGCCGACTTCGACTCGATGATCGCGAAGATCATCGCCTACGGCCGCGACCGGGACGAGGCGCTGGGCAGACTGCGCCGGGCGATGACCGAGACCACAGTCATCATCGAGGGCGGCGCGACCAACAAGAGCTTTGTGCTCGATCTGCTCGACCAGCCTGAGGTAATCGACGCCAGTGCGGATACCGGCTGGATCGACCGCGTGCGCGGCGAAGGCAGGCTGGTCTCGCACCGGCACTCCGGGGTCGCGCTGGCCGCTGCCGCCATCGAAGGCTACGAGGAAGAGGAGCGGGTCGAGCGGCAGCGGCTGCTGTCGACCGCGTTCGGCGGCCGTCCGCAGGTGCAGCACAAGAGTGGCCGGCCGCTGGATCTGAAGCTGCGCGGCGCCAGCTACCGCGTCAAGGTCGCTCGTATCGGGGCACACCGCTTCCGCGTCGGCATCGACACCGGAGCGCAAGCGCAAACCGCGGACGTCGAGCTCGAGCGGTACGACGAGCACACCGGTCAGATCATCGTGAACGGCACCCGGTTCCGGCTGGTCACCGACACATACGGACCGACCCACTTCGTCGAGGTCGACGGCGTCGCGCACCGGGTCAGCCGCGATGAGGGCGGCGTGATGCGCTCCCCGGCTCCCGCGCTGGTGGTCGCCACGCCACTGGCAGTCGGCGCTGAGGTCGAGGCCGGCGCTCCGGTGCTGGTGCTGGAGAGCATGAAGATGGAGACGGTGCTGCGCGCACCGTTCCGGGCGCGGCTCAAGGAGTGCGCGGTCTCGGTCGGCAGCCAGGTCGAGACCGGCGCGCCCCTGCTGCGGCTGGAGCCGCTGGCCGACGAGGGTGACGATGCCGGGGACGCCGCCGCGTCCAGCGAGACCGTCGAGCTCGAATTGCCCGCCGGAACCTCGGCGGTACCGGCGAGCGAGCGGATCAACCGCGGCATGCAGGACTTGCGCAGCCTCCTGCTCGGCTTCGACGTCGACCCGCACGACGAGCACCGGGTCCTGGCCGACTACCTCGCCGCGCGGGCCGAACTCGCCGACGCGGGTCAGCGGCCGCTGGCCGAGGAGATCGAGCTCATGTCGGTGTTCGCCGACCTGAGCGAGCTGAGCCGCAACAAGCCGATGGGCGAGGAGCCCGGCGGCGACGGCCACGTGCGCAGCGCGCGCGAGCATTTCCACACGTACCTGCAGAGCCTTGATGTGGAGCGCGCCGGGCTGCCAGCTTCCTTCCAGGGCAAGCTGGCGAAGGCACTCGGGCACTACGGCGTCACGGAACTGGACCGCACGCCGGCACTCGAAGAGGCCGTGTTCCGGATCTTCCTGGCATTGCAGCGCGGCGCATCTGACGCCACGGTGGTCGTGACGCTGCTGCGCGAGTGGCTGCGTGAGGCGCCGCCCGGCGAGGCGCTGCGGGAGCCCGCGGGTCTCGCGCTGGAACGGCTCATCGCCGCGACACAGGTCCGCTTCCCCGTGGTGTCCGATCTGGCCCGCGGCATCGTGTTCGGCTGGTTCGGGCAGCCGCTGCTGCGCCGAAACCGGGCCCGCGTCTACGCCGAGGTCCGCAACCACCTGCGCTACCTGGACGCGAACCCGGACGCGCCGGACCGCGCCGAGCGAATCGCCGCGATGGTCAGCAGCACCGAACCGCTGGTGCGGCTGCTCGGTCAGCGGCTCGGTCGCGACGGCCGGGACCACGCGCCGATGCTGGAAGTGCTGACGCGTCGTTACTACGGCAACAAGGGCCTGGTGCACGTGCGCACGGTCGACGCGGTCGGCTGCCGGTTCGTAGTCGCCGAACGCGCCGGCTCGCGGCTGGCCTCCACCGCTGTGCCGTTCGAACGACTCGGCGACGCCCTCGACGCCCTTGCCGAAGTTACGGGCCACGCTCAGGACGGCGTCGACGCGGACATCTACCTCGCGTGGGAGAAGCAGCCGGAAGGCTTCGACGCGATGGCCGCGGCGCTGAACGAGGTCGTCAACGCGCAGCCGCTGCCGCCCCAGGTCCGCCGGGTCACCATGACCGTGGCCGGAAGCGGCAGCACCGTGATGCACCATCACTTCACGTTCCGGCCCTCGCCGGACGCGACTAGCGGCGCGCGCATGACCGAGGAGCGGTTGATCCGCGGTCTGCACCCGTACATCGCGCAGCGGATGCAGTTGGAGCGGCTGCGCAACTTCGACCTGACCCGGCTGCCGTCCTCGGATGAAGAGGTCTACCTCTTCCAGTGCGTCGCGAAGGACGACCCGTCAGATGACCGGCTCGTCGCGTTCGCGCAGGTGCGTGACCTGACCGAGCTGCGGGATCACGAGGGCAGGCTGGTCGCGCTGCCGACGGCGGAGGACACGATCGCCGCCTGTCTCGACTCGATCCGCCGGGCGCACTCGCGCCGTCCGGAGAAGAACCGCTTCCCGACCAACCGGATCGTGCTGTACGTGTGGCCGCCGAGCACGATCACCCGCTCCGAGCTGGACACGATCGCCGCGCGCGTGCTGCCGACCACGGCCGGCGCCGGACTCGAGGAGATCCTGCTGATCGGCCGGCAGCGCGACCCGGAGACCGGTGTGCTGGAGAAGGTCGCGATGCGCGTCACCTTCCACGCCACCGGCGGAAGCCAGCTGACCATCGGCGAGCCGTCAGACGACCTGGTCGAGCCGCTGGACGCCTACCGGCAGAAGGTGCTTCGCGCGAGCAGCCGCAACACCGTCTATCCGTACGAGTTGACCGCTCTGCTGGGCACGTTCACCGAATACGACCTCGACGATGTCAACGCTCTCGTCCCGGTCAACCGTCCAAAGGGACTCAACAAGGCCGCGATCGTCGCAGGTGTCGTCAGCACGCCGACCGAGTTGTACCCCGAGGGTGTGACGCGCGTGGTCCTGCTGGGCGACCCGACCAAGGCGCTCGGTGCGCTGTCCGAGCCGGAGTGCCGCCGTGTCGTCGCCGCGCTCGACCTGGCCGAGCAGATGCAGGTCCCGCTCGAGTGGTACGCCCTGTCCGCGGGCGCCCGTATCTCGATGGAATCCGGCACCGAGAACATGGACTGGGTGGCCGCCGCGCTCAAGCGGATCGTCGAGTTCACCCAAAGCGGCGGCGAGATCAACATCGTGGTGGCCGGCATCAATGTCGGCGCGCAGCCGTACTGGAACGCCGAGGCGACGATGCTCATGCACACTAAGGGCATTCTCGTGATGACTCCGGACTCTGCGATGGTGCTGACCGGCAAGCACTCACTCGACTTCTCCGGCGGCGTGTCGGCCGAGGACAACTTCGGCATCGGCGGCTACGACCGGGTGATGGGCCCGAACGGTCAAGCGCAGTACTGGGCGCCGAACCTGACCGCCGCGCGCAATGTGCTGATGGCGCACTACGACCACACCTACGTCGCGCCCGGCGAGCAGCGCCCGCGCCGCGCTACCACATCCGACCCCTTCGATCGCGACGTCTCCACCTACCCGCACTCCTTCGCGGGCAGCGATTTCAGCACCGTCGGCGAGATCTTCTCCGCCACAGCCAACCCGGACCGCAAGAAGGCGTTCGACATCAGGACCGTGATGCGCGCGCTCGCCGACCAGGACCACCCAGTGCTCGAGCGCTGGGCGGGCATGGCCGACGCGGACACGGCCGCCGTGCAGGACGTCCATCTCGGCGGGATGCCGGTGTGCCTGCTGGGCATCGAGTCGCGGCCGGTGCCCCGCCGCGGCTTCCCGCCCACCGACGGACCGGACACGTACACCGCCGGCACGCTCTTCCCGCAGTCCTCGAAGAAGGCCGCCCGGGCGATCAACGCGGCGAGCGGCAACCGGCCCTTGGTCGTGCTGGCGAACCTGTCAGGGTTCGATGGCTCCCCGGAATCGATGCGCAAGCTCCAGTTGGAGTACGGAGCGGAGATCGGCCGGGCGATCGTCAACTTCAAGGGCCCGATCGTCTTCTGCGTGATCTCGCGCTACCACGGCGGCGCGTTCGTGGTGTTCTCGAAGGCGCTCAACCCGAACATGACCGTCCTGGCGATCGAGGGCTCATTCGCCTCGGTGCTCGGCGGCGCCCCAGCGGCCGCGGTGGTCTTCGCCGGCGAGGTCAGCGCGCGCACGGCGAACGACCCGCGCCTGCGCGACCTGGAGGCCCGCATCACCGCCGCGGCCGGTGCGGAGCGCGCCACGCTCACCGCGGAACTCGACGAACTGCGCGCGACCGTGCGCGCCGAGAAACTGGGCGAGGTGGCCGCCGAGTTCGACCGCGTCCACGACATCCAGCGCGCGGTCCGGGTCGGCTCTGTCGACGCGGTCATCCGCGCCGCGGAACTTCGCCCGCGCATCATCGAGGCGATCGAGGCACGGCTGGCCTGACGCCGCGTCCGACCGGACCCGACCCGACCCGAACCGAACCGAACCGAACCGAACCGACGCTAAGCCGTCACCGCACGCCCTGCGGCACACCGCCTCCCCGGCGGTGTGCCGCCGATTTCGCACGCAACATCTTTGTCCCCCGCCCACGGTAGCGGCACGGTATCGCCGCGACAGGACTCTGTGTCACCGTCAATGCAGTTCGAAAAAGGTACTCACGACGGGGGGACCTGAGGACCGGAAGCGGGTCCTTCGGCCGAGTCGGCGTCTCGGGGTCTGCCGGCCTGTGCATTGTTCACACAGAACTCTAAGAAGCGAGCGCAGCGTCGGCGCCATGTCCGCTCTTCATCGACGGACGAGTGAAAGCTGACGGGCGTACCGGCTCGTACGAATTACGGGACTCACTGCCCATCTGGCGCAGGATCAACGCTGCTCCGCTCAACTGGCGTCCGGGCTGGGCGATCGAAGCCGAACGGTTGGCAACAGGGGGACATCCATACCAGCTGGGCCTTGCTCTGGAAAGGAACACGTGACGACCGAACGGCCGGCAGTCGACGTCGGAAACCCGGCGGGCAAGAAGCACTTCATCGGGTTCTTCAACTACGGCAAGCACGTATGCCTCGATGGCGGCTACGGCATGGCGTACGGCTACCACGAGTACTACGGGTGCTCGGCGAACAACAACTGGCAGGTGTGGGACATCTACACGAACAAGACCTCGGGTCCATACCGGGGTTGATGACCACACCAGTCCACGGCTACAACAGAGAGGCGCACATGCCAAGCATAAGGAATCGCATACCGCGCCGGTGGCGCATCGCGGCGGCACTCGTCGTCGCCCCACTGTTCGCGGTCATCGGGATGGTCGCACCGGCCCACGCCGTTTCCACCTGGCACATCCACGTCTCGTACGCAGGCGACGGGATGTGCCTGGACGCGGCGGACGCTCCGGGAGACCCGAACCAGGACCCGGCCAAAGACGGCGACAAGGTCCAGATGTGGCACTGCAACGGAGCCATCAACCAAGCCTGGACCTTCCACCTGACCCAGTCCGACCCGCCGCAGTTCTACATCACCAACGACGCCTCAGGTCTCTGCCTGGATATGAACATCGCGAACAGCAACAGCAGCTGGACGAACTTCGATGGCCGAACCGTTCAGCTCTGGCACTGCAACCAGTGGTCGAACCAGATCTGGGCCCAAGAAGTAGCCGCCAACGGAGACGCCCTACTCCAAAGCCTCAGAGATCCCGGCGGCACCGACAACTTCATGGACGCCAAGAACTTCGGAGGCTGGAACCCGGGCAAGGACGGAGACCAGATACTCGTCTGGAGCTACAACGACGGCAGCACCCAGCGCTGGTACTGGAACTGATTCCTACCACCACACCGCTCACGCGACATGGCGCGCACCGATGAACGAGTCCTCGGCGCGTTCGCCGACTTTGACCGAGAATGATCTCCGCAGACACGTCAGGCCACCCGCTATAGGTGGCCTGATCTGCGTTTTATCCTGGTAGCCCCGACGGGATTCGAACCCGCGCTACTGCCTTGAGAGGGCAGCTTGTTGATCGCTATTTCCGCATGTCAGCGCGCCATTCGCGACACGACCGAGACAGTTGGCCGCCCTTTGGCCGCACGCTATTGCGCGACGCTAGCGCTTGCAGCCGTCGTCTTGCGAAGCGTGCAGTGAGCTGCCGGTGTAGGTCAGTCATTCACTCATATCGCGCGTCGTATAACAGCAGATCCGCTCATGCAGCTCCACGTATTGCACTTCTTGATCAGCGGTCAGCGGCTCCAGGTCGCCTTATGCGCACTCGGTCTATCTGAGCATGCAGACTCCGCGACGCGCCGGGCAGTGCTCGGCGATACATGCTATCGTGGGATATCAGGAGGTGGCTCCATGACCGACATACTTATCCGCGACGTCCCCGACACGGTGATCACCGCTCTGGACACCCATGCCGCCCGACTGGGTGTTTCACGCAGCGAGTACGTGCGCCGCCGCCTGACCCAGGACGCCACCGCGAACGACACCCCGGTCACCGTCGCCGACCTGGCCCAGTTCGCCGACCAGTTCGCCGACCTGGCCGAGCCAGACGTCATGGGCCAGGCGTGGCAGTAACCACCTGGCTGATCGACAAGTCAGCGCTCGTACGACTCGCCGACAGCCCCGATGCCGCGACCTGGGCCACACGGATCGAGCGTGGCCTGGTGCGCATCACCACCGTCACGCGCCTGGAAGTCGGCTACTCCGCCCGCAGCGGAACCGACCTGCGCGCCGGACTGCGCCGCCCACCGCTAGCCGCGATGCCAGTCGAGTACCTGACTCCAGCCATTGAGGAGCGCGCCGTCGACGTGCTCGCCCTCCTAGCCGACCGCGGTCACCACCGCGCCCCGTCCATCCCCGACCTGATCATCGCCGCCACCGCGGAACTGGCTGGGCTCGCCGTCCTGCACCACGACAAGGACTTCGAGCTGATCGCCGAGATCACTGGCCAACCACTGGAACGCCTCGCCCTGCCCTGACGCACCGCGCCAATGTGCCGCGCGCGGCCCTGCCGACTTTCTCGATCGCAGCGGCAGTGGTCTTGGTGAACTCATCGATGTTCACGCGCGTTCCGCGCTGGCTCACGTCGACGCGATCGACGCTATGAGAGAGCATGCGGAGCGAGCCCGATGTTCGTCAGGGTATTGATCACGGCAACGTCGAGAAACTGTTCCCACGACTCGCCTGACGCAGTCATGCGGGCCGCCGAAGCCCACTCTCTGTAGCCTGAGACACGCTCCGGAGGGGAAACGTCAACTTAGCGGTACGCTGCGACGGTCGAGTAGTCAGCTCGAAGGATCACCACCATGACGCGAAGCATCCAGATCGGCGACAAGGCACCCGCTTCACCTTGACCTCACAGTCGGGCGATCCGGTACGGCTCTGCTACCGGCTTGGCGAGCGGGCCGTGGTGCTCTACTTCTACCCCAGGGACGAGACTCGCGGCTGCACCGCCGAAGCATGCGCCTTCCGGGACAGCGACGAAGTATTCGCCGAGGTAGGAGCCGAGGTCATTGGCGTCAGCTCCGACTCCGTGGACAGGCACGCCGCCTTCGCCGGCCGGCGCAAGCTGCCCTTCGCCCTGCTCAGCGAGGAAAAAGGCAAGGTCCGCAAGGAGTACAAGATGCCGATAGCTCTCGGACTGCTTCCCGGGCGGGTCAACTGATCGACCGTGAAAGTACCGTACGGCACGTTTTCAACTCGATGACCGGCATCGACCGACATGTCACTGTCCGCGAGATCCGGACACGACAGTCGGCTTGAGCTCGCCGGATCGGGTCGTCGCGGCGTAAAGACGTGTGCTCGCCGTGCTCAGGGTCGTGTGGACTCAGCCTATGAACAATGCGCGTTGATCTGCTCACATGTCGGGGGCTGTGCTCCGTGGCGGGTACACGCGATCGCTCCGGCGTTGACGCATCGTCGCAGGACACTGGCGAGTTCGGTGGTTGTGGTGGGGATGTGGATGCGTGTGTCGGGTTGGACGAGCGCGTCGAGGAGCGCGGCCTGGAAGGCGTCGCCGGCTCCGATGGTGTCGGCGATCTGTACCTGTGGCGCTGGAACAGTGATTTCGTGTTCGGCGGTCATCGCAGTCGCGCCGCGGGGACCGTGGGTGAGCACGACGAGTTTCGGGCCGAGTGTGAGCTGCGCTCGCGCCGCGTCTTCGGGGTCGAGCTTGGGGTGAAGCCAGGCGAGGTCTTCATCGCTGGCTTTGACGATGTCGGCCTCGCGGACGAGTCGTTCAATTCGCGCGCGGTAGGTTTCACGGTCCGGGAGGGCGGCCGGGCGCACGTTCAGGTCAATAGAGACGGCACAGCCGGGGCGTTTTCGCAGGGCTCTACAGGTTTTGAGGATCGGGGTGGCACCGGGCTCGATGACGGCCGCAAGCGAGCCGGTGTGTAGCAGGGTGGTCTCTGCGGGGAGGGTGATTTCGATGGGATCCCATGCGGTGAGGAAGTCGTAGGTCGCCGAGCCGGTGGACGGGTCCAGATACGCGTGAGCGACGGTGCTGCGCCGCGAGGCGCTGGGGAGGCGGCGAACGGATACTCCGGTGACGGCGAGGTAGGAGTCGATCAGCGCGCCGGGAGGGTCGTCGCCCCAGCAGCTGAGCAGTGTGACCTGTCGATCGAGCCGGTGCAGGCCGATGGCGACGTTGGCGGGGCTGCCGCCGGGGTGCGGGATGATGCGGTCGGTTCCGATCGGCCAGACGAGGTCGACGAGGACTTCGCCGACGACTGCGATGGTCACGGGTGCTGTCCTTCGGCGCCGACCGCGCTTGGCGTGCCGGTGTCCTGGTCCACCTGCGTGATCACGAGCGGCTCCATCTCCCAGACGTCGACGGCGTAGTTCAGGCGGGTGCCGGGCGCTGTGAATGCCTGCAGGCGCCAGTCGGTTGCGCCGCTCGGGTACAACCGCACGGTGAGGGCTTGGCCGGCGGAGGTGAAGAGTTCGGCGATGGAGTGATCGATGATGACGCGCAGGTCGAGTGGTTCGTCGGCGAGGTGGGGGATGCGGTAAGAGCCGCCGCGGGCTCTCTCATCGAGACTGGCGCGGTCGCGGTCAACGATCAGTTCGCCTGTCTGGCGGTCGTGGTGGATTTCGAGGTATTCGGTTCCGGCGGTGTTGGTGATGATGCGCAGGCCTGCATGGCCTGTGGTGTCGAGGCGGGCGGCAAGGTCGAAGCTGTGGGTCATTTCGCCCAGGTCGGCAGTTTCGCCATGTTGGACGGATCCGGTGGCGTGGATGGTGCGCGTTGAGCGGAGGGCAGCGATTTCCGCTGCCGGCCGCTGGCGGGGACGACCGGTCTCGTCGAGGGTGAGTTCGCGCGGGACGGTGAGCACGCCGGACCAGCCGCTCTCCTGCACCCACCGCCTGTCGCGGGCCTCCCAAGACCACCCCCACAGCAGCCACCGGCCATCCGGCGCGCGCAGCACCGCGGGGGCGTAGCAGTCCGGGCCGTGGTCGAGCACGTGGCGCTCGGTGCCGACGAGCTGGCCGTCGTGTTCGTGGCCTGACCAAGCGACGACGCTGCGCGGGCCGGTGTCTGGGTCCCAGAGGCTGGCGATGAGCAGCCCGCGCTGCCCGAACTCCGCGTACTGAGGGCACTCCCAGCCGACCGGGCGCATGCCGACTTCGCCTGGTTCGTCTTCTGCGGCGTGGAACGCGCCGCGGTACTCCCATGCGGTCGTGTCGGGCGCGTCGTCTGCGTTTTCGTAGAGGAGCGCGGCGCCGCGTCCGTCGTCGAGGGCTGCGCCGACGAGCATGCGCCAAAGGTTGCCTGCACGCCAGACGTACGGGTCGCGGTACATCCTCGTGCCCGCAGGCGGTTCGGGGATCAGCAGATCAGGGTGCTTATCCCAGGTGCGGCCGCCGTCTCGCGATTCGGCCACTATGACGGGCTGCCACCAGCGCTCGGCGAGGTAGGCGGAGTAGAAGGCGAGCAGCCGGCTGCCGTCCGACACGGCGTTGCCGGAGTAGCAGCCGTCCGCATCATGCCAGCCGGGCGTCGGGCTCAGCGCGATGGGCTGCGCTTCCCAGGTCACCAGGTCGGGGCTGCGAAAGTGACCCCAGTGCATGTCCGCGTGCTCGGCGCCGTACGGGTTGCACTGGAAGAAGACGTGGTAGTGCCCATCGTGGTAAGCCAGCCCATTGGGATCGTTGATCCAGTTCGTCGGCGGGCGCAGATGGGCTGCGGGCAGGTGAGAGTCGGCAGGGTGCGTGGACACACGCGGGCCTTTCCATGGGTGCGCGGGCGCGCGCGGACGCGGCATGGCGTGGCGCGGCCTTGAGCCGGTGGACCGGCGCGGAAAGCGCTACGGACGAGGTGGGATCTACCTGAAGGAGCCGGTGACGATGCCCTCGACGAAGTAGCGCTGAGCCGCGATGAAAACCACCACGCTGGGGATCATCGCGATGACGACGCCGGCCAGCACGACGGAGATGCTTCCGGTGCCCAGCGTTCCCTGCAGGGAGACCAGGCCGATCGGGAGCGTGAACTTCGACTGGCTTTGCAGGAAGATCAGGGGTCTGAAGAACTCGTTCCAGAAAGCGGAGAACGTGAGCACGGCCAGTGTGGCCATCGGGGCCAGCGCCATCGGCGCGTAGATGCGGGAGAAGACCTGGAAGCGTGAGGCGCCATCCACCCGCGCGGCTTCGCCGAGCTCCTTGGGCATCTGCAGGAAGTACTGGCGCATCAGGAAGGTGCCGAACGCGCTGCCGACCGCAGGCAGGATCAGCGCGGTGCGCGTGTCGGTCAATCCCAGGTACTTGATCAGCAGGAACACCGGGATGATGGTCGTCTGCAGCGGCACCATCATCGTCGCCAGGATGATCATGAACAAAGCCTTGCCGCCACGGATGCGCACCATCGCGAAGGCGTAGCCGCTCATCGTCGAGGTGATCAGCTGACCGATCACGATGGCCCCGGTGATCAGGGTGCTGTTGAGGATGAACGTGCCGAGCGGAACCTGCTGGAAGACCGCGCGGTAGTTCGAGAACTGCGGGTGCGTCGGCAGCCAATGCGGCGGCTCGTTGAACGAGTCCGCCGGCGTGCGCAGCGAGGTGCTCAGCGCCCACACGATCGGGGCGACGACCAGGATCGCCGCGACGCACAGCACGAGCACCGACAGCACCGCGGAGATCTTCAGGCGCCTTGGGCGTCCGGCCAGGGTGCGTGGCATCACAAGGGTCATGAGTAAAACACCCACTTTCGGCTCACCGCGAACTGCACACCCGTGAGCAGCAGCAGAATCAGGAACAACAGCACCGAGATCGCAGAGGCGTAGCCGAAGCGCAGGTTCTGGAACGCGGTTTGGTAGACGAGCAACACCGTGGTCAGCGTCGAGTTGCCCGGGCCGCCCTGCGTGATGACGTACGGCTGGTCGAACAGCTGCATCGCGTTGATCAGGCCGACAATGCCCGCGAACAGCACCGTGGGGCTGATCAGCGGCAGCTTGATGCTCAGGAACTGGCGGATCGGGCCGGCGCCGTCCATGGTCGCGGCTTCCAGCACGTCCTGCGGCAGCGCGCTGAGCGCGGCGACGAAGAGGATGAAGGTGAAGCCGAGTTGCTGCCACACGGCCACGATCACGATGGTCGCGGTCGCGCCGCCGGACGAGCTGAGCCAGGGCACCTGCGGCAGATGCAGCAGGTTGAGATAGTAGTTGACCACGCCGAAGTGGTCGTTGAACAGGTAACCCATCACGATCGAGATCGAGGCGGCCGAGGCCAGCAGCGGCAGGAAGAACGCCGTGCGGAAGACGGTGCGCAGCACCTTCGAGCGGCGCTGGGCGACCAGCAGCGCGAGGCCGAGTCCGAGCGTGATCTGCAGCGCCACGATCAGGATCGCGATGGTCGCGGTGACGGTGAGCGAATGGATCACGCTGGTGTCGTGGATCAGTTCGCTGAAGTTCTGCAGGCCGATGAACTTCGGCGGCGAGATCACATCCCACTGGAACAGGGCCAGGACGAATGAGGCGACGATGGGGCCCGCGGTGAAGACGAACACGGCCAGCAGTGAGAGCGAGACCATGGCGAGGCCGAAGAGAGATTCACGGCGGGCGAGGCGGGCACGGGCGCGCCGCCGGTCCGGGTCGACAGCGCCCGGAACCGACGTCGCGTCACGTGTTGCGAGGGAGGTCATCGGCGAACTCACTGACTGCGCGAAGCCGCGGTTTCGAGGTCCGACTGCAGTCCGGTCAGCGCCGCCTTCGCGTTTCCGCTGGACATCGCCTGCGTCGTGCGGGTGTTGAGGGCAGTGGCGAGAGTGTTGTAGTACGGCGGTGCCGGGATGGGGGCAGTGTTCGGGTACTGCTCGAGCGTGTCGTAGAACACCTGCCAGTGCGCCGGGCCCGAAGTCGCGTACCGGTCGGCCGTCATCATCGACTTACGCGTCGGCGTGCTGTTGTTGCCGCCGATCAGAAGGCTCATGCTGTCGGGCTGCAGGATCGACTTGATGAACTCCCACGCCAGATCCTTGTTCGGCGACGAGGAGAACATGCCGTAGCCGTTGGTCCCGAACAGGTGCCGCTGGGTCGTCCACTTCGGGAAGTACTGCACGTCGAATGAGGTGTCGCTCATTCCGGCGCTGTGCAGGCCGCCCGCCCAGAAACCGCCGCCGATCGTCATACCGATCTTGCCGCCGGCGAACAGTCCCTGCAGCGTGGTGCCGCCGCCGACGTCCGGCTGCGGCGACAGACCGGTGCGCTGCAGCTCGATCATGAAGTCGAGGGCCTCGACGGTCGCGTCCGCAGTCGCGGTCGGCGCGCCCCATTTCCAGCCGCCGCCGCGCCCCTGCGCGGCCGGGTCGTTCGGGTAGAAGGTGTTCCACAACCAGTCGCCGCCGGACCACTTGCCCTCGGCCAGCAGGTTGCCGCCATTGGCGTACATCCAGGACGTCCAGCTGCCCCACAGCCGCGCCACCCAGTCCCAGCCGACCACGCCGCCACCGATGCCGGTGATCTTCTTGGCGATCACGGTGAAGTCGTCCTTGGTCCAGTCGTCCGCGGGGCGCGCGATGCCGGCCTTGTCGAACAGGGACGTGCTGTAGAACATGTTGCCGGCGTTGAAGTCCGTGGGCAGCTCGTAGAGGTGACCCTGGTACATCATCGCCTCGACGAGCGCCGGGTGGACGTCGGCGAAGAACGGCTTGAGCGTGGCGGCGTCCTTCTTGACGTAGCTGTCCAGCGGCTCGGCCAGGCCCTTGGAGGCGAACAGCTGCAGGCCCTCGGTCGCCACGGTCGCGATGTCAGGGGCGTTTCCGGCCGCGATCTGGGTCAGCAGCTTGCTGAAGAAGTCGTTCCAGTCCGTGCCCGTGGTCCCGGTGAACTTGACCTTCACCCCGGGGTGCGCCTTCTCGAAGGCGGCGCCGACCGCGGCCTGCACCTGATTCGCCGCCTGCTGCGTGCCGAAGAACGCCACATTCAGCGTCTTCGTGCCTGACGAGGAGGACGAGGAGGAACCGGATGAACACGCGGCGGACAGCCCGCCGATGCCGGCCGCAAGGCCCGTCGCTGCCCCGGCGCGTAGCACCGAGCGGCGGCTGAACGCCCCGCTCAGCGCCTGTGACGTCGTCGTCATAGCTTGTATCCTTTTCGGGTCACTGAGACTGACAGGGGTGACGACCGATTGCCGCGGTCGCCTGTCTTCGCGGTGCAGTTGCGTGGACCGCCGTCTACGGCTTCGCGGCCGTGGACGGCGGAGCCACCGAGTCGCGCCGAACCACCGGGCACGGAAGCAACTCGGGTTCGACCGGGCCGTGCGGACCGGCCTCGCCCAGCGACAGGAGCAGGGCGATAGCCCGCGCCCCCATCTCGTAGTGGGGCAGTTCGACCGTGGTCAGCGGTGGGACCAGGCCCTCGCAGATCAACTCCTGGTTGTCGAATCCGATCACGGACAGGTCCCGCGGGATCGACAAGTCCAGTTCGGCAGCGGCGCGGTAAGCGCCCATTGCCATTCGGTCATTGAAGCAGAACAGGGCGGTCGGCCGGTCCTGGTGCTCCAGCAGCCGGCGCGCGGCGAGGTAACCGCCGGAGGTGTCGCACGTGTCCGCGGTGACTAGACCCTGGTCGAAGGGGATGTCCGCCTCGGCCAGCGCGCGACGGTAGCCCTCAAGGCGTCCGTGCGTGGCCGGTATGTCCTCGGTGTCGGTGACGAACGCGATCCGGCGGTGGCCGTGATCGATAAGCTCGCGCACCGCCGTATAGCCGCCGAGCACTTCGTCGGGCACGACAGAGGGCGCCGAGCGGTCGTGCGACTGCGCGTCCAGCAGCACCGTGGGCACTGCGCGCAGCTCGGCGGGTACCGGGATGATCTGGTGCGACATGGTCGCGTAGAGCACGCCGTCCACCTGACGCTGCAGCAGCACCTCGATCTCGCGCTGTTCGAGCTCGCGATCGCCACCGGTGTTCAGCATGAGCAGGAAGAAGCCCTGCTCCGCCGCGGCCGCCTGGGCACCGAGGATGATCTTCCCCGCGAACGGTGTCGTGGAGATGTAGTCACTGACGAACCCGATCGTGTTCGACCGGCGCAGCCGCAGTCCGCGGGCAAGTCCGTTCGGGGCGTAGCCGAGGCGGCCAGCGGCCTCCAGCACCCGCTGCCGCGTGTCCGGACTGATCCGCTTGCCCTCGACCTCGTTGAGGATGTGCGAGACGGTCGTGACCGATACGCCGGCCGCAGCCGCCACGTCCTTGATCACTGCCCGCTTCGCCATCGCCTGCCCAATCGATTTGTCATGGCGCCAAATCGTTTTGGCACCTCGTGTCGAGAAGCATGCGTCGCCACCCCCGGGCTTGTCAACGACTCGTTGCGAATCCGTGTCCAGGAGCTACCACACGACGCCGATTCCTCCGACGGCATGACTCCGAGCCCGGGCAGCGAAGCCGACCGGGCTCGGAGGATGCGGGCGCTGCGCGCGCGATGTAGATGCGCGCGACGTTCGCGATCAGTCGTAGACGTTGAACTCTGCGATGGACCACCAGTTGCCGGAGCTGCCGGTGTCAACCACCTTGACGTAGCGGGCCGTCTGCGTCGCGAACGACGCCACTTCGACGGGCTGGCCCGACGTTATGGAAGCGACCGTCGTCCATGTGCTTCCATCTGGCGACACCTCCACGTCCGCGCTTCGCGCATAGTCAGTGGTGCTGCTCCCCGAATCGAGGACGACCGTATCGAAGGTCTCGGCCTGCCCCATGTCCACTTCCACCCACTGGCCCGGGGCCTGCCCGGCTCCCGAGCTGTAGCGGGTGCTGAGGTCACCGTCGAGCATGTTCGCCAGCGCGTCGTTGGGCCACGGGCTTGTATTCGATGCCGTCGCGCTCCAGCCGGTTCTCGATAGCGGAGTGCCGTAGACGGGGGTGGCGGATCCACCCACGTAGACGTTGAACTCGGCGATCGACCACCAGTTGCCGGAGCTGCTGTTGTTGATCACCTTGATGTAGCGGGCGGTCTGCGTCGGGAAGGTGACCGCTTCGATTTGCTGGCCGTCCGAGGTGACGGAAGCAACCTTCGTCCAGTTGGTCCCATCGGACGACACGTCGATGTCCGCGCTTCGCGCATAGTCACCGGTGCTGCTACCCGAATCAAGCGCGACCGTGTCGAAGGTCTGTGCTTGCCCCATGTCCACCTGCACTGACATGCCGGGGGTCTGCCCTGTTCCGGAGCTGTAGCGGGTGTCGGTGTCGCCGTCGAGCATGTTCGCGAGCACGTCGGTGGCGTACGGGCTCAGGTTGGACGCTGTCGCGGTCCAGCAGGTGCGGGGTAGCGGAGTGCCGAGGCCGTTGACGGTGAACGTTGATTCGCCAGCGGTCTGCCCGCCGGCTCCATTCACGGAGACCTTGTACGTGCCGGACGGGAGCCCTGCCGGGACATACGCGCTGATGCTGGTGTCCGACCAGCTGGCGATGTCGGCGTGAGTGCCTCCGAAATACACGGTGCCCAGACCCTGGGTCGCACCGAAGTGAGAACCGGTGATGGTGAACTTGTAGCCCGGGATGCCGGTGGTCGGCGTGAAGCTCCCAAGGGTCGGCGTCGGGTAGCTCGACAGCCTTGTGGTCGTGAACATCGCCGATGTCCCGCCGGGCAGCGTGTACGTGTACTTGCCGTCGGGGGAAATCGGGAAGGTCCGGGTGTGCGTGGTGCCGTTGTACACGACGGCGACGTTCGTTCCGTCCGAGCCGGTCCACTTCTGTACCTGGAGCCCTCGCGGCACCGTGGTCGGAGCTTGAATCGTGCCGGTTTCGCCCGCCGCTCCGTGCACATTGATCTCATCGATGGACCAGTGGAAGAAGAACGAGGGCGCGGTACTCAGGATGCGTATGTACTGCGCTGTCTGCGGTGGGAAGGTGATCGTCGTCTTGCCGAAGGCACCGCTGCCGTTTGCGATCGCGCTCCCCCAGTTGACGCCGTCGTTCGACACGTACACCTGGTACTGGAAGACGGAGTCGAAAGCGTTCTGCGCCGTATTGTCGAGCACGATCTGGCTGAAGCTGGTGGGGCTGCCCAGATTGACCTGGAACCAGTCGCCGCTCTTCATCTTGATCGCGGTGCGCCATCGAGTACTGAGGTCGCCGTCGACGGCGTTCGCCGCTGGATCGCCCAACTGACTCGAGGAGGAGGAGAGCGTCCATCCGCTGCGGCTCAGCGCCGTTCCCGGAGTCTGAATGGAGGCGCCGACCGGAAGGGAGTACGTGGTCAGGTTGCTGCCGGTGACGATGGAGTTCTGGAGGGGCAGCAGCTGCGGGTCGTAGGTGACGCTCTGCGGACCGGATTCCGAGGCGAATGTGAAGTCGTGCGTGGGATCCGCGACATTGGCGGCCGCGGCCACCGTGCCGTGCTGTGAGGGCCCTGAGTAGGTGAAGGTGACGGCGTCGCCTGCGTTCAGCGTGTAGTTGAAGGACTGGGTCCCGTCCACGACGCTGATGCTCTGTGCGGAGCTCGAATCGTTGTACGCGACCAGGACTTTTGAGCCGTCCGGGTTCTGGAACGCGACGTCGTCGATGCTGCCGGCGCCGAAGGTGTTCGAGTAGATCCGGTGCGCTCCGGGCTTGACGAATTTGGTGACCTGCGCGAGCGCGAAGTAGTCCGGGTTGTAGGTGACGGCTCCGCTGGTCGGATCGATGGTCACCAGGCCGCGGCATTCACCGATGCCGTTGGTGTCGCTGTTGAGCGGGCCCATGGCGGGGTCGAGTGCGATGTTCCACAGCATCGCGCCGTTGGCGTAGTTGCGCGTGGTGTCGATGATCCAGGTGTCGAGCGCGTCGTGGAAATCCACCTGCTGGTTAGGCTGCCATACGCCGCCGGTGGCTTCCGTGAGGTAGATCTGCTTGCTCGGGTAGTCATTGTGGGTCAGCGTCTGGTAGATCGGGGTGCCGCTGTAGATGTGGAACCCGGCTCCGACGACGTCATTGGCCGTAGTCGGATCGTTGTAGATCGACTCGGGGTACGAGGGTTCATCCCAGTTGTGGTCCCACGCGAGGATGTCCGTCTTTGAGATGTGGTTCGCCGCGAACGCCTGGCCCATCTGCTGGACCAGCTTGGTTTCCTGGCCAGGCGTCAGGTACATACCGGGCCAGGTCGGTGCGTTGAGCGGCTCATTCTGCGGCGTGACGTAGGAGATCGGCACGCCGGCCTTGCCGTAAGCCTGGATGTACTTGACGAAGTAGTCGGCGAGCGCCGCGTAGTCCGAGTCGAGCAGCGTGCCCCCGATCATCGAACCGGAGGTCTTCATCCAGCCCGGCGGGCTCCACGGAGTCGAGGTGACCTTGACGTTGGAGTTGAGGGCGAGAGCCTGCTTGAGCTCCGGAATGACGTACGAGACATCGTGCTGGATGGAGAACTTCGCTAGCGTCGGGTCCGTCTGACCCGCCGGCAGATCGTCGTAGGAGTAGTTCCCGGTCGCAGTGAAGTCCGTGGCGCCCATGGGCGAACGGACCATGCTCAGGCCGATGCCCGCGGAGGGGCTGAACAGGTTCTTCATCAGGGTATTGCGGCTGCTCGTCGGCAGCTGGTTGATGAGGTAGGCCGAGGAGTCGGTCAGCGCCGCACCGAAGCCGGTGATCTGCTGATACTTGACGCGGCTGTCGACCTTGATCGTGAGCGGGTTGGTCGTCTGCTGGGTTTGGAACGTAACAGCCTTTTGGTTGGACACCCACTGGTTGGTGCCGATGTCCGTGAGCCAGACCTGGACGGACGTGCCGCCGCTCGCCGCTGCTGCATGTACGGGTTGGAGCGCGGGTGCGACGGCGAGGCCCACGCTCAATGCAGTGAGCCGCACCAGCTCGCGTCTGGATTTGGGCATGCTGATTCCTCCGACGGACTTCTTGGCACGGGTTATGTGTCTACGGGTCGTATTCGTTTTCGGACCGCCGGTGAGCCCGGTTCACCCGCGTCAATGGCGGCGATCGCGTCTTGCCGAGGGCCGGCCTGTCCGATGGGCGCAGCACCACGACACCTCGGTCTCGACGCACGTTCCTTTTCAGCACTGATGACAGGGCGTGCGCGCGAAACCTTGGTTACTAATTCGAGTTAGTGAAGCAGACGTTAGGCTCCCCGCCCTGATGCGTCAAGAGGCTGTTTCCAGCGAGTTACCGCGAACGTACGGGTGCCGGCGATGACCGGGTAGCTCAGGTTCCGGTACGTCCGCGGGCCGGGGCTGCCAAGGAGTCACGCATGACGAGTGGGCAGTGCACCAAGGTACGGCCAGCCGGACCGGCGGGCGCAGCCGCTGCAAGGTGCTCGGCAGCCAGCCGCCCCATCGCGTCGTACGGCAGACGTACGGTGCTCAAGGCCGGGCGGATCTCCGCGGCGAGCTGGAACTGATCGTCGTACCCCATCACCGACACGTCATCAGGCACCCGGACGCCCGCCTCCAGCAGGCCTAGGAGCGCGCCAACAGCCATCCGGTCGTTTCCGCACATGATCGCGGTCGGCAGGGGACCGCGCCGCAACAGCGTACGTACCAGGTCGTAGCCGGAATCGGCGTGGTAGTTACCAGAGAGCACGGCCCGCTCGCGTGGATTGAGACCCGCACCGCTCAGCGCATCGCGAAAGCCGCGCAACCGGGATTTGGTGGCCCACAGGCTGGGGCTACCGGTGAGGTAGGCGATGTCACGGTGCCCGAGGTCGAGCAGCGCCTGCGTGGCCTCCCGCCCGCCGCGTACCTCGTCGGGAAGGATCGCCGGGACCGGGTCATGCGGGGCGAAGCAGTTCAGCAGGATGGTCGGAACCCGACTCGCGGCGTCCGGCAGCACGATCGACCTGGTGCCGACCGCGGCGAAGATCAGAGCGTCGGCCTGCCGGTCGAGCAGGTCGACGATCAGCTGTTCGGCCTGGCGATTCGAGCCGCCGGTGTTCACCAGCAGCAGCAGATTCCCCTCACGGACACAAACTTCGTGTGCGCCCTTGATGGCGGAGGCAGCGAACTCACCGAAGTCGACGTCGTGACTGACAAAACCGATGGTCGCACTGCGTCCCTGCCGCAGCCCCTGCGCGGCGCGGTTGGGGCGGTAGTCCAGTTCGGCGACTGCTTGCAGGACCCGCTGCCGGGTCTCATCGCTGATCGTCTGCCCGGACGTCTGGTTGAGCACGAAGGAGACCGTCGCGGGCGAAACGCCGGCCAGACGCGCGACATCCACCCGGCGCGGCCTGCTCGCCGGCACTTCGGGACGTACATGGCCTGACACGCCGCAAGATTACCAGTCAGTCCACCTGGAGACCCGCCGCCGAACAGCCAACTTCGCCCGCATCGTGTCGCCGCGATCGCGCGGTGCGAGAATACGGATCCGTAACGACGCGTTGACAAGTCCTCGCGCTGCGACGCATGCTCGGTCCACCGACTGCCCAATCGATTGGGCTCCGGCTATGCGATGGGTCAAAGATGGCGAAGCGGGTCGGCATCAAGGATGTGGCGGCCGCGGCCGGGGTGTCGACCACGACCGTCTCTCACATCCTCAACGAGGTCGAGGGCAAGCGCATCAACGCGGAAACGCGCGAGCGCGTGCTCGAGATGGCGGCCCGGCTCGGCTACGCACCGAACGGGATCGCCCGCGGACTGCGCCTGCAGCGCTCGAACACGATCGGCTTCGTCAGCGATCACATCGCCACCACGCCGTTTGCCGGGCGCATCATCCTGGGTGCACAAGAGGCGGCAGCCAAACAGGGCCTGCTACTGCTCGTGCTCAACACCGGCGGCGACCGCGACCTGGAAAGCAGCGAGATCGAACTGCTGCTGCAGCGTCAGGTCGAAGGCGTGCTCTACGCCGCGATGTCCCACCGGATCCTGCCGGTCCCGGGCGAACTACGCGGCGTGCCCACGGTCCTGCTGGACGCGCAACCGGACGACCTGTCGGTACCCGCGGTCATCCCCGACGAGGTAGACGGCGGGTACACCGCAGTACGCGAGCTGATCAACCACGGCCACCGCCGCATCGCCTTCGCCACCAACACCGAGGACATCCCGGCCACGCACGGCCGGCTTGAGGGCTATCGTCGCGCGCTGGCCGAAGCAGGCATCCCGCTCGAACCAGCACTCGTGACCGCAGAGTTCTGCGACACCATAGGCGGTTACGCCGCCTCCCGACGGCTGCTCGACGTGGCCGCCGAAGTCCGGCCGACCGCCTTGTTCTGCTTCAACGACCGGATGGCGATGGGCGCCTACCGCGCTGCCGCCGAGCTGGGCCTCGCGATTCCGCACGACCTGTCCGTGATCGGCTTCGACAATCAGGAGCTGATCTGCGAGGGCCTGGTGCCCACGCTGAGCACCGTCGAACTGCCGCACTACGCGATGGGCGCACGGGCCGTGGCGCTGCTGCTCTCGCAGACCACGAACATGACTAAATCCGGACTGCTTACCGACCCGATCGAACCCGAACTGTTGCCGTGCCCCTTGGTGCGGCGCTCCTCCGTGGCCCCACCGACCGGATAATTCCAGATCACCGGTCGACGGGATCATGCGAGCGTCTGATCCCCCAAGTTTGGCAGCGAGGCTGGCACAGTTTGGCAACTGCTCTTCATCAGCGGGTTCGGCTCAGCCAGCAGCCGACAGCACCGCGATAACGTCGCAAAAGCCTGACAGCCCTGTCCTGCTTCACGCCCGGTCTTGACCGCCTATTGGCCGCGGACGATACCGTGACGCGCTCAATCGTAGCCCTGAGGATCGTTCCATCCGGGTGTGCTCCTTCGAAACCACAGGTCACGAGGCCGACCCAAATCACATGTCGGCGACCGAGTGTAACTCTGCTACCCCAAGTGGGCAGCGTGCCAACCCTAACAAATCGCAGGGCTCGATGAAAGTGAAAGACCAGGTCAGACGATGTCTGGCCTGGTCTTGACCTGGTAGCCCCGACGGGATTCGAACCCGCGCTACTGCCTTGAGAGGGTAGCTTGTTGATCGCTATTTCCGCATGTCAGCGTGCCATTCGCGACACGACCGAGACAGTTGGCCGCCCTTTGGCCGCGCGTTGATGCATGACGCTGGTACCTGCGCCCGTCGCGTTTCGAAGTGTGCAACGAGCTGCAGTCGTTCGTAGACCATCCACCGGATTGTTCACCCAGTACGTCGAGATGAGACGGCTCCTGCAACAGCACTTAGCGCAGCGCGGCATCACCACCGCACTCCTGCGCGGGCAGACCCCGGTGCACCGCAGACAGGAGCTGGTCGACGCGTTCCAGGCCGGGAAGGTGCCGGTGTTCCTGCTCTCCCTCAAGGCCGCGGGTGTCGGGCTGAACCTCACCCGCGCCG
>Ga0134126_10001502_pt1 | contig 29763 bp, 23 predicted proteins | sample KB31752_FD_96881 | JGI IMG/M metagenome (GOLD analysis project Ga0134126, IMG submission 96881) | Terrestrial soil microbial communities with excess Nitrogen fertilizer from Kellogg Biological Station, Michigan, USA - KB3-175-2 | ecosystem: Environmental > Terrestrial > Soil > Unclassified ... | reverse complement strand
CCTTGCTGGAACAAGTACCACGCCCGAAGGCGACGCCATTCGCGCCAATCATGGGGCTGCTTCATGCCTCCTATTATAAACGCCAACGGAAAGTTTAGTTTCGAGCGCAGTTGTCAGTAATTGATGGGGGCCGGCCCTTCACCGGGCAGACGCTCCCACTGACGGCGCACCTGATTGAGTCCATAGGCGCACAATTCAAATTCCTCGCTCAGCCGCCGCAGAATCGGCGCTTCGTCTTCGTAAGGCGGCTCCTCGAAGGTGCTGGCGATGTAATACGAGCGTTTGCCCTGCGAGCAATAATCGATGAAGTGATCTTTCGAGAGAATCGAGCGCAGGCGGTTGACCGCTTCGGGATAAACGCCGGTCCAAAACAGGGTAAAATCGCCGATGTGCCGATAGACCTCACGGCGAGTGCGGCCTTGCGGCGGCATGGCCTCGGCCTCGATCATCATCTCGGCGACTTCCTCCAACCGCCGGCCCATCGCATTGGACAACCGATAGACGGCGTCCATGTGAATGAAACGGGACAGCAATTCGGAGAGATAATCGGTGAGTTGAGGATCGGCCACACCCAAGGTATTGATAAAGGTCTGTTCGGTGAGACCGGCGAAGATCCGCCGAAGCGGATGATCGGGTTTGGGAACCCACATGATCGCACCTCTTCCGCAGCGTTCCGGAGAAGTCACCCTCCGTGGTGAAACCTCATCTGTTATTGTACGACCCGTGCGAGAAGAGTCAAACCCAAGTGCGCGCCCCTGTAATTTGTTACGTGCCTCCCGCGTAAATCGTGCGTCCGCCATCGACGGGCAAACTGACGCCGGTTATGAAATCATTTTCGATCAGCGACACAACAGCACGGGCGATGTGGTCAGGACTGCCCTCGCGCTGAACGAGCGTGGAGGCGATCGACTCACGCCGCTCCTCCGCGGACAAATCGGGAGGCAGCATGACCGGCCCCGGCAGAATGCAGTTAACACGCACGCGCGGATTGCGCGTGCCAAGCTCAACGGCCAGGCAGCGTGTCATGGCCGGAATGGCACCTTTTGAGGCGAAATAGGCGGCGTAGTTGACATAAGGCCGGGCTTCGGCCCAGTCACCCAACGTGATGATGCAACCGCCCTCCGGCTGCCGAATCATCGTCAGTCCCGCTTCCCGCGCACACAGGAAGGTGCTGAGGACGTTGACCTGAAAGTGCTGGCGCACATCCGCGGCGCGAACATCTTCCAGGCGACCCGTTCGCCAGAGGCCGACGCAATGAACGAACACATCGAGTCGCCCGAAGCGCGCCCGTGCATTCTCAAAGAGGCCCTGCACGGCGGTTTCGTCGGCGAGATTGGCTTGCAGGGCGAGCGCTTCAATGTGGTGCCGCTGGAGTTGTTCCACCGTCTCGGCCGCCTCTGCGGCCGAGGTGTGATAGTGGACGATCACGGCATAGCCGCGCTCGGCCAGCAGGGAGGCCACATGCGAACCGATGCGTTTCTTGCCGCTGCCGGTGACGAGGGCGACACGAGACGGCGTCATGAGATGGGTTCTCCTGTGTTCACGAAAGCATACGTTGAAGGAGGACATTCTCCCAAGTCCGGTCAGTCCCGATGAGGGAGAAAAGCCCGCGTCATCCTTTTTGACAAAAACACGAAAAAGACATCGGAATTTTCTTGCGAGGGTATCCCCACACCACTATAGTGAGGATCGTAATGGATTATCGCCATATCTTTCCGGGAGTATTCGCTTGGCCACCATTCGGTTAACTGTTTCGCCTTGGGATAAGCAACCTTTTCGTCTCGATAAACTCGTCTTTGCGAGATAGCTCGCTGTCGAGCGAAGTCATCGCCTTGCCCTTCAACGGATTGGACAGCGAACTTGATGCTGTCTCGTCCAACCCTTCTTATTCGGTCGCGATCCTGATTTGCCACCTTGACTGAGGATGAAGGTATGGTCGGTCCCGTGCGACGATCCGGGTTTACCCTGATCGAACTGCTCGTCGTCATCGCCATCATTGGGGTACTCGTCGGCCTACTCTTGCCGGCGGTCCAGAAGGTCCGCGCGTCAGCGGCGCGCATGCAATGTAGCAGCAATCTCAAGGAAATAGGGCTGGCATCCCATCACTACGCGGATGTCCATCATTGTCTGCCACCCGGACAGCTTGGGCCGTACCCCGACACCGGCGTCGGCTTACCTCCCTTCAATGCTCAGTTCGTCGGCGTGTTGGTCTATCTGCTCCCCTATCTCGAACAGGACAACGCTTATCGCGCCCTGCTCCAGGATCTACCAGGCGATTACCTGGATCCCTCCAAAGTCTATCCGCCGTGGTGGAATTATAGCTCGGCCTCCACAGCGGCCCAGGCTCGCATCAAGACTTACTTGTGTCCCTCCGATGACCCCTACTCAAACACCCGTCAGACCGACATTCTGACGCACACCTTCCGAACCGCCACGGGCTTCGATCTCTTCGTGGGCGGCTTCGGCGTGGCCGAGGGCGGCGGCAATTTGGGCCGGACCAGCTATGTCGGCGTCGCCGGCTATGGCGGACAGATTAACAACGGTGCCATCGATCGCTATGCGGGCGTTTTTTGCAATCGCTCCCATGTCAGCCTGGAGCAATTGACGGCCGCCGATGGCAGCAGTAACACGCTGCTGTTCGGTGAGTGGTTGGACGATTTCGAGATCGGCCCGCGTCAATTCGCTCCCGCGTGGATCGGTGCCGGGTCGCTGCCGGCGGCTTATGGTACGGCGGGCACAACGAGTACGGGCTTTTTTGAATTCAATAGCAAGCACACCGGCGTCATCCAGTTCTGTATGGGCGACGGTTCGGTGCGGAGCCTTCGCAAGGGCATCGCTCCCGGAACCCAGGCCTATGCCAACTTCATTGCCTCCTCTGGTTGGCTCGATGGCGTCGTGGTGGATTTCGCCCAGATTGGCAACTGACAAAAACCCGCGATGAGAATACGTCTGCTCGCTCTCCTGGCTATTGTGCTGCTCGCTCTCGTGGGAGGGTGTGGCAAGCAAAAGGATGGTACCAACATGACTTCGCCGACTGGCCTTACCCCGCAAAGGAGCCGTCAGACTCCGCCGCCGCCTCTCCCCTCACCGAATCCTTGAAAAAGCGGGTAGGGTAGGTCGAGTGAAACGAAATCCACCAAGCAAACGGGTGCGTGTGCAGGGTTAGGTCTGGAAACTCCTGATCAACGCGGTGCGACTGCTGAGAAATCAAGGACTTACGACCTAAAACGCGCAAGGCAACTGTCTCATTAAAATGCGGTCAAACATTCTTGTGAGAGCCGGCAGTGCGGTGTACACTATTACTCACCCATTTGGGAATCCCCTACCTTCCTTCCCAGATATGCGAGTACGCCGATGTCCATCGCATTAACTTATCCCTGTGGTCGAGCGTTTCACATTAAGGACGAACTTGCGGGACGTAAGATTCGCTGTCCCGAGTGCAAGTCCATCCTCGCGGTGCCGGCAGCGGAGAAAGAAGTAGACCCCGAAGACCTGATGTTGGAAGTGCTGCCCGCCGACGAACCGGATGAAGTGCTGCCCGCTGACGAACCCGACGAAACGCCCGCTCGCCGATCATCGCGACGGGCGGCAATCCAGGCGGAGGCACCCGTTCGGCGGCGCTCTCGAGAGGATGACGATGAAGCAATTTCCACCATTCGCCGGCGCAGGGATGAAGATCGGCCCATCAAACGCCGCCCCAAGCTACGACGTGAAGACTCACGCCGTGGTTCAGGGTCATTCGGGTCGGGCGGGTTCGGCAGCATCAACGCGGGCGTGGCCGGCGGCGTGCTTATGATTTTGATCGCTGTCATCTGGTTCATTGGTGGTCTGGCGGCCGGCTACATCTTCTTCTACCCGCCCATTCTTCTTGTCCTCGGCATCATCGCCATTGTCAAAGGACTGGCGGGTGGAGGGAGTTGATTCTCTTCTGCTATCCGGCGGCGCGCTCGGCCTGCTCCGCTGCTTGCTCGGCGGTGTAGCGCTCGGCGAGATGGATCTCCTCTTGCAGCGATTCCGCCGCCGGTTTCGACGTGGCCCGCGGATCGAGACAGAACAACGTCCACTTCTCGTCCTCGTAGCCGTGCTGCCGGACGTACCATTCGTCCTTGTCGTTGCGGGCCAGCGGGAAGAGGGCGCAAGCGGCCGGCTTGTATCGATACGAGTCCCCCTCCGTGGCACCGACCTTGTGCAACACACAGCCCTGATTGAAGAACACGCACCAACCATCCTGCACTCGCAGCATCGGTAAGTCGAGCTTGCGACGCTGACTCAGATAGCCGCTTGTCTCCACCATGTGCCGTGCTTCGGGACGCAGGTGCGGCAAGAACTTTTCCAGATTGGCGTCGAGACGCTCAATCTCTTCGGGATAGACAGGAGGCCGGCCGTTCTGGCAACAAATGCCATCACAGCCGCGACCGAAGATGCACTCGAACTTTGCTTCCGACAAGTTGACAATCGGCAGGCTGCTCCGCATCGAGATCGAGCCTCTGTGAAGAAGGGATGAAACAGGTGCGTCTGATTTCCCTCGCAGGATAGCGGTTCCCTCGCCTTTTTTCCAGGCCGTCCCTCCTACAGAGTCCGTTCGCCGCCTTGCACAAAGCAAACCCCGCGGACGCCGACGGTTGATGCAGCGCGTGGTAGTTATTTCACCGCGTCACTGCGGCGAATCCGTGGCAGCAGCGGCAGCATGACGACCAGCAGCGCGGCACCGAAGATATAGGGCAGCAGGTGTTTGGGCGGAAGGAAATAGAGACCCACGCCGAAGATCGGTCCCAAGATGCGCGCCAGCGCCGACGCTGACTGGTTGACGCCGAGGATTTCGCCTTGTTTCTCCGGGTCGCCGCGACGCGAGATCAACGCCTGCGCCGATGGCGTCAGGAAGGCGAAACCGACCACGGCCAACGTCATACTCACCAACATGCCGCCCAGTTTCATCCCCCAGGTGGTGGAAGGATCGGCAGCCATCCACGTCACACCGCCCAGCAGGAGCAGCCCCAGAGCCATCAGACTGATGCCCATTGCCATGAACGTCACTTCACTGAGTCGATTGGCCAGGCGGCGATAGAGGACGCCCTGCGTCATCACGAGGACGAAGCCAACGTAAGCGAACATCAGGAACGTATCGCGTTTTTCCATACCGAGAGCGTCTTTGATGAGCAGCGCCAGCGTCGGCTCGAAGCCGCCGAAACCGAGCGTGGCCAGGAAGAAAATCAGCACGATCGGCCCCAGCATCGGCGAGGTCAGCACCTTGCGCGTCGCTCCCCAGTCGAACCATTTGCGTTGCAGGGGCGGCGCGGTACCGAAACGCCGCGTTTCCGGCAAGAGAATAAGGCCCAGGATCAGAGCGCCGAAGGAAAGCAGAGCGGCGGAGTAGCCGATCACGCCGTCGTGGTTGCGGACGCCGGAAAGCGAAGCGAAGCCGACCAGTGGACCAAAGGTGAAGCCGATGCCGAAGGCCGCCCCAATCAAGGCCATGCCGTGTTTGCGGCGTTCCGGCGTCGTGCAGTCGGCGATGACCGCTTGAGCCGTGGCGATGGTAGCACCGGCCACGCCCGCCCCGATGCGCGACACGAACAGCAGAGCCAATGCCAGGCCCGCCCATTCGCGCTCGGCGGGCAAATCCGAGGCGTAGCCGAACAGCAGGTAAAAAAGGACGGAACCGACCAGACCGATGAGCAGAATCGGCCGACGGCCAACGCGGTCGGACAAACGTCCCCAGACCGGCGCGAAAAAGAACTGCATGGCCGAGAACGAGGCCATCAGCACGCCGAGGATTACTCCGTGGAGCAACCCCTCCTTGCTGCCAATCAACGGACTTACATATTTATCACCATAGATGGATAGCAAGGGGATGACGATGCCGAAGCCGAGTAGGTCGATGAAGACGACCAGGAAGACGATCATCAAGGCGGACTTCGCTCCCGGATTGCTGGGCGGGGCGGGAGTATGGGGAAACGCGGAGGGAGATGTTTCGATGGAGGGATCAGGCATAGTTGACGTTCCTGCGAATCGAGGCGTCGGGGACGCGGAGGGCGCACCTAGATTTTATACCGGCTCGGCGGGCGGATGACAGGGTGGGGGAAAGTCGCATGTCGTGGGCGGGGAGCGTGCGCAGTATTTTATGGTAGAATGCCATCCTCCCAGGAGATGTGGTTATGTCCGCTGGAGTTCTGGCCTATCTGCGTCACCTTCTACCGCTGGTTAACCCACAACTCTCCGATGGCGAGTTGCTCGGCCGCTTCACCGCCGCCGGAGATCAGGCGGCGTTCGCGGAACTGCTGCGCCGCCACGGCCCGCTGGTTTGGGGCGTGTGCTGTCGGGTGTTGGGAGACGCCCACGCCGCAGAGGACGCTTTTCAGGCCACGTTCTTGCAACTGACTCAGCGAGCCAAGACGCTGCGGCGCGAGGGCGCGCTGGCCGGTTGGCTGCATACCGTGGCGACCCGGCTCGCGCGCCGAGCCTGGCTCGCCGAGAAACGCCGTCGCCGTCGCGATCACGCCCATGTTCCCGCGATGAGGACATCGGCCGACGATCGGACTTGGCTTGAGTTGCGTCAGATGTTGGATGCCGAAATCGCCCGTTTGCCGAAACCGTATCGCCAGCCGCTCATCCTCTGCTATCTCGAAAATCTATCGCAAAGCGAAACCGCCCACCGGCTCGGACTGTCGCCGACCGTGCTGCGTGGCCGACTGGAGCGCGGCCGGCAGAAATTACGGCAGCGATTGGAGAAACTCGGTTTGCCCCTGGCCGCTGCCTTACTCCTGAGCAACGCCGACCCTGTCCCGGCGGCTCTCGGCAAGACAACGCTTCAGACGATCTTGCTCGCCCAGGCCGGTGGTCCGATCCCTCCCGCTGTTGCAACTCTGGCGGCCAGCGCCGCGCTTATTTCTCCCCTCAAAGTCGGCGTCGTTGCCGCAGTCTTGCTCATCGTGGGCGGAATCGGTATCGGTGCCGCGAGCCGGCGGACAGAGCCACCCGCCGCGCCGCCTGTGAGCAAACCGCCGGCGCAAGTTCAGCGTGGCGTCGATGCACTCGGCGATCCGCTTCCGCCGGGGGCACTCCAGCGTCTGGGAACGCGCCGCCACCGCATCCAGAATTGGCCGCTCCCCTGGCAGGACATGCCCGATGGCAAGTCGTACCTCGCCTATCATCGCCTTGGTAACATCAGCGCGATCCGCCGTCTCGACGCCGTAACGGGCCGCATCCTCGAAAGCTGGCGCGTGCCCGATCTGCATCAGGTAGCCGGCTTCTCGCCGAATGGACGATACGCCCTGATGTCAACGGAGTTCGTCTTTTACAGCGGTATCCGAGTGCCGGGGCAAAAGGAAGAGCAGGAATGGAGGCTGACCCTGTACGACCTGGTGAAGCGGAAAGCGGTCTGGGTGAACAGCAAGCCGTTGGAACAGAAAGACTGGAAGCATGTCTTCTGGACCCGTTTCTCGGCGGACGACCGGTGGATCGCCACGACCGGCGGGACGGGCGTAGGTCCGCTGCGCCTGTGGGACGGCGCGACCGGCAAGGAGCTATGGAGTCACAAGCCGGATGTGGCCCACATGGTACCGCTCGGCTTCGCGGAAGGCGGGGCGATACTGGTAGTCCGCGCGATCGACGATAATAGCATCCGCTTGCTCGACCGTGTCACCGGAAAGCAACGGCGGTCCTTCCGCACGATGGATTTCAGGACGACGCAGGAATACGATCTGTCGCCGGATGGCTCGGCGGTCCTGTTCGGCAGTTCCAGCCCCTCCGTGCGCGTCTGGGATGTCGCCACGGGCAAAGAGAGAACGCCGCTACAGGGGCACAAGAAAGCAGCGCGATGCTTCGCTTTTTCTCGGGATGGAAAAACCGTCGTCACTGGCGGGAACGATCCGTTCGTGCTGGTCCGCGATTGGCCTTCGGGAAAAGCTGTCCGCATCATTGATCTGGGGCGGGGCGGCATTGAGCGAATGGCGATCTCCGGCAACGGTCGGCGATTGGAGGTATTGTTCTGGGGCGAACAAGCATTACACTTTTACGATCTGATAACGGGTAAAAAAGCGCGCGCGCCGCTGGAGGGCCATTCAGGGGGCATCTACGGAGTGGCCATCGCGCCGGACGGAGCATTGCTCTCTTTCTCGAAAGACGCCACGATCCGCACCTGGGACATGAAGACGGGCAAGGCCATCGGCCGGCTGCCGGTCGAGCAAGACCTCAACGCCGGTGGGTTCGCCCTCAGCCGCGATGGCCGGTTGCTGGCCACGACCAACAGCGCTATCGATGCCATCCTCGTGTACGAGCGTGCGACGGGCAAACAGATTCGCAAGCTACCGGCCGAGCGCACCGTCGGGAAACATCTGGTCTTCTCTCCCGATGGCTGTTGGCTGGCGGGTGCCGACCATTCCGAGGGCATCATCCAAGTTTGGGACATGACGAACGGCCGCACCGTGTTGCGCGGCAAGCACAAGGTCGCTTACGGCATCACCTGCACCTTCAGTCCGGATGGCTACACGTTCGCCGCCTCAGATCACGGCATCGTGCGATTTTGGGATGTCCGCACCTGGAAAGAACAGCGAGGATTGAAAGCGTTCGCTCCTCTGGGATTGGCGTATAGCCCGGACGGCCGCACGTTGGCCACCGCAGGCGTGGAAGGCATCCGCCTGTATGAACTCGCCACTCGCCGCGAGCGCGTCCCCATCCGTCCGCTCGGCGGCTACCCAGAGGGTGTCTTGCGGTTTTCCTCAACCGGACGTTGGTTGGCCTGGACGAGCAGCCCTAGCGCACAGCGAATGGAAGAGCGATTGAGATGGCCGCCGACCGGCAACATTTCTGTCTGGGACATCCATCGTGGCGAACAGCTCGGTTCGTTTACCGGCCACGACGACGCCATCACCGGCCTGGCTTTCACCGCGGACGAACACGCCCTCGTTTCATCGAGTGCGGATTCAACGATGCTGGTGTGGGACATTGCCGGCATCGCCGCGAAAAAGCCGCGTCCGAAGGCTGGCGACGTGGACCGAGCATGGCAAGCTCTTGCCGGCGATGATGCGAAAGCCGCCTACGAAGCGATTCGCGTCCTCGCCGCTTCGCCCGATGCGGCCGTCAAACTGCTCGCTCGACATCTCAAACCCGTCGCACGGATCGACACCAAACGAATCGAGGAATTTTTGCGCGATCTGGATAGTCCCGTGTTTGCGGATCGCGAACGGGCGACGACAAATCTGGAGCAACTCGGCGAGCAGGCCGTGCCGGGACTAAAGCAGTTTTTTGCAAACAAGCCATCTCTGGAGGCGCGGCGCCGAGTCGAGCAAATACTCGAAAAAGCTCTGTCCCAGAATCCACAACGGCTGCGCCAGAATCGAGCGCTGGAAGCGCTGGAGTGGATGGGCGGCGATAGCGCACGGCGATTGATCGAAGCGCTGGCGAAGGGTGCCCCCAATGTCCGGTTGACGCGCGATGCCAGGGCGGCGCTGGGACGCATGCGGCGTTAGAGGCAATAATTTCACCAGCCCGCAGCGCCAGCAAGGGCTTTCCCTTGCTGGCGCTGCGGGCTGGCCATTCATGGTGTCAACGAATCGGCGTCATTCCCCGGCATCGCTGCTACTGGATTCGCCGCGATTACGGATGCTCTCGGGGATGATGTATTCGCCGCCTTCGACCTTCTTGGTCGCCTCGGCACGCAACTGCTCCATCAACTTCTGATAATACTTCTGTCGCCGATCATTCATCATGCCCACCCACAGCGGATTGCCGCCCGCTCCCGAGAAACTGTAGATGTCGTAAAACTGCCGTCGATCCGGCATCTGTGGTTTCACCATCAACACGGTGACGTAATAGTGCTTGACGGGCTGATCCGTTATGACGAGCGAGTCGCCCGGTTCCTTCAGTTTCAGCAGTTGATCGACGAAATCCGTTGGCGGATACGCGATGTCCTTTTTGTCCGGCCGATACTCCAGGAAGTCGTTGGGCGACATCTTCCGCAGTGGGACGAACGCATCGGACTTGGGAATCAGATGAGCCACGTTGCTCAGCCGGAACACATCGCCTTGTTTCTGCTCGCGCAGAAACTTGACAGCGTCCTCGGCGTTGGCGTGCTGTTTCTTGAGTTCGTCATTGATGCGCCGGGCCTCCTCGCGGGCCAACTTGCGCGCCTGCTCGAAGTACCAGGCTTTCTCCACATCAGCCCGAACAGCCTCGAACGTGCGAACGTGCGCTGGTTTCTCCTCGGCACGCCAGAACACCCAGTTGACATCCCCCGAGCGCGAACGGAATTGCTGCGTCCGGAAGGGAAACCCTGGGACATTGCGGAGCCTCGAATCGGGAGGCTGGAACATCGCGCTTACGAAATCGGGACGCTGAGGATTTTGGAAGAAGGGATTGTCGGTGGATTGCTCGTAGGCCGTCTGAAGTTCCTTCAAGGCGGGATCGGGATGGTCGAGCATCTCCTGCCGCGATTGCATGGAGGCCGTGACATGGAAATTCTCCAACCCATGCTCCGCGACGGCCTTCTTCATATACTCGTCGAGTTTCTGCTCGGAGCGAGCGTTCAGCAGCTTGTCGAGTTCCAACCGCACGGCGAAGATGTTGGCGGCCATCGTGTTCCTGGCCAGCGTCTTCTCGAAACGCTCGACCATCTGGGGACGAACCACCTCCAGCGGTTTGGGCGAATGGAGATAGCGGGCGGGCAGCGTACTCGCCGTCAACGGCGAGGAACCGGCCCCCGCCAGCACACTGGATGCGAAAGCGGTCAGCGTCGCGCGCTCGTATAATTCATTGGTGGCCGACCAGCTAATGGGCGCGGCCAAGGGCGTCGCTCCCGTGCCGGCGCAACCCATCAATTGGCCCAGCGCTGCCACGGGTGCTTGCACCTCGGCGGCGCGGCGGTCGGTAAGGTCGAAACCCTGACCGAAACGGGCGCGGGGATCATCCATTTTGTCGAACTTGAGGACGTTCTCGGCTTCCTGCTTGCGATATTCCTCGTACAGACCGCGCAGCGCGGTATCGAGGTCGGCGGGAACCGCGAGACTGGCCGCCCATGCCACGCCTCCGCCGGCGGCGAAGGGGCTGGCCGCTCCACCCAGGCGGAACAAGGGCAACAATTCCGTCGCCTTGGCCGCTAATTTCTTGGCGAAGGGACCATCGGGACGATAGCTGAAATACGCGACCTTGATCCGTTGCGGAGCCTTGAAGCCCGGTTGACGGCGCGACGGCGAGGCTTCATCGTTCTGGTAGCGGGTGTAGAGGTTGCGCAGATCATCCTCGGCCGGTTTTGTCTGGGACTTCGCCTTCGAGACGAAACTCTCGACCGAAAGGGGCAGCATACTGACGGCCACCGTGGTGCGTTGTTCCTGGAAATACTTGAGGAACTCGTCGGGCGTGGCAACGGCCGGGCTGTGATGAATGTCATCGACGGTCCCACGGAAAAAGCGTACACCGGAGCCGGAGCCGACCAGGGCTTCCCTGGCCATCGCCACGCGGAACTCATCGGTCAGAGCGCCGAGCAGGTCGTTCGCGTTGAGGTTCTTGTGAATCGTGTTGACGGAACCGAAGAATTTGCGAACCCACTCGTGGCTATCGAACTTGAGGTCCGGCTTGAGGAAATCGCCGTTGCCCCAGGCGCGATTGACCTCGCGGCAGACATCAGCGGTGGTGAGGACGATGCCGAGTTTGTCCGCCTGATGCTTCCAGATCTCGAAGTCCAGCACATCCTGAATGCGCGGCGTGCCGCCGAAATAATACTCTTGTGGCTGCCGCTGGGGACTGGAGTACCACGCCTGCTTGGCCAGTTCCGTCAAAATGGCATCAATGGCGTGAGCCTGATCGGGATGCTTCTGAACCTCTGGATTGGCGTACTGCGTCTGAACATCTTGCAAATTCCTCAAGATGAAAGAGTGGAGTTGCTCCGGCGGGATACGTTGCCCCTGGAGGAGTTGCCTTAGCGTGGAGAAATGATTCCATGCCTGTTGCAAGGGGCTGAAAAGGTTCTCGCCACCCTCTTTTCGCTCGCGCTCGACGCGCTTCTGAATGTCGGAGAGAACGCTGTCCAGAGGAGTGGAGTACGTGGTACCAAATTTCAAAAACTCACTGGCCAACTGCCGGTGCATGCGGATTTTATCGAGATCGTCGGTGTGGATGGTTTTGCCGTAGAGGGGCAGAACCTCATCCCCGTGGTGGGCCATGCCGATCGTGCGCAGGGCGGTCTGAATGGGGTCGGCGGCACCGAAGGAAAACACGAAGGTGATCATGCAGACGATCAACATGACGGCGAAGAAAGCCTTCTGGTGTTTGCGGAAATAGCGGAAGGGATGAAAGGCCATTGGCAATCCTCACTTTAGGTCACGCAACCAGCCCGCCAAGCCGCTGCGGGACTTGACACCCAGAGCAAAGCTATAGTATGGGTGAAAGGCGGACTTCGCTCAAAGTGGTGATTGTAGCGAGTCTAGTCGGCAACACAACAGCAACAGGGAGACGGCAGTGCCCGCACGCAAGAAGCAACCCGGCGAAGACGGGACTCCACCGGCGACCAGCCGCAAGAAGTCGGCCGCGCCCGCCCGCAGAGCAAGCAAGGCTCCTGCCACGACAGCAGGAGATAACAAAAAGCACAAACAAGATTTGGTCATCGTCGAATCGCCGGCGAAGGCCAAGACGATCAACAAATATCTCGGCACCAATTTCAAGGTGCTGGCCAGCTATGGCCACGTCCGCGATCTACCGCGCCGGCGGCGGCGCGGCGAAGTGATCGCCGGCATTGACATCGAGAAAGGTTGGGTGCCAACCTACGTCGTCGTCGATCGCGCCGAGAGCAATGGCAAGGGCATGTCGCGGCGACGCACGGCCAAGGACATCCTGGCCGAGTTGAAGCGTGAGGCGGCCAAGTCCGGCCACATCTATCTGGCGACCGATCCCGACCGCGAGGGCGAGGCCATCGCCTGGCACATCGAAGATGCGCTGGGGCTGGATGATGATCCGCGCGTTTTTCGCATCACCTTTAATGAGATCACGCGCACGGCGGTGCAGAAGGCCATCGCCCAGCCGGGCAAGATCGATATGGATCGCGTCCACGCCCAGGAGGCGCGGCGCATTCTCGATCGCGTCGTCGGCTATCCGCTGAGCAATCTCCTCAGCAAGAAAGTGGCGCGGCGTTCGAGCGCCGGCCGCGTGCAGTCGGTGGCGCTGCGTCTGGTGGTGGACCGCGAACGCGAGATCGAGGCGTTCGTGGCATCGGAATACTGGAAGATCACCGCCCTACTCGCTCCCCAGGGCACCGGGATTGCGCCGAAACCGTTCTCGGTCGCGCTTGCTCGTATCAAGGGCACCGCCGCTGAGGGGAAGACTGAGGATGTCGGCGAGAACAAGACAGCGAAGCCCGAACTACCACCAGGCTCGTTCCAGGCAGAACTGGCCGAGTGGGACGGCAAGAAGTTTGAGGCTGCCAGTGAGGCAGTGGCAACGCCCATTGCTCGCGCTCTAGATCAAGCGAACTACCTCGTCTCCAAGCTGGAGCAGAAGGACCGCAACGAACGGCCGCAAGCGCCGTTCACGACGAGCGTGTTGCAGCAGCAAGCGTTCCTGCGTTTGCGCTTCAGTGGCGATCGCACCATGAAGACGGCCCAGAAACTATACGAAGGCGTCGATCTGAGTGGCGAAGGCGCGGTGGCCCTCATCACCTACATGCGTACCGACAGCACGCGCGTTTCCGCCGAGGCGCTGCAAGCGGTGCGCTCTCACATCAACAATCAGTATGGTTCGGCCTATCTGCCGGCCAATCCGCATAGTTACGCCTCCGGCAAGAGCGCGCAGGAGGCTCACGAAGCGATCCGCCCGACCGATTTGTCGTACACCCCCGAGCGCGTGGCGCGGCTGGGATTGCAGGGCGATCAACTGCGTCTGTATACGCTGATTTATCAGCGGTTCGTCGCCAGCCAGATGGCCGCGGCCGTGTTCGCCGTCACCAACGTCGAGATCCTGGCCACGCCGCGATCCGCGATCCGCGATCCGCTTTCCGCCAAAGACGAAAACGAAGCGGATAGCGGACAGCGGATAGCGGGTAGCGGTTTGTTCAAGGCTCAGGGCAAGGTGTTGAAGTTCGACGGCTATCGCAAGGTGCTGCCGCCCGCCGGCAAGCAAGAGGACGCCACTCTGCCGACCTTGACCGAGAAGCAGAAGCTCGACCGTCTCGATCTGACGGCCAGTCAGCACTTCACGCAACCGCCGCCGCGCTACAACGAGGCGTCGCTGGTCAAGGCGCTGGAGAAGGAAGGCATTGGCCGACCAAGCACCTACGCCTCGATCATCCACAAAATTACCTCGGAGGAGCGCGGCTACGTTGAAGTGAAGGAACGTCGTTTCTACGCCACCCAGATCGGTAAGGATGTGACCGATTTGCTCACCGAGCATTTCCCGCGCGTCATGGACTTGAAGTTCACCAGCCACATGGAGGAGGAACTCGATCAAATCGAGACGAAGCAGACGCACTATAACGAGGTACTCAACGAGTTTTGGGGGCCGTTCTCGGAGGCGCTGAAGACGGCCGAGGACAAGATGCCGTCGCAGCGCGGCGTCGAGACGGGCGAGGTTTGTCCGCAGTGCGGCAAGCCGTTGGTGCGCAACTACAGCAAGAAGACACGTCGCTATTTCGTCGGTTGCTCCGGTTTCAAGGAAGGCTGCAAGTTCATCAAGCCAGAGGAGGGCGAAGAAGCGCGGCCGGCACCCGTTGAGACGGAATTTAAGTGTCCGGCGTGCGGCAAAACCATGCTGGAACGCATGGGCAAGACGGGGCCGTTCCTTGGCTGTAGCGGCTACCCGGAGTGCAAGACGACAATGAACTTCGGCGCGGACGGCAAGCCGGTGTTGTCGGCGGTGCCGACGGAACACACCTGCGAGAAGTGCGGTCAACCGATGGTCATCCGGCAAGGCAAGCGAGGGCCGTTTTTGGCCTGCACCGGCTATCCCAAGTGCAAGAACGCCAAGGACGTGGACGCCGAAGGCAATCCGGTCAAGCCGATCGACAGCGGCATCGCCTGCGAAAAGTGCGGTGCGCCGATGGCGGTCAAGAAGGGATTCCGCGGCCCGTTCCTCGGTTGCAGCGCCTACCCGAAGTGCCGCAGCACGAAGCCGATTCCGGCGGAGATGAAGGAGCAGCTCAAGGCGTTACTGCCGGCACCCGCGCCGAAGAAAGAAATGCCGGCCGTCGAGGTGAAGGAGACGTGTCCGGAGTGCGACGGCCCGATGAAGTTGCGTCATGCCCGTAAGGGCTACTTCCTGGGTTGCGCCAAGTATCCCAAGTGCAAGGGCACCCGTGAAGCGTCGCCGGAGTTGCTCGAACAGTTGACGGAAACCGGCGCGACGCCATGATGCACGCCGCTGGCGGCTTCGCGGTCTTCGCGCGAAGCCGCCAGCGGCTCATGTGCCCGGATACAGGCTATTGACCATCAATTCGACTTGTTCGCGATCACCGTGGAAGGTGGCCGTGAAGAATTGCAAGAAGCCGGCGAAGCCCAGAAGAGGATAATTGAGCTTGGCGGGAGTGAAGCCTACCCAGGCCGGCCATTCGCGCTGCTCTTTGCCATCGGTGATGCGCAAATAGACCTGTGCGTATCGGATGGGCGCATTCGTCAGGGTTGCGGTTGTTGCTTGGCTGACGGGGGCGTTCGTCAAATCGACGCCGAGGAGAGCGGCCAGCCTTTGAGGGAATACGGTATCATCCGCTCCTGTGTCGAGATGTCCCTCAAGGAGACGACTGTCGGCCGGCCCAACGACGGTCACGCCAATGATTGGACGAGGCCGCACCCATCGTCCTCCGAGAGGGAGTACGGCAGACGAAACCGAAATGTGCTTGTAACGAAAACGCATCCAGCTTACATCCGTGAAACCCCTGGTTCATCAATGTAGGCACCGACCACGCGGTTAGGATTGATTCCGGCCGCGATCAATTTTTCCTCGACTTCTTCCATGCTGTCCGCACTGGCAAGAATGCGTGTGCCATCCAGACTGAAGGCCACATGCTTGCCGCCATACTTTGCCAATTCATCCAGAGGAAACTTGCTTCGGTTCTCCTCATAGTAGCGCAGATCGGGTGGATCCAGCCGTTCGTCGTTAGCGCTCATGACATGATCTCCACAAGGCTAATGTGCATTCAAAAGGTATCCCTCGTCTCGCCATTCTAACTTAGGCCGGTATCCAAAGACAATCCGCTCATTTGCTGGAGGCTCGTTTGTCCTGCCAAGATCTCGCGCTCTCGCCTGAGCCGGTTGGAAAGATTTGCCGCCTGGGAAACTTGTTCCGGAGATGCGTTGCGCGAGCAATCTTCGCGTGAAGGCAGGCGCGGGATAGAACAAATCGCCTGACAAACTCGGTGCGGATTTGACCGTAGGCCGAGCATCGGGAATAGTTCGCTATCGCCTGACCGCAATGCGCTTACATCAGGAGGATGTTGCCGTGTTCGTCCCAAGCCGATTTCATCTGGCGTTAGCCGCGGGGTTGTGCATGTTGCACCCCGCGCTCGGAGGTACGGCGGAGCCGTCCTCGCCGGAACCTTCGCAACTGCCCATCGCTTCTTCCTCTAATCAACAAATTGCCGATACCATCGCCGCGCAGCTTCGCGCTAGCGGCCTGTTACGGCATTATGATGTGGATATTTCGTGCCGTGAGGGCGCGGTCGAACTGCGTGGCTCCGTGGCCGACGCCGGGCAGCGCGAGCAAGTGGTGCATCTCGTGCAGCGCGTGCCGGGCGTCGAGCGCGTGGTCGATCATCTGACCCTTGCGGGAGCCATCGTGCCGGTGCAAGCCGGCGGTGCGCCGGCCGCATTGCAACCGGTGCCGCCCGCCAATCCCACTCCGCCACCACCGCCGGCAGGGGCCGTTGCTCCTCCCGGCGCCGCGCCGCCGGAAGCGACACCGATCTTCCAGGCACCCGCACCCGCGCCTCATGCGCTCAATGCGCCCCGTATGCCGCCCTACGCCTGGCCGACCTACGCACCGTACAACAACTATTCCCGCGTGGCCTATCCGCAGGCGTATCCCTACAACTCGTGGCCGTTCATCGGTCCGATGTATCCGTTCCCCAAGGTTCCGCCGGGCTGGCGTTCGGTGAAGCTCGAATGGGATGACGGTTTCTGGTGGTACAGCAAGACGGCGACCAAACGCGATTGGTGGAAGCTGCGCTTCTATTGATCGGCGCTCGGCTAGCGGCCGGGAGCCGCCGCTAGCCGAGTACGAAGGGTCGCTAATTCTCCCAGGTCCAGCACGCGCTCTCCGGCGAGGACATAACAACGATAGGACCGCCAGCGCCGCACCGATAAGACGTTCACGCCAGCCGCCTCTCGGGAGAAGGCTGGAAGAATCAAGCGCTGGGGACCAACCAGATAGCAAGCACCATCGATGGTATAAGGAGCGGTTCGGCTGCCGAAGAATCGGGGCCGAACCGCTCGACTTTTCGGCGACCAGCGCAGGCACGGATGCTCGTGACCGTGGACCACGCAACCATCAGGGATCGGCCCATCTCCATGAATCACACGCCAGCCGCCTAGCGTGAAGCCATCGGGATAAATCCATTGCGGATCGCCGATGGAGCTTGGAAGCATCTCTTCGTCTTCACCATCCAAAAGCCGGCGATCATGGTTGCCGGGCACCACTGCCAGTTCGATAGGAGCCGCCTTCAGCCATTCTTGAAACGTCGCCAACGCCTGGCGACAGCGACCGTCTTCGAGTAGATCGCCGGCGATGATGAGACGCCGTGTTTTGTGCTGCTCCATCACGCGACGTAATCCGGATAGCTGTTCGTCCAGGGCATCGCGCGGCACCGCTTCGCCGCCGCGCTGCCGTGCTTCGGAGTAACCCAGATGCAAGTCAGCAACGACGGCCGACGCGCTGGGCAGATGCACGGCGACACGCTCCGCAGTCAGCAACCAGTCATCCAACACGCGCATCGTCAATTCCCTCAATCAGCGACGCATGCAGACGGAGAAGCGCCTGCGCAGGCGTCTCGACGCTTTCGGCCGCTCCCGCAGCCATTTGCGTCCAGCTTTCGACGAATGGCGACGGATAAGCCAGCCAACGGCAACGCAATGGCCGTTGCTGGCGTTCGCGCACGTAAGCGCTGGCCGCCGACACATCACACAACTCGGCGCGAACCTCGCGCAACGCCTGCCGCAGCAGCACGAAATCAGGATCGTGAGCCTGAACCTTGTCGAAGAGTCTCCGCGCGCCCCAGTCGCGCCCGCCGACACGCCGGTTTTGTCCTAACGGCTGCCGTAGTAACATGAGGCCAGTCTGCGCCACCCGTTGGAAGCGTTCGCGCAGCGTGGGACTGCCTTCAAGGGCCGCGTCAAGGTCCGTCTCGAAGTTCGCCGCAGCCAAGAGCGTTCGCAGGGTGTCGGCCACCCTCTCGCTTGTCGCCAACTCGCCTTGCACCAACAGCGCGAAGCCCAGGTCGGCCACGATGGAACTGGCACTACGGCCCTCGTCGCGCGCCAGTCGATGCACGGCCACGCGCGCCAGGGCGTCGTTGCCGAGACGGTTAAGGGGTGTGTGCAGGTAGTAGTCCGCACCCTGATCGTGGGCGACTACCTCAACCAAGAGACCATCCGTGTCCGGTATTTCGCTGATACTCTCCTGTCGCTGGAAGAAAGCCGCCAGTCGAATGACGGCCGCATCATCCAGACTGTAATCGCGGCGGAGCAAGTGCGCCAGTGCATCGGAACCTTCGCGCAACGCCTCCGCTGCTTGCACACGAAGGAGGAATAAGCGACGAGCTAATTCCGTTGAAAGCGGCCAGCCTTCTCCTCCCCAGCGCGGCACGATAGGGCGGCCCATCACTTCCTCGACGCGCAGCCGGCTCTCTTCCGGGCATATCGCGCGGACTTGCAAGCAACGACCATCGAGCAGAAAGCGATCGCCCGGATGCAGACGCTCGGCGAATGCGCGATCGACCTGGCCGACAATGGGTTCCTCGGCAATCGGTTCCGCTCCGCGCACGCCTGCGGAAAGCGACACTTCATAAGTAGGGTCGGCGAGGATGGTGCCGAGATTGCGACGGAGCAAACGCGCGGTTCGTTGATCGACAAGAGTGAAATGAGCGAAATCGCCATACAAACGCGGCGGCAACCAGGCGATCCCATTGGCTCCCTCCTCGGTCATCGCGGGACGGCAGCCGAGATAGGCGAGACAATCCTCGAAATCGCGCCGGGACAGTCCGCGATAAGGTGCGGCGCGGCGCACCAAGTCGAACATTTCATTGGCCGACCACGTTTGCGCCGCGGCCATGCCGGCGATATGTTGGCAAAGCACATCGAGCGGATGCGCGGGAATTCGCAGCGGTTCGCACTGGTTGGCGTGCCCGGAAGCAGCGGTGACGGCAGCCTCCAGTAATTCCGCCTCTGTCGCGGTCAATACCAGGCCGCGCTTGACGCGGCCCGGTCCGTGACCGGCCCGGCCGACCCGCTGGAGTAGTCGGATCACGTCGCCGGGTGGATGGATTAACACGGCCAGATCGACCGTGCCGATGTCGATGCCAAGTTCGAGACTGGTGCTGCAAACCACCGCGCGCAATTGGCCGTGCTTGAATCCTTCCTCAACCTCCCGGCGACGATCCGCCGCCAGTGACGAATGATGGACCGCAATCTGCGTTTGCAGTTCCGGCAGATTCCGCCGGAGTGCCCACGACAATTGTTCCGCCAGACGCCGCGTATTCGTGAAGATGAGCGTCGCTCGATTGGCGCGAACTTCCGGCTTGAGTTGATCGACCAAGTTGGCGAGAAAATGCCCCGTTTCTTCGAGTGGAACGAGGGTCAACTGCAAGGGCGTCCCATCTCCGGCTCGTGCAATCCCACACCGTCCGCCCGCCAACCAGCGCGCCGCCTCGGTCAACGGCGTGGCCGTGGCCGACAAGCCAATGCGTTGGAGGGACGGCGTCTCCCCGCTCTCGGTTCGCCTTTCGGCGACAATCTGGCTGAACCGCTCCAAACTCAGAGCGAGATCCGCACCGCGTTTGCTCGCGGCCAGGGCGTGAACCTCATCGACCACGACCCAGCGCAGACCGGCGAACAGTTGTTGCGCCATCGGTTGACTGAGTAACACGGCCACGCTTTCGGGCGTGGTCAGCAGGATTTCCGGCGGATGGCTACGCAACCGGCGACGCTCCGCCGCCGTGGAATCGCCGCTACGCACGGCCAAGCGCGGCACCCGAACGCCCGGCAGCAACGCGGCCAACTCTTCAAGGTGAGCCGTCAACGTGCGATGCGTATCGTTACTCAGTGCCTTGAGGGGTGAAATGTACAAGCATTGTGGATTAGGGATTTTGCTAGGAGAATTATCACCAATCAGGAGCCGCATCAAAATCGGCAAAAAGACGGCGAGCGTTTTGCCGGTGCCGGTTGGCGCACTGAGGAGAAGGTGTTGCCCAGAAGACAAACGCGACCAGGCGGCGCGTTGAATTTCCGTCGGCTCGCCGAAGCGCTGGCGGAACCAGCATCCCACCGGTTCCGGCTGTTGGTCGAGCCAGGGCGAGGTTCGGGGCGGATCAAGAAAGACCAGTCCGTCGGTGATGTTCTCCATGATGGCCTATTGTATCGCCGAGCGACGATCGGCCCATGTCCGCGCTGAAACAAAGGAGTGCCGGTGAATGATGCAGGGGCGTGATACCATTCCTTCTTGGTGCGTCCGTATCATAAAGCGTTACAGACCGTTCCGATGCGATGAATCACACCAACGGCTAATTCGGCTCTTATGCGCCTTGCGCTCTTCGGGTGTCGGCCATTGCTCGTTGCTGCTGGAGTTGTTCCGCGAGAGCGGCAATGGCATTCACTTTCTCATGCAACGAGTGGGAATTGCCGATAATGCGTTGGATAAATTGCTTCGCCTCTTCATCCAACCGATCCCATGAACCAGCGAGTTCCGGCAGCGTCTTGGGATCAGTGACCGCAATCAGAGCGACTTCGTCGGTGGCTGCTACAGAATCCAACCAGCAACCATCGGATGAACTACCGGCACCCTCCAGCGGATCCCATTCCCTCCTCGTTTGGATCATTCGATGCACTACCGTAACATTAAGGAAAGGCAGGCTGCCACCTGCCGCAATCTGCCTCACCTGTTCGGGGCCAACCCGGATCATCGGGACATGAAACGCTTCTCGGAAATACGCTCGAACCAGTACATCGATCTTCGGCTCACCCGCATGACGATCCGCGATCCGGCGAATCAGCGCGGAAGGAGTGGCCCCTGTCTTAAACAGCGATCGTAGTTCATTCACAACAAGCGGATTGACCAGCATGATTAAGCCCTTACTCATTCGCCACTTGAATCCATCACTTGCGGAATTGAACTTGAAGTTCCCCACGAAAAATGAGCGCGTGATTAAGGGCGCAATTTGTTCCTCTTCGACTGGATTTTGTTCGGCGCTATCTCGCTACTCCGGCACGCGGAGGAACTGGATTTCACCGACTTCCACCTCCAGCAGGGCGACCGTAAATTCGTCGGCCCGATGAAGCGCCCCCGGATTGATCCTTCGCACCTCTGCGACAACACTATCTGAGGCAATGTGCGAGTGCCCCGAGAGCAGGTAGTCGGGCTGAGTTGCCAGCACGCTCCGCATGTCCTCCCTCATGTGACCGTGGGCAACTCCGACCCGCTTGCCGGCCAGTTCCACGACTCCACTCCAGCCCAGGCACACTACTCCGAACTCGGCGGCGGCCCGCACCAAATGCGGGACCATGTCGGAGTCATGATTGCCGAACGCAAACCAACTCGGCAAGGCTGCGAGTACCTCCACTATAGGAGGTGAGGCCAAATCGCCGCAGTGGATCAAGGCCTCGGCCCCCTCCGCCCGCAGCAACGCCACGGCTCGCCGTGTCCGGGCCAGTTCGTCATGGGTGTCAGCCAAGATGCCAAGATGCATGCCACACCCATTCACCGAATGACACAATTCAGCAACGACGGCCGCGCTGTAAGATAGTGAACGCCGAGGAATCAGCATCGTGGACGCTGTCTGATACTTCGCTGGGTTCAGCATCTCTCGGCTTGGGGAATTGCCGGGACCAATTGGCCCAGAGAACAACCAAGCCCACCACAACGGATACGAACCCACCCAACTCGGCACCCCAGATTGAACCGCCGACCCAGGCATAACGGCACATTGATCCGAACTCGCCGGGAACCCCATGAACGTACGGCAGTAGAAGTCCGGGCTGAGAATCGCCAGCCCTACCCCCGCCGCGCCACCAAAAGCCCAGCAGACATAGGCTCCGCCCAAGACACCGAGCAGATGCGTGAAGGCGAACCCGAACGAACAGGATGCTCTGGTGATAATGCCTGTTGCGACGGTGAAGACCAGCGAAAAGAAAACGCCGAACAATAGCCCTTCAAAGATGCCTTGGGCCATACTCGCACGCCAGACATCCTCGACGCCCTGCCAGTGGAGAATAGTAATGAAGTAGGTCGGGCTGATCCAACCGTTGATGGCGTTGGTCGTGCCGCCGAGAATGCCGCTGGCGAGAACACCGGCGACGGCGATGCCAGCCAAGGCAAATGGTCGCACCTGCCGGCGCATCTCTGTCACCGTTCATCCCTTCCTTACTTTTCGCTGAACCATATCGCTTCCACGAAAAGGGGGTTCTTCCAATTGTACTCTGGAACACAACGAAACCGCATTTCCATCGGTCCGAGCGGACGACTGTTTATGGGATACTTAGCGACCGGCTCACATGGGGTTGACGTTGAAGTTCAGTAAACTTTCCGTAGCGCTTCCCGCAAACGTGAAGCCGGGGTTCCTCTTGTCGCATAGGCTTCGCAATCGGCCGTTACCAGGTGGGCACCCTGCGTTAGCAGAATCGTTCACGACAACCCCAACCAACGCTTGACAGCCTCCTTGACCGAGGCTAACTCAGCCGGTTGTAAGTCGCCGAGCTTGCGCCACAGACGTGGGCGGGCGACCGTGACCAGCCCTTGGGCATCGAACGCCCCGGCCTTAAGGAACGGCTTGGGCACCGCGACCTCGAAGCGCGTTCCCTGAACGCTCGTCGTGTGCGGCACCAGTGTCACCAGCACGCGGTCTTGCGGGGCCGGCGGTACGCTCATAACCAGGCAGGGGCGGACCTTCGCCGCGATACCCAGATCGGTCAGCCAGACCTCACCACGGTTAGGGTGCGGCACGAGTGTCCTCCTCGGCGTCGTAGCTGCGGAACAACTCTATCGCCAGTTCGTCCAGAGCCGCGTCGGGCAAGCCCTCGTCCGGGGAGCAACGGCGCAGGATCTCGGCAGCGATTTGGTTCTTCTCGGCTGGGAGGAGGGCGTCGAACGCCTGCAATAAGTCGCGCACTGTATCGGTCATGACAAACCTCCAGGGTATCCGCTCTGGATGATACCTCCGGCGAACCCTTCTCGCAACCGTCTGGGGCACCCATCAGGAACCTAGGATTCCGAGTGTCCAAACACAGCGAGCGCACCGAGTACGTAAAGGAGTGGTCGAGAATCCCCGCGCCCCGGCGTGCCCTCGTCGCTATAATCACCGTTCACTCGGTCGAATGTTTTGGGCGGCGGGAGGCAGCATGCGAGCGGTGTTGCAGCGGGTCAGCCGGGCGGCCGTCGTCATTGACGGCGAGACCGTCGGCGCGATTGAGCGCGGCTTGCTCGTGCTGCTGGGCGTCGCGCCAACGGATACGCCGGCCGAGGTGCAATGGCTGGCCGAGAAGACGGCCGGACTACGCATCTTCAGCGATGAGGCCGGCAAGATGAACCGCAGCGTGGCCGACATCGGCGGCAGCGTGCTGGTCGTCAGCCAATTCACGCTATACGGCGATTGCCGCAAGGGACGCCGGCCGAGTTTTCTCGATGCCGCTCCGCCCGAGATTGCCGTGCCGCTGTATGAGGCGTTCGTCAACGGGCTGCGGGCGCTGGGGTTGCCGGTGGCGACCGGGCGATTTGGTGCGATGATGCAGGTGGAATTGATGAACGAGGGACCGGTGACTCTGATCCTCGACACAAAGGCCGCTGACGGCTTAGCATAACCGCGAAGGATTATCGCGAAGCCGTCCGCAGCATGAGGTATTCCATGTTTTGGAAACAACTGTTCGCCACGAAATCGCTGGAGATTCTGCAAGCGGAGGTGAAGGGCGAAAATCGCCTCCGCCGTGTGCTGGGTCCCATCTCGCTGACGGCGCTGGGCGTCGGTGCCATCATCGGCGCAGGCATCTTCGTCATGACCGGCCGCGTGGCTGCGCAAGCCGCTGGCCCGGCCGTCGTGCTGTCGTTCGTCGTCGCCGGCATCGGCTGCCTGTTCGCCGCCCTGTGCTACGCCGAATTCGCTTCCATGGCACCGGTGGCCGGCAGTGCCTATACCTACGCTTACGCCACACTCGGCGAGTTGTTCGCCTGGATCATCGGCTGGGATCTGGTGCTTGAATATGCCATGGCCTGCGCCTGCGTCGCTGCTTCGTGGTCGAAATATCTCAATGAATTCTTGTTCTTCTTCGGGCTTCATGTGCCGGCCCATTTGTGCGCCGATCCGTTCTCGACACCGGGAGCCTGGTTCAATCTGCCCGCCTTGCTTATCACGCTGGCGGTGACGGTCGTTCTGGTCATCGGCATCCGCGAGAGCGCCACCACCAACGCCATTCTGGTCGCCGTCAAAGTCGGTGTGGTGCTATTCGTCCTCGTCGCCGGCATCGGCTACGTCAGCACGCGCAACTGGACCGAGGTGCCCGTCACGGATCGGGTGATGCCCGAAGAACTATTGATCGCTGGGCAGGCGAAAGAGGTCGTGGAAAACGAGGAAAACCTGCAAGGTGAGGCTGCCAAGGAACGGGCACAAAAGATCGCCGCCCAATCATTCGCCGTTTACAAGCTGGACCTTCGCAAGCAAGTGGCTCAAGAGATGCTTCAGGCAAACAAACACACCGCTGAGAAGGCCGAGGAGATGGTGCGGCACGCGGAGAAGGTCTACGGTCCCGCCCTGCCGCAAAACGACGCCGATAGGGCCACTGTGGCAAAAGTGTTGACCCGCGCGAAGGAGAAGGCTCCCGAAGAAGCCACCAAACATTGGGGCGTCCTTGGTCTAATGGGCCTCAATCAGAAACTGGAATCGATTGATGATGCGGTGCGTTCGCCATTCATGCCTTACGGCTTGGCCGGCATCGTCTTCGGGGCATCCATCGTGTTCTTCGCCTACATCGGCTTCGACGCCATATCGACGCAGGCGGAAGAGGCGAAGAAACCGCAGCGCGATGTACCCATCGCCATTCTCGCCTCGCTGGTTCTCTGCACGGTGTTGTATATCGGCGTGGCTGCGGTCATCACCGGCATGATACCGTATCCAGAGATCAGTTCGGAGACGGCCGTGGCGTCGGCGTTCCGCCAAAAGGCGGAGGGACAGGCCAACCCGGGCTTCCTGCGCTGGTCTGCCTTGCTCATCTCCATCGGTGCGCTGGCCGGCATGACCAGCGTGCTGATGATTACGTTTCTCAGTCAGGCGCGTATCTTCCTGGCGATGGCGCGCGATCGCCTGTTGCCGCCGAGTATCTTCGCGGCCATTCATCCGCGCTTTCGCACGCCGCACCGCTCGACGATGTTGACCGGCGGCCTCATCTCCCTGGTGGCCGCCTTCACGCCGATTGCCAAACTGGAAGAGATGGTCAACATCGGCACCCTGATGGCCTTCGTCATCGTTTGCTCGGCCGTGCTGCTCTTGCGCATCCGCCGCCCCAATGCCGAACGACCGTTCCGTACGCCGTTCCTCTATGCCGTAGGGCCGCTGGGCATCATCGTGAACCTCATCATGATGTTATTCTTACCTCTGGAAACGTGGATTCGTCTCGTCGTTTGGCTGATCGTCGGCATGGTGATCTATCTCGGCTACGGTCAGCGTCATAGCATCGTCGGCCGGCGGCTCAGTGGACTGATTCCCGCGTTCGATTTCGGTCCGACGGACGCTTTGAAAGAAAAGCAACTTCTCCCGCCCGACTCGGAGGCGACCCAGCCGAGTCAGGACCAATCCCGCGATAAAATTTGAGATACCATGCGCATCACTCAACTTGTTAGCGAACTTTTGCGTGTCCCGCTGTCTCGGCCGCGTGCTTCGCCGGCCGAGGCCGGCGCGGGCCGGCTCAATCACATCGTCGTTCTGCTCGTCCACGTCCACACCGACGCGGGCCTGACGGGGCTAGGCTTCGCCTACGCCTTGCAGGGCAGCGGCCGTGCTTTGTTGGCGCTCGCCGAAGATGATCTAACCCCGCTGGTCGTCGGCGAGGATGCGCTGGATCATCAGCGGCTTGAGGCGAAAGTGTACTGGCGTTTGCAGACGATTGGCCGGCGCGGATTGGTGCCGCAGGCGTATTCGGCGATTGATCTCGCTTTGTGGGATCTCAAGGGCAAGGCGGCCGGGTTGCCGCTGCACAAGTTGCTTGGCGGTGCTCGCGATTCGGCTCCGGTGTACGGCTCGGATACCGCCTGGCTATGGATGAGTCCCGAAGAAATTATCGACGCCTCGCGGCCCTATCTCGATCAAGGCATGATGGGCATCAAGGTCAAGGTTGGTGCCGACCCCGAAGCGGACGCCGATCGTCTGACACGACTCCGCGAGGCGCTGGGCGATGATGTCTGGTTGGCCGTCGATGCCAACGAGCGCTATGACTACGGCACCGCCTTGGCAATGGGACATTTCTTCGAGGAAGAGATTGGTGCCGACTGGTTCGAGGAGCCGATTTTGTGCGAGGATGTGCAAGGCCATGCGCGGCTGGCGTCGAAGTTGGAAATCCCCATTGCCGCCGGCGAGATGTTGTTCGGCATCGACGAATTCCGCGCGTACCTGGAGCGCGACGCCCTGGCGGTAGTGCAGCCGGATGTGACGCGGCTCGGAGGGCTGACCGGCTGGCTGAAGGTGGCGGCGCTGGCGGAACTGCATCATCGACCGTTATCGCCGCATCTGTTGCCGGAAGTCGGCGTACATCTGGCGTGCGGTCTGCCGGCCGTGACGAGCGTGGAATATATGCCGTGGCTGTATCCGCTATTCACCGCGCCGCCGCGTATCGAGCAGGGCCGCCTCGTGCCGCCGCCGCAGCCCGGACTTGGCCTGGAAGTTGATCCGGATGCCGTGGCGAAATATCGCGTCACGTTTTGATCTTCGCGCCAACGATGCCTGTAACGAAGTCCTTCGCCGCTGCCGCGGATGAGGTTCGAGTCGCTATAATAGAGAGCGAAGAGATTACCGATTTCTCAAGGCATTCGCACGCATGGCCTTTGCACTCTCCCATCGGCGCACGGCGGTCGTTTCCTCTCCGTGGGAATTGGCCGCCGAAACCATTGCTGTCAAAATTCGCTGGTTCGGCTTGCTGGTTGGCTACCTTCTGGTCAACCTCGGCGGCCACGGTGGACGCCGGCAGGCGATCCTCAATGCCATCCTCACGCTCGGCGTCGCTTACACGCTGCTCGACACCTATCTCAGCGTGCGCGGTCGGGTCTTCCTCGGACGTTCGCCGCTGTGCATTTCCGGGATGGAAGGACTATTCATCGGCCTGCTCTGTTATTTCGACACCGGCCTGGATAGCCCCTTTCGCTACTACTATTTTTTGTCGCTGATCTGCTGCGCCATCCGTCACGCCTCACACGTCACCTACGCCACTTGCGCTCTGCATTGTCTCAGTTACGTTCTGTTGTACCTGGCCCTGCCGCCGGAAGGAAAACGGCTCGTGTCCTTCACGCTCACGTTGGTCATCCTCGGCTGGGTGACGTGGACGAGCAACGCCATGGCCCTGCTCCTCAAGCGCGTCGGCGATTATCTCGGCCAACTCAATCAGGCGCTGCGCGAGAATAAGGTGGAACTGGAGGCGCGTATCGCCGAGCGGACGCGCGAATTGCAGGAAGCGCAGGCGCATGTTCTGCATCAGGAAAAGATGGCCGCCTTCGGCTTATTGGCCGCCGGCATCGCGCATGAGGTCGGCAATCCGCTTACGTCCATCAGTTCGATGGTGCAGATTCTTCAACGCCGCGACGGCGATCCCTACACGCTTGAAAAATTGGCCCTGGTCAGCGGCCAACTACAGCGCATCCGCACGACGCTGCGCGAATTGATCGAGTTCAGCCGGCCCGCCAGCGGGGAACGAACTCGTGTCTCGCTGAGCGAGATTCTCGACGAGGCGCTGAACATCGCCAAGTATTACAAGCGCACACGCGGCCGTATCTCCTCGCCGGTGCTGCCGCCGAATTTACCGCCGCTGTATGCCATTCGCGATCAACTCGTGCAGGTATTCCTCAATCTTGTTCTCAACGCCATCGACGCCACCGACCGCGACGGCCGCATCGATCTGCAAGTACAGCGGCGTCGCGATGGTGTCGAGGTGAGCGTATGCGACGACGGCAGCGGCATCGCTCTGGAACACGCGGCCCGCCTGTTTCAGCCTTATTTCACGACCAAGAAGCACGGCACGGGTTTGGGTTTGTTCGTGACGCGCCAACTTGTCGCCGAGCATGGCGGTACCGTGACGTTCGAGTCGCGGGTCGGCGAGGGCACCACCTTCCGCGTCTTTTTGCCGCTGGCCAATCATCCGGTTCGAGCTAGCGGCAACGAAGGGATGGCGATCGTTGGGCCCATTAAGGACGGAGAGAAGAGTACATGGTAGAGACACGTTCGCGGAACGCCCGCCGATCCACGGAGCAACGCGCCGCCTCCGCGACGCGCGCGGAGGCCGCCATCCTCGTTGTGGATGATGAACTGCTGATCCGCGAGACGCTGGCCGAGTATCTCGGCCAGGAGGGTTTCGCCGTCGTCACCAGCGCTTCCGGCGAGGAAGCGCTGGAACAAGCCGGCGAACATCGCTTCGATATTGCGCTGTGCGACGTGCATTTACCGGGGCTGGATGGTCTGGAACTGCTCGATCGCTTGCAGCGCATCAGTCCCGAGACGTTCGTGCTGCTCATCACCGCTTATGCGACCGTGGAAAACGCGGTTGAGGCGTTCCAGCGTGGCGCGCACGATTACCTGATGAAGCCGATCTTGCTCGATGAGGTGTTGAGCAAGATTCGCCGTTTGCTCGCCCATCGGGCGCTGTACCGCGAGAACCAATGGTTGCGCCGCGAGCTGCACCTCAATCGCCCGCTGCAAGGCGAGAAGATAATCGGCGATAGTTCGGCGATGGAGCGCGTGTTCGAGATGGTGCGCAAAGTGGCGCCGACGCGCTCGACGGTGCTGATTGTCGGCGAAAGCGGTACGGGCAAGGAACTGATCGCTCGTGCCATCCATGCCGGCGGCGCGGAACGTGTCGGCGATGAAGCGGAGACATCCGCCCGCGCTCCGCGCTTCGTCGCCCTGAATTGCGCGGCGATTCCGCACGATTTGATGGAAAATCAACTATTCGGACATCGTAAGGGTTCTTTTACCGGAGCCGACCGCGATCAAGCGGGCGTGTTCGTTCACGCCGGCTGCGGCACCGTATTTCTCGACGAAATCGGCGAAATGCCGTTAGCGACGCAGGCCAAACTTCTCCGCGTCATCGAGCAGAAGGAGATTATGCCTGTCGGCGCCGATGAACCGCTCCACGTCGAGGCGCGCGTGCTGGCGGCGACGAACAAGGATCTGCTGAAGGAAGTCGAGGTCGGCCGTTTCCGCGAGGATTTGTATTATCGGCTCAACGTGGTGTGCATCCCCATCCCGCCGCTGCGCGAACGACGCGAAGACATTCCCGAATTGGTCGAGTTTTTGCTGGCCCGGCATGCGCACGCCTCGGGCAAGCGTATCAGCGGAGTGACGCACGAGGCCATGCAATTACTCCTGGCCTGCCGCTGGCGCGGCAACGTCCGCGAGCT
>Ga0134126_10001500_pt1 | contig 29775 bp, 24 predicted proteins | sample KB31752_FD_96881 | JGI IMG/M metagenome (GOLD analysis project Ga0134126, IMG submission 96881) | Terrestrial soil microbial communities with excess Nitrogen fertilizer from Kellogg Biological Station, Michigan, USA - KB3-175-2 | ecosystem: Environmental > Terrestrial > Soil > Unclassified ... | reverse complement strand
GGCTTCTGGCGCTATTTCGGCCAGGCGCTGGCGCTCGGCGTCGCCACTTCGGCGATTTGCCTGGCGACCGCGCTGGCTCTCGACGCCCTGGCGCGGCCATCGCGGCTCATCACCTTCGCCGCCGAGGTCGTGCTTTGGGGTTGCCTCGTGGTGCTGCCGCTGGTTTATGTCGCGCTGCCCGCCGGATTGAAGCGCGCCGCCCGCGCGCGTTTGATGTCGGCGCGGTCGGGGGCCTCGCGCTAGGTGCTGTTCGACCTCTCCAAGATCGGCTGGCTGTTGGCCGCGCCGAGCGGCATTCTGTTCCTCGCCGCCGTCGCCGGCGCGGCGCTGCGGCGGCGCGGGCGCTGGCTTTTGTGGGCGGCGTTGGCGATCATTGCGACGGTCGCCATCGTCCCCGTCGGTGGCCTGGGGCTGGCGCGGCTGGAGGCGACATTTCCGCCGCTGCGCAGCCCCGCCCATGTCGACGGCATCCTCGTCATCGGCGGCGCGCTCGATGCGCGCGCCTTCGACGAATGGCCGGCCTCCGGCTTCGGCCCGGCCGTCGGCCGACTCTACGAGGCGGCGCGGCTCGCCAAGGCTTACCCGCAAGCCCGCCTCATCGACATTGGCGGCCCGACGCCCAGCGAGCGCGGCCTGCGCGCCGAGGCCGACGAAGCCGCCGACGTGCTCGTCGCTCTCGGCGTGCCGCGCTCGCGCATCGAGATCGAGCGGCGCTCGCGCAATACCTATGAGAACGCCGTCAACGCGGCGGCGATCGCCAATCCCAAGCCCGGCCAAGTCTGGGTTTTGATTACCTCCGCCTTCCACATGCCGCGGGCGATGGGGTGTTTCCGCGTCGCCGGCTTCGCGCCGCTCGCCGATCCCGTGGATTACCGCTGGCTCGGCTCCAACTCGCTCGGTTTCGATGTCGTTGGCGGCCTCGACGACCTTGACGTCGCCGTGCACGAATACTTTGGCCTCGTCAGTTATCGTCTGCTCGGCCGCACCTCGTCGCTGTGGCCGCACCCCTGACTCGCCCCAGGCCGCTGCGTTAAGTCTTTGTTTTTGGCGTTAGGATAGAAAGGCGACGTAACGCTAGCCGCGCACCGAATTTCTTCTGGGAGGATCGCCAACTTGCCGACGGAAACAGGATCGAGACGGTGACGTTGATGGAGAGCATGGCCCGCTCCGCCAACGAGGCGCTTTTCGACATCGCGTTTTCCGACCTGTCGGCGATCCCCGTGCCAGGTTTCGCGCTGACGGCGGAGCGGCGGATTCTGCTGATTACCCAGACATTCGAACAGGCGATCGGACGCGCCGCAGCCGATCTCGTCGGCCGCCGCATCGACGCCCTGGCGCTCGGCCGGCCGCTTCCCGCCGCCGCGATGTCCGGCGAAGGCGGCGAGGCGCACTGGCGCTTCCAGGCCGCCGACGGCCGTGTATTGAACGCACAATCGCGCAGTGTGCGCTTGGTGACGCGGGCGGGCGAGCCGATTTGGCTTATCCTGCTGACCTCGCTCGAACACGGCGCTGCTGCCCCGCTACGCGGCGAAGGGCGATGGACCTGGGCCGAAAGGTCGCTGCGCTCGCTAAGCTATTCGGCCGCCCGCGCCTTGACCAACGTTCTCTCCGGCGGCGCGCGCGGCTTCGCCAACCGCCGCTTCGCTGCGTTGCGCGGCGAGGATCGGCTGACCGGCCTCAGCGACCGGCGGATGTTCGAGGATACGCTTGCGCGCGAGCGACGCCGCGCGCGGAATGGCGGCGAACGGCTCGGCCTGCTGATTGTCGATCTCGACCATTTCAAGCCGTACAACGACCTCTACGGCCACGTCGCCGGCGATGCGGCGATGCGCAGCGCCGCCCAGGCCATTCGTCAGGCGGCGTTCCGCGCCAGCGACCTGCCCGCCCGCTATCGTAGCGCGAGCTTCGCGATGATCGCCCGCGGCCTCAACGAGAACGGCGGCCGCGTGGTTGGCGAACGTTTGCGCAAGGCAGTCGAAGCGCTCGCGATTGCGCACAGCGGCAGCCCCTTCGGCCGGCTGACGGTTAGCGTCGGCGTCGCCTCTGTCGATTTCGCCGACGCTGACCAGGACGGCACGGCGCTGGTCGAGCGCGCCGATTGCGCGCTCTATACCGCCAAGACGCAAGGTCGCAATCGGGTCGAGAACGCCGCGCCGTCCGCCGAACCGGTGATCCAGCGCGCCGCCGGATAACGCGCATAGAACCTCAAGCCAGGAAATCGCCGAGTGCGGCGACGAGGCGGCTCTCGAAGGCCGAAAAGCTGTACTCGGCCCGCCAGCGCTCGCTCCCGGCGTGCCCAAATCGGGCCGCGAGGTCGCGATCGCGCAACAGCGCGACGATGGCGTCGACGAGCCGGCCGGCATTGTCGCGCGCGATCGTGTAGCCGGTGATGGCGTCGACATTGACCTCCTGGCCGGCGTCGGCGCTGGAGGCGATGACCGGCAAACCGCGCCGCATCGCCTCGATGAACACCAGCCCGAAGCCCTCCGTCAGGCTCGGCATGGCGAAGACGCTGGCGCGCGCCCAAACCGCCTCGATCTCCGCCTCTGGCACGAAACCGGCGACGTCTATATTAGCCGCGACGGCGGATTGGCGCACGAGCGCGCGCAAAGGCTCCAGCCCCGGCCCCTTGCCGACCAGCAACAGCCGCGCCTCGGGCACGGCGGCGACGACGCGCGGCCATAACGCGACCAGCACGCCCTGCCCCTTCGGCCAGCCGGGCTCGACCCGGCCGAGCAGCAGCACCGTCGGCGGCCCCTGAGCCGGCGCGCGCGGCGCGGCGTCGTCGGCGTAAGCGCCGAGCCGGCACAGCCTGACGTCGCGCAGCCGGCCGAGCGTCGGCGCGGCGCGCTCGCGCGTATAGGCGCTGTTGACGAGCACGATCTCGGCCCGTGCGAGCGCCTGCGCGCGGTCGACGCGCACCTCGTCCCAGACCTCGATGCCGTGCGCCCACACCGCATAGGGGCGACGCGGCCACAGCAGGCGGGCCGAGCGCGCCGTGCCGGCAAAATCGTAGAGAAACCGCGTTCGCGCCAGGCTGGCGCGTTCGAGGCCAAGCAGGAAGCGCGCGCGCGAGCCGCCATAGGCGCTGACCGTGGCGCCTTCGATGGCGAAGTCGCCGCTTTCCAGGCAGGCGTGGCCATGTGTCGCAGCCTGGCGCGCCAGCGCCTTCAGCGAAATGCGCGCCACCTCGGCGATGCCGCCGTTGCCCGGCCGCAGGAATTGCGCCGCGACATGAAATTTTGGCCCGCTCAACGCCGCGCCAGCTTCCCGTCGGCGGCCGGTTCGTCGAGCTGCGCCAGCCGGGCCTGATAGACGCCGTAATTCTCCAACACCCGCATCACATAGTCGCGCGTCTCGTCATAGGGGATGCGCTCGACCCAATCGACGGGATCGGCGCCGTCGCGGGGATCGCCGAACGCATTGAGCCATTGCGCGACACGGCCGGCGCCGGCATTGTAGGCGGCGGCGGCGAGCGCCAGCGAGCCGCCTTCGCCCGCGATAAGCTGCCCGAGATAGGCGGCGCCGAGTTGAATGTTGTACGTGGGGTCGGAGATCAGGCGGGCGTAATTATAGGGCAAGCCGACCTTGCGCGCGGTGTCGGCGGCCGTCGTCGGCATGATCTGCATGAGGCCCTTAGCGCCCGCTCCGGAGGCCGCGTGCGACAAAAACTCGCTTTCCTGGCGCGCCACCGCCAGCACCTCGGCCCGCCCGGCCGAGCCCGGCAGCGGTTGGTAATCCGGCAGCCCGAACGTCGGGAAGGCGACGGCGTCGAGGGGATAGCCGCGCATCGTCGCCAGTTTGCCGAAGGTGACGTTGGTCGAGGCGCTCGCCTTCGCCTTCAGCACGTCGGCGAGCGCGGCGAGTTGCGCGCCGTCGGTCCAGGTCTGCGCCGCGGCATAGGCGATCGGCGTCGCGAAATCCTCCAGTCCGGCGGCGAGGTAGAGCGCCACCACCCGCGTCGCCGCGGCGCGCGCTTCGCCGGTGGCGGCCTCGGCCGGCCGGCGCGGCGTCACCTCGTCGGCGCCGAGCTTACGGGCGGCCAGTTGCCCGTAATAGGCGATCGGATAGGCCGCCGCCTTGCTGTAATAGCCGCGCGCGTTGTCCATGCGGCCGAGCGCCTCGGCGGCGCGGCCGCGCCAGTAGTAGCCGCGCGCGATCGAGATCGGCGTCTCGGCGGCAAGCGCCGCGGCGGCGAAATGCGGCGCGGCGCTGGCGGCGTCGTGCAGGAAGCGCAAGGCGATCCAGCCGGCGTGAAAGGCCGCATCGACCCGCGCCGGCGAGGAAGACGTCACCGCCTCGGCGCACAGCCGATAGGCCTTCTGGTATTGGCCGCGATCGAGCAGCGCGCGCGCGATCATCCGCCGTTCGTCCCACCAGGCGTCGGGATCGACGAGCTTGGCGGGATCGCTCGGAGCCAGCTTGAGCCAGCCGATCGCCTCGTCGTAGCGGCCGGAGCGGCGCGCGTCCTGCACATGGGCGAAAAGATAGCCGGGATCGGCGCGTAGCGCCTGCGGCACCGCCGAAGACGCGCGCGCCGACAAAGGCCCGCGCGCCGCTTCGAGCCGCGCGTTGATGAGCGCCAAGACATCCGCCCCGGCGCGCGCCGCCGCCCGCCGAGCGGCGGCGGCGCGGCCGGCGTAGGCGAGCCGGCTGGCGCGGGCGCGATCGTCGTCGCGCGTCAGCACGGCGGCGAACTCGCGTAGCACGGCGCCCTCGCAGGCCGCATCGAGATCGCCGTCGCGCCACAGCGCCCGCACCAGCGCCAGCGCCTCGTCGCGCTTGCCGAGCGCCAACTCGGCGCGCGCCAGCGCGATGCGCCCCTGCGCACTGACCGGCGGCTTGCCGGCGAGCGCCGCCAGCGTCTCGGTCGGCGTCGGCTTGCCGGTGAACAGCCAGCCTTCGCGCACCGCGCGCATCCACGCGGAAACCGGCCAGTCGGGATAGGCCTTGGCGAAGGCGTCGAGGCGAGCCGGCGTCGGCGAGACGCGCAGCGCCATCCAATCGAGCCCGGCGCGGGCGATCGGGTCGCTCACCGCCGCGGCGGCGGCGTCGCCCTGCGGGAACTGGCCCTTGCGATAGAAATTCGCCGCCGTGGTGAAGCGCGCCAGCATCTGCGGCGCAAATTCCTGCGACGGCGCTGGAACTTGCGAGAAATCCGGAACGTGCAGGCGGCCGTAGGGTTGCAGCGGCAAGGCGCCCGTCGGCGCCGCGTCGATCCTGGCCGGCGGCGCGATCTCGGCGAGCCGCGGCGCCGATTTCGGCCGCATCAACGCGAAGCCGACGCCGAGCGCGACGACCGCGAGCGCCGCCGCCGGCCCGACAGGCCAGCGCGGCTCAAGGCGAGATGGCGCCATGCGAACCTCCGTCGCCAGGCTACCCGGCCGACGTATCGGAAACGTTAACCAAATCCCAGCATTCCGCAACGCCTCTTTCGCGCCGGCCGGCAAGGGACTATGTGTCGCGCGGGTTTGCGCCGCGATCGGCGCGGCGGCGGGAAGGGCGAGATGGAGAAGCGGGCGAAGTTTCACGGTTCGATGCCGGCCCTGGTGACGCCATTCAAGGACGGGAAATTCGACGAGCCGGCCTTTCGCGCCCTGGTCGATTGGCAGATCAGCTCCGGCTCGCATGGCCTGGTGCCGACCGGCACCACCGGCGAGAGCCCGACGCTGAGCCACGCCGAGCACCGCCACGTCGTCGACGTCTGCATCGATGAGGCGCGCGGGCGCGTGCCGATCATCGCCGGCGCGGGCTCCAACAACACGGTGGAGGCCATCGAACTCGCCCGCCACGCCGAGAAGGCCGGCGCCGACGCGGTGTTGGTGGTGACGCCCTACTACAACAAGCCGACGCAAGAGGGCCTCTATCAGCATTTCAAGGCCGTCAACGACGCCATCGGCATTCCGATCTTCATCTACAACATCCCCGGCCGCAGCGTCGTCGACATGTCGGTCGAGACGATGAAGCGGCTTTACGGGCTCGAAAACATCGTCGGCGTCAAGGACGCGACCGGCGACTTGGCGCGGGTGTCGAAGCAGCGCCACGCCCTCGGCGCCGATTTCATCCAGCTTTCGGGCGAGGATATGACGGCGCTCGCCTATATGGCGGCGGGGGGCCACGGCTGCATCTCGGTCACCGCCAACGCTGCCCCGGCACTGTGCGCGCAACTGATGGAGGCGACGCTGAACGGCGATTACGCTGCGGCGCTGACGCTTCAGGACAAGCTGATCCCGCTGCACGCCGCGATCTTCCTGGAGCCAGGCGTCGCCGGGGCGAAATACGCGCTGAGCCTGGTCGGGCGCGCCAACAATGAGATGCGGCTGCCGATCCTCGCCGTGACCGAGGGCGTGGCGAGCGCCATCCGCCGCGCCATGGTGCATGCGGGCCTGTTGAACGCGTGACGCCTTGACGCAGAAATCCGATCCCAACAGCAAAACCGCCGCCGACAACCGCCGCGCCCGTTTCGATTACGAACTCGGCGAAGTGGTGGAGGCCGGCATCATGCTGACCGGCACCGAGGTCAAATCGCTGCGCGCCGGCAAAGCGACGGTCGCGGAAGCCTATGCGGGCGTCGACCGCAAAGGCGAGATGATGCTCTACAACGCCAATATCCCGGAATATCTCCAGGGCAACCGCTTCAACCACGAGCCGAAGCGGCCGCGCAAGCTGTTGCTGCACGCGCGCGAGATCGCCCGTTTCGCCAAAGGGGTCGAGCGCGAGGGCATGACGGTGGTGCCGCTGCGCATCTATTTCAACGAAAAGGGCCGCGCGAAGGTGGCGATCGCGCTCGGGCGCGGCAAGAAGCTGCACGACAAGCGCGAGAGCGAAAAGGAGCGCGATTGGAACAGGGATAAGGGGCGGTTGCTGCGGGATCGGGGGTAAGCGAGGGTATACGGCGCGTAGCGCGAGAGATCGTGCAATGTATATGCAATGTATATTACGTCCTCGTAAACCCAGCCGCCGGTCGCTTGCGATGCCCGCCTTCGACCCTTTGCGAAACAGCCGCAATTGCCGCCAACTCCCTCGTGCTGAGGCGCCTAGCGAAGCGAAGCCTCGAAGCCCACTCGGTTCACGCCGGCGTTTCCGCAACACCGCGCCGCAGGCTGGCGCGTATGGCGGCGCGAGTTGGAGCGTGCTTCGCGGCCACCTCAGCGCGAGGGCTGCGCCTCGCACAAAAACCCCTTACCCCCATCCGCGAGCATGCGCCGCCGTTAGGTTTGAACCACTACCCCTCCCGCACCCAAGTCTGATGTCGCAATTCCTGGCTGGCGTCGAGGGTGATCTCATCGACGAGGGCGAGACCGGCAGCGCGCAGCACGTCGTCGGGCGTCCGGCCGGGCCTGACTGCGCTGAACACCGGCACGCCGCCGGGCAAGCGCACGTTGCCGGCGCGGCAGAGGTGGAACCTCGCATAGACCGGCAGAAACATGTCGTAGACCGCCGTCCCGCCGAGCACGGCGACGACGCCGTTTTCGATCCCCAGCACCGTGCAGACGTCGCGGAACGACGTCGCCGCGGGGTTCCATAGCCAGACATTGGGCTCGATCGGCTCGGCTGAAAACGCGCCGGTGGAGTGGCTCAGCAGCAACCTGCGGCGGTTGCTGGAATTTGGCTGTCCCTCATGGCTCTTGCGGCCGTGAACGAGCAGCGTCGCGCCGTCGAGCGCATGGTTGAGGAATTTCTGATCGGGATCGAACTTCAGCGAGTTCGGCATCAGCCCATCGGCGCCGGCCAGATGGCCGTCGTTCGATACGATCGCGAAACCCTCGATTTCCAAATGCATGGGCCGCCGCCTCCCTCGCCTTTAACGTTTGGCGCGGCGGAAAGTTCACCCGCCGACGGCGCGTAGGAACTCGCCGCGGGTGCGCGGATCGTCGCGAATTTCACCGAGCAGCCGGCTGGTGGAGAGCCGCGAGCCCGGCGTGTTGACGCCGCGCAGCGTCATGCAGGAATGCTCGGCCTCGATCAGCACGCCGACGCCGAGCGGGTTCAGCACCTCCTGGATCGCCTCGGCGATGTCGAGCGTCAGCTTCTCCTGGATTTGCAGGCGGCGCGAGAAACCCTGCACGACGCGGGCGAGCTTGGAAATGCCGACGACGCGGTCGCGCGGCAGATAGCCGATATGGGCGACGCCGATCACCGGCAGCATGTGGTGTTCGCAGAAGCTGACGACGCGCACGTTGGAGAGCACGATCAACTCGTCATAGCCGCCGGTCTCCTCGAAGGTGCGTTCGAGATATTGGCGCGGGTCCTCGTTGTAGCCGGCGAACAATTGCGCGTAGGAGCGGGCGACGCGGGCCGGCGTATCGCGCAGGCCCTCGCGTTCGGGATCGTCGCCGGCCCATTCGATCAATACGCGCACGGCGGCTTCGGCGTCAGCCTGGCTGACCGCGCGTTGGGATTTCGTCTGATCGTCCATGCCGCCTCTCTCGTCGCGTTGCCGGCCGAAGGCCAGTCCGAGCGCCGCAGGGGTAACACAGCGGGGCCTTGCGAACAAAGCCTAAACGGGCGACCCTGCCGCCATGCCCGGCCCCCCGATTCGCGACAGCGGCCTCAACGACGCGCAAACCGCCGCCGTCGAGCACGACGGCGAGACGCCGCTGCTGGTCATCGCCGGCGCAGGCTCCGGCAAGACCAACACGCTCGCCCACCGCGTCGCCCGCCTGGTGCTGAAGGGCGCCGATCCCAAGCGCATCATGCTGGCGACGTTCTCGCGCCGCGCCGCCGCCGAACTCAACCGCCGCGTCGAGCGGTTGCTGCGGCGCGATCTCGGCCCGGAGGCCGCGGCGGCGGCGACGCCGGCCTATGCCGGCACGTTCCACGCCATCGGCGCGCGGCTGTTGCGCGAATACGCGGAGCGCATCGGCCTGCCGGCCAATTTCACCATCCACGACCGCGAAGACAGCGCCGACCTGATGGCGCTCGCCCGCCACGCCGCCGGCCTCACCGACAGCCCCAGCCGCTTCCCGACCAAAGCGACGTGCGTCGCCATCTATTCGCGCGTCGTCAACGCCCGCACGACGCTGGCCGAGGCGCTCGGCCGCCATTTCCCCTGGACCGTCGCGCACGAGGCGGCGCTGGCCAAATTGTTCGCCGCCTATGTCGAGGCCAAGCAGGCCGAGGGCGTGCTCGATTACGACGACCTGCTGCTGTATTTCGCCCAGGCGCTCGAAGAACCGGCGCTGGCCGAGGAAATCTCCGGCCGCTTCGACCACCTCCTGGTCGACGAGTACCAGGACACCAACAGCTTGCAGGCCGACATTGCGCTGCGGCTGCGCCCGCACGGGCGCGGCCTCACCGTCGTCGGCGACGACGCCCAGTCGATCTATTCCTTCCGCGCCGCCACCGTGCGCAACATTCTAGATTTCCCGGGGAGTTTCGATCCGCCGGCCCGCGTCGTCGCGCTGGAGCGCAATTATCGCTCGACGGCGCAGATCCTGGCCGCCTCCAACGCCGTCATCGCGCTGAGCCCGCAGCGACTGGCCAAGACGCTGTGGACCGAGAAGCAGGACGGCGCGCCGCCGCTGCTGGTCAGCGTCGGCGAGGAGACGGAGCAAGCACGCTATGTCGCAACCCGCGTGCTCGCCAATCGCGAGGCGGGGTCGAGCCTCAAGGCGCAGGCGGTGCTGTTCCGCACCGGCAGCCATTCCGCCGCGCTGGAGTTGGAGTTGACGCGGCGCAACATCCCGTTCGTCAAGTTCGGCGGCCTGAAGTTCCTCGATGCCGCGCATGTCAAGGACGCGCTCAGCGCGCTGCGCTTCGTCGAGAACCCGCGCGACCGGGTGGCGGGGTTCCGCGTCATGCAGCTTCTGCCCGGCGTCGGGCCCGGCCATGCCGAGAAGATGGTCGCCGCGGCGTCAGCGGGCGATGCTTTCGCGACGCTTGCCGCCTATGCCGCGCCGGCGAAAGCCCGCGCCGCCTTCGCCGAGTTCGCCGCCCTCGTCCAGCGCGTCGCCCACGGCCTGCCGTGGCCCGCCGATTTCGCCGAGATCCTCGCCTGGCGGCGCGCGACGCTGGAGGACGCTTACGACAATATCGCCCCGCGCGCCGCCGATCTCGACGCGCTGGAACGCATCGCCGAAACCTATCCGTCGCGCGAGCGTTTCCTCAGCGAACTGACGCTCGATCCGCCCGAGGCGACGTCCGACGAATCTGGCCCGCCGCTGCGCGACGAGGATTACCTGATCCTGTCGACCATTCATTCCGCCAAGGGGCAGGAGTGGAAAAGCGTCTTCGTGCTCAATTGCGTCGACGGCTGCATTCCCGCCGACCTCGCCACCGGGACGCGCGACGAAATCGAGGAGGAGCGGAGGTTGCTCTATGTCGCGATGACGCGGGCGAAGGAGGATCTCGAACTGATCGTGCCGCGCCGTTTCCATGTCCACGGCCAGCCTCGCAACGGCGACCGCCACGTGCTGGCGGCGCGCTCGCGTTTCCTTCCAGCCTCGACGTTGAAGCATTTTCAACAGGTCGCGTGGCCGCCGGTCGCCGCCGCGGCGCCGGCGCCGGCGCGCGACGGCCCGCGCATCGACCTGAAGGCGCGGATGCGGGCGATGTGGGGATAGGCTCTATTCCGCCGCCTTGAGGAAACCGCCCGACTGGCGCCGCCACAGCGCCGCATAAAGCCCGTCGCGGGCAATCAAGTCGCGATGCGAGCCCATCTCGACGACGCGGCCGCCGTCGAGCACCACGAGCCGGTCCATCGCTGCGATGGTGGAGAGCCGATGCGCGATGGCGATCACCGTCTTGCCGGCCATCAGCGCCTGGAGGTTTTCCTGGATCGCCTGCTCGATCTCGGAATCGAGCGCCGAGGTCGCCTCGTCCAGCACCAGGATCGGCGCGTCCTTCAGCATGACGCGGGCGATCGCGATGCGCTGGCGCTGGCCGCCCGACAGCTTGACGCCGCGCTCGCCGACCATCGTGTCATAGCCGGCGCGACCCTCGGCGTCGATGAGTCCGGCGATGAAAGCGTCGGCGTGGGCGGCGCGCGCGGCGGCGATCATCTCCTCGCGCGAGGCGTCGGGCCGGCCGTAGAGGATATTTTCGGCGATGGTGCGGTTGAGCAGCGAGGTGTCCTGCGTCACCATGCCGATGCGGCGCCGCAGGCTCTCTTGGCGAACGCCGGCGATGTCCTGGCCGTCGACCAGGATGCGGCCCGCCTCGACGTCGTAGAAACGCAACAGCAGGTTGACCAGCGTCGATTTGCCGCTGCCCGAGCGGCCGACGAGCCCGACCTTCTCGCCCGGCGCGATATGCAGCGACAGGCCATCGATGACGCCGCTGCCCTTGCCGTAATGGAAGGACACGTTGTCGAAGCGGATGTCGCCGCGCGGCGCGGCGAGCGGCTGGGCGGCGGGCGCATCGTCGACCAGGCGCGGCTTGGCGACGGTGCGCATGCCCTCCTGCACCTGGCCGATGCTGTCGAAAATGCCGATCGCCATCCACATCACCCAGCCGGACATGGTGACGACGCGCACCGTGAGCGTGATGGCGATCGCGATGTCGCCGAGGGTCAGCGCGCCGCGGCTCCACAGCCACACCGACAGCCCGCCCTCGACGACGATGACGAGGCTGTTGCCGAGCGACACGAACAGGTTGAGCCAAGTGATGAGCCGCGTCTGGCGGCGGAAGGCGGCGAGGTGGAAGCTCAGCGCCTCCCTGGCGTCGGCGTCCTCGCGCTCGATGCGGGAGAACAGCTTGACGGTCTGGATGTTGGAATAGGCGTCGACGATGTGGCCGGTTAGATCGGCGCGGGCGTGCGCCAGTTGCTCGGAGCGGCGGCGAATCCTCGGCACCAGCACGCTGAGCACGGCGAGGTAGTAGGCGACCCAGAGCACGAGCGGGACGGCGAGCCGCAAATCGGCGCGGGCGAAGATGACCAGCGTCGTCGCCGCGAACGTGGTGACGAACCACAGCGAATCGACGATCTGCACCATGCTCTCGCGCAGGGCGGGCGCGCTCTGCACGATATTGGAGGCGATGCGGCCGGCGAAATCATTGGCGAAATAGCCCATCGACTGGCGCAGCGTCCAACGGTGCGTCTGCCAGCGGATGAGGTTCGTGAAGCCCGGCGCGACCGCCTGCTGGGTGAGCAGATCATGCGTGAAGCTGGCCAGCGGCCGCACGATCAGCACCAGCGCCGCCATGCCGATGAACGTCAGGCGTTGGCGGGCGAAAACCTCCGCCGGCGGGCTCGCGCGCAGCATGTCGATCAGCGTGCCGGAGAACGCCAGGATCGACGCCTCGATGAGCGAAATGACCAGGCCGAGGGCGGTCAGCGCCGCGATCAGCGGCGAGATCTGCCGGCAATAGCGCAGGTAGAAGGCGACGATGGTGGTCGGCGGCATGGTCTCGTCATGCGCGCGAAACGGGTCGATGAGGCGTTCGAACGCAGCGAACATGGAGGAGCCTCGGGCGGCGCTTGCGGCGCGGCGGATTTAGAGGATTCGCGAAACAGCGCGAGTCGCGCGGCGGCGGATCAGACCGCGGCCAGCCACAGCGGCGAGGCTGCGGAAACGTCATACACGGTCATGTCGTCTCCCTCGCGCGGGGTTGTCGTTAACGCCAGCATATCCCGATCCCGCCCGCTTGGGAATCCGCAAACGCGCAACCTTTTCCGCCTCAGCCGCGCAACGCCCATTCCACCGCCTGCTCCAGGCGGTCATTGCCCCAAAAAATCTCGCCGCTGGCGGTGACGCAGCACGGCGCGCCGGGCAGGCCCAGCGCTTTCGCCTGCTCGCCGGCCGCCTTCAGCGCCGCCTTGTTGTCCGGCGATTGCGCCCGCGCCAAGGTCGCCTCAGCGCCCGCGCCAATGAGTTCGGCGACAACCGCCGGCTCCGAGACCGCCCGCCCCTGCCCGAACTCGGCGGCGTAGACGGCGCGACTGAAGGCTGCGCGCTCGGCCTCCGGCAGCGCCAGCGCCACGCGCGCGGCGAGCAGCGTGTTCTGCGGGAACGGTTCCGGGCGGATCAGCGGCAGGCCGAGCGATTCGCAGACGCGCGCGAGGTCGCGCCACATGTAGCGGCCCTTGACCGGATAAATGTTGAAAGGCGAATCGCGCCAGCCCTGTTCGGCAAACAGCGGCCCGAGCAGAAATGGCCGCCAGCGCACGGCAACCCCGCGCGCGGCAGCCAACGCCTCGATGCGCATCGCCGCCGGATAGGAATAGGTCGAGGCGAATTCGTACCAGAAGTCGAGCGCGGGCTTCGGGTCATGCATAGGCGCGTCCCCCGTTGGAGGCGGAACGTGCATCTTGCCGCGTCGCGCGTCGAGCGGCAACCTCGACGCCTTAATGTGGAAACGCCCCGCGCTCAGCGCAGGGCGGCGCTGCGCGGGTTACTTCGGCGCGTCGGCGTCCGGGGTGGCCTCTGCCTTCGGCTCTTCCATCTTCTTCATCTTGTGCGCCTTCGCCTTGTGCTTCGTCGCGTGATGCTTCGTCGCATGATGCTTCACCGCGTGATGCTTCGCCTTGTGCTTCATCGGCGTGGCGTCGGGCGCCGGGGCGGCGGCGGCGTCGGCGGCGGGCGCGGCCGGAGCGGCGTCGTCAGCGAAAGCGACGATGGGCGTCAACGCGAACGCGGCGGCAAGTCCCAGCGCGGCGAATGTCTTTAGCATTTTGGCCTCCATGATCGATTCCAACATTTCGTCGGATGCCCTGGAACTTGGTTCACCAGACATGAATTGGACATGAACGGCGCACGCGGGCCGAGGGTTTGACGTGCGCCCGCCGCCGCGCTTTAGGAAGCGCGGAGCCCACTCATGTCGCACAACACGTTCGGCCACCTGTTTCGCGTCACCACCTATGGCGAGAGCCACGGCGCCGGTCTCGGCTGCGTCATCGACGGCTGCCCGCCGCTGATTGCGCTCGACGTCGCCGAGGTGCAGGCCGATCTCGACCGCCGGCGGCCGGGAACCTCGCGCTTCACCACGCAGCGCCGCGAGCCCGACGAGGCGCGCATCCTCTCCGGCGTCATGTTCGACGAGCGCAGCGGCCGACAGGTGACGACGGGGACGCCGATCTGCATCCACATCGACAACGTCGACCAGCGCAGCAAGGACTACGGCGAGATCAAAGAAAAGTACCGGCCCGGCCATGCCGATTTCACCTACGAGGCGAAATACGGCATCCGCGACTATCGCGGCGGCGGCCGCTCCTCGGCGCGCGAGACGGCGGCGCGGGTGGCGGCGGGCGCGGTGGCGCGCAAGGTGATTGCCGGGGTGCGGGTGCGCGCGGCGCTGGTGCAGATCGGCAAATTGCGCATCGACCGCGCCCGTTGGGATTGGGACGAGGTCGCCCGCAACCCGTTCTTCTCGCCCGACGCCGAGGCCGCCGGCCGCTTCGCCCATTATCTCGACGCCGTGCGCAAAGCCGGCTCGTCGGTCGGCGCGGTGCTGGAGGTGGTGGCGGAAGGCGTGCCGGCCGGCTGGGGCGCCCCGATCTACGGCAAGCTCGACGCCGAGATCGCCGCGGCGCTGATGAGCATCAATGCGGTCAAGGGCGTCGAGATCGGCGACGGCTTCGCCGCCGCCGCCTTGACGGGCGAGGAGAACGCCGACGAGATGCGCTCCGGCAATGACGGCAAGCCGCGCTTCCTCGCCAACCACGCCGGCGGGGTGCTCGGCGGCATCTCGACCGGCCAGCCGATCGTGGCGCGGTTCGCCGTCAAGCCGACCTCGTCTATTCTGGCCTCGCGCCAGACGGTGACGCGCGACGGCGAGGAGACGGAGATCTCCACCAAAGGCCGCCACGACCCCTGCGTCGGCGTCCGCGCCGCGCCGATCGCGGAAGCGATGGTCGCCTGCGTGCTGGCGGACGCCTTCCTGCGCCATAGGGGGCAGGTCGGGTGACCACCGCCGCCCCGCTCGCCGACCGGCTACGCCCGCAGACGCTGGCCGAGGTCGCCGGCCAGCCGCATCTGACCGGCCCGGACGGCGCGCTAACGCGGTTGCTGGCGGCGCCATCGCTGGGCTCGATGATCTTCTGGGGGCCGCCGGGGACCGGCAAGACGACGGTGGCGCGGCTCATCGGCGCCCAGGCGGACGCGGAGTTCGTGCAGGTCTCGGCGATCCACACCGGCGTCGCGGAGCTGAAAAAGCTGTTCGAGGCGGCGCGCGCCCGCCGCGCCGAGGGTCGGCGGACGGTGCTGTTCGTCGATGAAATCCACCGCTTCAACCGCGCCCAGCAGGATTCCTTCCTGCCGGTGATGGAGGATGGCGCGATCTCGCTCATCGGCGCGACGACCGAGAACCCGTCGTTCGAGCTGAACGCCGCGCTTTTGTCGCGGGCGCGGGTGCTGACCTTCAGGCCGCTCGACGCCGAGGCGATTGGCCGCCTCATCGCCCGCGCCGAGGCCGAGACCGGCAAGCCGCTGCCGCTCGACGAGGCCGCGCGCGCCGCCCTCATCGACATGGCGGACGGCGACGGCCGCGCGGCGCTGACGCTGGCCGAGGAGGTTTGGCGGGCGGCGCGGCCGGGCGAGACTTTCGACACCGCGGGCCTCGCCGAGATCGTGCAGCGCCGCGCGCCAATCTACGACAAGGCCCAGGATGGCCACTACAACCTCATCTCGGCGCTGCACAAATGCGTGCGCGGCTCCGATCCCGACGCGGCGCTGTATTATTTCGCGCGCATGCTCGACGCCGGCGAAGCGCCGCTGTTTCTCGCCCGCCGCATCGTGCGCATGGCGAGCGAGGACATTGGCCTGGCCGACCCACAGGCGCTGGTCGTCGCCAACGCGGCCAAGGACGCCTATGATTTCCTCGGCTCGCCGGAGGGCGAACTCGCCATCGCCGAAGCGCTGGTCTATTGCGCCACCGCGCCGAAATCGAACGCCCTCTACACCGCCTATAAGGCGGCGCGGGCCTTGGCCGCCTCCAGCGGCTCGCCGGCGCCGCCGAAGACGATCCTCAATGCGCCAACCAAACTGATGAAGCGTGAAGGCTATGGCGCCGACTACCGCTACGACCACGACGAGCCCGACGCTTTCTCCGGCCAGAACTACTGGCCGGAGGCGATCGGACGGCGGCGGTTGTATGAGCCGGTGGAGCGCGGGTTCGAGCGCGATGTGAGGAAGCGGCTGGATTATTGGGCGCGGCTGAGGGCGGACCGGGCGAAGGGATAGCGGTCTTATGCCCGGATTCAGCTTGACGTGACGGTGCGCGCCGGCGCCTGCATCCGCCACACCATCAGACACAGCAGCGCCACCGGCACGCCGATCAGCGCCGTCGTGGCGAAGAAGCGGGGATAGCCGACCGCCTGAACCATGAACCCCGACAGGCCGCCGACGAACTTGCCCGGCAGCGCGTAGAGCGAGGACAACAGCGCATATTGCGTCGCCGCATAGCCGGGCGAGACCAGCGACGACATATAGGCGATCAGCGCCGCGCCGGCGAAGCCGCTGGCGAAGCTTTCGACGCTGACGGCGAGCGTCAGCAGATCGAGCCGGCCCGGGTGGCCAGCGAGATAGGCCAACGACAGATGCGAAGCCGAGGCCGCCACGCCGCCGATCAGCAGCGTCGGCATCAACCCGATGCGGCCGGAAAGCCAGCCGCCGGCGAAGGCGCCGGCGATGCCGATCCATACGCCATAGAGTTTCGACACCGTGGCGATGTCGGATTTGGTGAAACCAAGGTCGATGTAAAGCGGATTGGCCATCACGCCGGAGACGAAGTCCGGCAGCCGATAGATCGCCACCAGCAGCAGAATCGGCACGATCATCGCCGCATAACGGCGCGCGAGATCGGCGAGCGGCTCGACGAACGAGGTCCGAAAGGTCGGCGCCGGCCCCGTCGCGACGCGGTCGAGCCTCGGCGATAAAACGCAGGCGATCATGCCGATCAGAGTCAGCGCCGACATGACGAGATAGGCGAGCCGCCAACTGCCGAAATCGGCGAGATAGAACGCCCCCGCCCCGGCTGAGATCATCGCCAGCCGATAGCCTAAACTATAGACCGCCGTCATCATGCCCTGGCGCTCGGGCGGCGCGGCGTCGATGCGCCAGCCGTCGATGGTGACGTCCTGGGTCGCCGCCGCGAAGGCGGTGAGCGCGGCAAAGCCGATGCTCCAGGCCAGGCCCGCCGAAGGCTTGGCGAAAGCCAGGCCGAACAGCCCGGCGGCGACGCCGAACTGGGCGGCCAGCATCCACGCCCGCCGCCGCCCGAGCAGCCGCGCCAAGCCCGGAATGTCGAAGCGGTCGATCACCGGCGCCCAGAGAAATTTAAACGAGAAGGCGAGCGCGCAATAGCTCATCAGCCCGATCTCGGCGGTCGACACCTTCGCCTCGCGCAACCACGCCGATTGCGTCGAGAAAATCAGCAGGAACGGCAGGCCCGAGGAATAGCCGAGGCCCAGCATCAGCGCGAGGCGGGGATCGACGGCGGCCTGGGACAGGAGGCGGAACGATTTCATGACGGCGGACTATGCGCGAAGCCGGCGATTCGTGGTAGCCGGGCGACGCAATGCGGGTCGCGCAAGGGGGCGATATCCCCTGCTTGGCGGTGTTGTCGCTGAAAGGGGTGCGGGTTTGTCGATTTCGACCGTTGTTTCCCCGCCAATATTGTTCCCCATCTCGAAGCTGCCACCTTTGCGCTGACGGGCAAGGCATGGCGCCAGACAAAAATCCGTCGCAGGCGGCGCTTGCGTGCGTCGCCCCGCCGGGATCATGTCGCGGCGCTTTTCGCCTGAATCGGGAGTGTGTCATGAAAACCCGCGCCGCCGTCTGCCGCACCTTCGGCCAGCCTTTAACGATCGAGGAGGTCGATCTCGCCGAGCCCGGCCAAGGCGAAATCCGCGTCAAGATCAAGGCCTGCGCGATCTGCCACAGCGATGTGTTCTATTGGGAGGGCGCGTGGGGCGGCGACCTGCCGGCGGTCTACGGCCATGAGGCGGCAGGCGTCGTCGAGGCCGTCGGCCCCGGCGTGACGCGGGTCAAGGTTGGCGATCCCGTGGTGGCGACGCTGATCCGTTCCTGCGGCTTCTGCCCCTCGTGCGCGGGCGGCGTGCCGGTGTTCTGCGAAGAGGTGTTCCCGCTCGACCAGAAGAGCCCGCTTCGCGGCGCGGGCGGCGAGAGCCTCGTCCACGGGATGCGCATCGGCGCCTTCGCCGAGCATATCGTCGTCCATCACAGCCAGGTCGCGCGCGTGCCGGCCGAGCTGCCGTTCGACGTCGCCTCGCTCATCGCCTGCGGCGTGTTGACCGGCTTCGGCGCTGTGGTCAACACCGCCAACGTCGGCGCCGGGCGCAGCGTTGTCGTCATCGGCTGCGGCGGCGTCGGGCTCAATTCCGTGCAAGGCGCGCGGATCGCCGGCGCCTCGCCGATCATCGCCGTCGACATCGCCGACAACAAGCTGGAGGCGGCCAAGACGTTCGGCGCCACGCACGCCATCAACGCCAAGCGCGAGGACGTCAAGGCGCGGGTCAGAGAGATCAACGGAGGCGCGAAGGCGGACTATGTGTTCGTCACCGTCGGCGTCGACGGCGCGGCCGAGCAGGCGATCTCGTTGGCGAAGCTCAACGGCGCGGCCGTGCTCGTCGGCATGCCGCCTTCGGGCGTCAAGGCGACCTTCGATCCCGGCTGGCTCGCCGGCAACGGCCAGCGCATCCTCGGCTCGAAGATGGGCTCGGCGCGGCTGCCCATCGATGTGCCGAAAATCGTCGAACTCTACGGCCAGGGCCGGCTGAAGCTCGACGAACTCATTACCGAGCGCTTTGCCTTCAAGGACATCAACGCGGCCATCGCCTCCTCGCGGGCCGGCGCGGCGCTGCGCAACGTCGTGGTGTTCTAGCCCGGCGCGAGCCGGGTGCGGAAGCTCTCGCGCTCAGGCGAGGCGAACCAAGCGCGCATCGCGGCCTCATTGACGAAGCGGCCGCCCGCGGGCAGCGGCCGGCCCTGGCCTTCGATCTCGAACGCGCCGCCGGCGAACGGCCACGGCGTCAGGCTGAGATCATAAGGGCCGGCGGCGGCGAGTTGAACCTCGACGCCGGGCAGTTCCAGCCTCGCCGGCGCGCGCAGCGCCCCACAGACGGCAAGCGACAGCGCATCAACGAAGGCGATCAGCGTCGACTGGCGCTCCAATTCGGCGGCGTCGAGCCCGGCCGCGCGCGCCCATTCCGCCTCGCGCGGCGCCTGCGCGGCGAGATAGGCGTGGATCGCCGCGGCGTCCTGCGGCCCCGATGAGGGCAGGCCGAAGCGGCGGTAGATGCGTCCGCCGTGGCGCGAGATCAGCAGCGCGACTTGCGGCCCCCAGGCGGCCAGCGCCGCCTCGACGCCCGCCGTCCACATCGGCGCATGCGCCGCCGCGCCGACCTCGCGGAACGACGGCGGCCTGCCGGCGCGCGCATCGAACGGCGGCGCGCGCTCCCAATCGAGCCAGCCGAGATCGTGCAACTCCGCGGCGAATAGCAGTTGTTCCGAAAGCGGCTCGGCGAAGCGCCGCAGCAACTGGCCGGAAATCCAGGCGTGTGCCGGCTGGCTGATCGAAAGCTCGCGGCCGCCTTCGCTGCGATACATCATCGCGCACCTCTTTGACGCCGGCTTTGCGCGCGGCCTTGCGAATGCCTATGTTGGTCCGAAATATGAGGATTCGATGATCGAAACCGATTGTCGCGAGGCGAACGTAACCAGCCGCGCCGGTTGAAGAATGGTGTAAATCAGCACTGGCGCGACGATGCGACCCGGGGATTTGGCGACGTGAGTCTAGATCGGTCCCGCAACGGCGACGCGACGAGCGAGGCGGAGGCCCGCATCCTGCTCGTCGAAGATGACGCCACCATTCAAAACATGCTGGCCGACGCCTTGCGCGAGAACGGCTTCAGCGTCGGCATCGCCGCCTCCGGGGCGGAGATGGACAGGGCGATGAGCCGCGAAAAGGTCGACCTGTTGCTGCTCGACCTGATGCTCCCCGGCGAGGACGGGCGGTCGATCTGCATGCGGTTGCGCGCCGCCTCGGCCAATCTGCCGATCATCATGGTGACGGCGCTCGGCGACGATATCGACCGTATCGTCGGGCTGGAGATCGGCGCCGACGATTACGTATCGAAGCCGTTCAACACCCGCGAACTCATCGCCCGCATACGCGCCTTGTTGCGCCGCGCCCGCGCCAACGAGGGCGCCCCCCGCGCCCGCCAAGCGCCGCTGCGCTTCGCCGGCTGGCTGCTTCACCCCACCGAGCGCAAGCTCATCAACCCGCAGGGCGCGCTCGTCACCACCACGAGCGCCGAGTTCGACCTGCTGCTTGCCTTCTGCACCCACGCCGGCGAAGTGCTGTCGCGCGAGCAATTGCTGGATCTCACGCACGGCGGCGTCGCCGGGCCGGTGGAACGCAGCGTCGACGTGCATGTGAGCCGCATCCGCCAGAAGATCGAGCCCGACGCCGGCGATCCGACGTTCATCAAGACGATCCGGCTCGGCGGCTATATCTTCACGCCCGAGGTGACGCCAGCATGATGATCGCTCCGCGCCGCTTCCTGCCCAAGATCCTGCCCAAGACCGCCGCCGGGCAATTGACCAGCGTCGTGGTGGCGGCGGTGCTGATCGGCGTCGGGCTGTCCTCGGCGGTGATGTTCTATCTCGTCTATTCCGGCGGCATCGGCCCCTCGCACGAAACTCGGGTGCAGGTGCGCGCGGCGCGCATCGCGGCGGTCGTCAATGGCGTGCTGGAGGCGCGCAGCCTCGACGAATCGACTTACATCACCAAGCACGCCAGCGGCGAGCCGGTCTCCGTGACCTGGGCCAAGCCGCCTTCCCGCGGCGACGCCGAGCCGCCGCCGAAGCATTCGATGGTGGCCGCCGTCGAAGAGGATTTGCAGAAAGGCTGGCGGTTGCAAACGCTCCCGCACGATTACGCCGGCGATGACGCGGACGCCATCTACATCCCGGTGAAGCATGACGAGGTTCTGCGCTTCTCGGTGGCGACGCACGGCGGCCTCGGCAGTCTGCTGTTGACCCAGACGCTGGTGACGCTCGGCGTCATCACCTTCCTGATCCTGTTCGTCTCGGCCTGGGCGGTGCGATTGGTTACGGCGCCGCTGTCCTCGATCGCCTCGGCGGCGCGCGCCTTCGGGCGACCCGGCGGCGGCGAGGCCGACGATATCGCCGAGAACGGCCCGATCGAGATCGCCCACGCCGCCCGCGCCCTGAACGAGATGCGCCGCCGTGTGCGCAGCCTCGTCGATGAGCGCACCCGCATGCTGGTCGCCGTCAGCCACGATCTGCGCACGCCGCTGACGCGGCTGCGGCTTCGCATCGAGCGCCTGCGCGACCACCCCGCCCAGGCGGCGATGCTGGAGGAGATCGCCACCATCAACGAAATGCTGTCGGAGACGCTCGCCTATATGCGCGAGGTCGGCCAAACCGAGGCCATCGCGCCGACCGACCTGCCCTCGTTATTGCAGACCATCTGCGGGCAATTCACCGACACCGGCCACGACGTGGTCTATCGCGGCCCGGATCGGTTGGTGCTCACCTGCCGCCCGCATGGCCTGACGCGCGCCGTCACCAATCTCGTCGACAACGCCACCAAGTTCGGCGCGGCGGTCGAGGTCGGCGTGACATCGCGCAACGGCGAGGTGCTGATCGAGGTGCGCGACGACGGCCCCGGCGTGCCGGCGGCGATGCTCGCCAACGTGTTCGAGCCATTCTTCAAGGGCGACCATGCGCGCACCCAGCATGGCGGCGGCGGCTTCGGCCTCGGCCTGTCGATCGTGCGCGAGATCGCCGAAGGTCACGGCGGCGGCGTCGAGATCGAGAACCGCCGTCCGCGTGGGCTGACGGCGCGGCTGCGACTGCCGTGGGCGCCGACGCTGGAGGCGGCGTAGCGGCCGCAGGCCGGCTCGCCTATAGGACACCCATGAGCCAACCCGAATTCCTCGATTTCTCCGCCGTCGCGCCGATCGCCAAGACGCCGTGGCCGGGGCCGCGCCGCGACTACGTGTCGCCGGGCTTCAGCAATCCCGGCCTGCTGCGCGTCTTCCCCGACCTCGCCGAGGGCGATGTCACAGATTTGCAATGGCCGTATCTGCGCAAGAACGCGCCGCATATCTGGCGCCGCGATCTGCGCGGCGTGCGCAACCCCTATATCGGCGTGCTGTCGCTCGACGAGGCGACGCTGCTCTACAACAACGCTTTGCCGTTCAGCGGCAAGCGCGGACTGGAGATCGGTTGCCATTACGGCTGGTCGAGCGCGCATCTGGTCGCCGCCGGGCTCGACCTCGACGTGATCGACCCGGCGCTCGGCCAGCCCGACCAGATGCGCGACGTGCGGCAATCGTTGGCGCGCGTCGGGCCGGCGCGGCTGTGGGCGGGGTATTCGCCGAGCGTCACGCCCGCGGTGCGGGCGTTTCGGCCGGCGTCGTGGAGCTTCGCCTTCATCGACGGCTGGCACGAGGGCGACGGCCCGCGCGATGACGCTTTGGCCGCGATCGGCGGCATGGCGGACGACGCGCTGGTGATGTTCCACGACCTCGTCTCGCCGCATGTGGCGGCGGGGCTGGCGGTGTTTGCGCAGGCGGGGTGGAAGGTCGGGCTCTACAACACGATGCAGGTGATGGGCGCGGCGTGGCGAGGAACGGCTACGCCGGTGGCGCATATAGCGGATAGGGATATGCCGGAGCCGGTGGGGGCGTTTTTGCAAGGGGTGGAGGTGCTGTCGCGCCAGAGTAGTATCCGAACAGATTGAACCAGCGGACCCGTCATTGCGAGCGCAGCGAAGCCATCCATCTCGCCGAGATCGCAGATTAGTCGGAGGGCGCGGCCCGGCGAAGGCATAGATTGCTTCGCTGCGCTCGCAATGACGGCGGCTCGTCTTGATCGGTAATTGCTCTAGCGCAACCGCGCCTTTTGCTCACCCCCAAGGTGAGCGACTGGCGATTACGGGCGCCCGCAGAAAATCGCAAACTATTTTCACCGTCGCTGTCGGGTTTTCCTCCATGATCCAATGACCAGAGTTAGGAACGACGGCCTCCTGCACATTAGGGGCGGCAGCACGCATCACGGTGGCCATCATCGGCCCGAACGACTTTTCACCGCCGATCGCGAGCACCGGCATGGCCAACTTGCCGTCAGCGAGGAAGGCTTGGTTATCAATGGCGTCCTGATCGAAGGCGGCAAATTGCGCGAAACCGGAATGCATGGCGCCGGGCAACGCATAAAGCCGCGCGTAATGCTCCCGCGATGCTTCGGTAAATTTAGCTGGGTCGGCCGAGAATTCATTCCAGAAGCGATCAAGATAGATGCGCTCGCGTCCGGCGACCAGCCGCTCCATGTCAGGTCCGCCGAAGCGGAAATGCCAGAGCAACGGGTTTTTCAACACCTCTTCCCACGGCCCCACTCCCGGCACAGGCGCATCGATAAGCACAAAGCGACGTAGGCGCTGCGGATGCATCGCCGCAAAGGCAAAACCAACCATATTGCCGATATCGTGAGTGACCAAATCGGCGCTGGCGATCTCGAGCGCATCGAGCACGCCCGAAATATCGCCGGCTTGCGTCTTCTTATCGAATCCTCCCGCCGGCTTCGAGGAAAGGCCGAGACCACGCAGATCCGGCACTATGACGAAATGGTCTTGCGCGAGTTCAGCCGCCAGCGGCGCCCACATATCGCCGGTTTCGCCGTAGCCATGCAAAAGCACGACAGCGGGGCCTTGACCTCCAGAACGCAGGTGAATCGTAACGCCGTTGGTCGATATTTCGCTGGTGACGAAACTCGACGGAAACGGCGGAACGCTTTGGTCGATAGCAGGATTGCTCAAGGCGAAAACCATCGGTGACGGCAGGCTCGCGACACAATATGTTGGCGCTTGATTTCGATCCACAAAAAAAAATAGCAATTGCTCGGGGCATAGCCGCGAAAGGCGACGCGGGGATTCGCACGCTCGCCAAGCTCCCGATCCCGCTCCGTCCTCATGTCTTCGTGAGCGTCAACCTAATCGTCTGATACGAATGCGGCGGCAACTTTACTTGCAGCGCGCCGTCGGCGACGGTTGCGCCTGAACCCGGCTTCGGCGCCACATTGTCAGGCTGAGCTAGCGTGTTGACGGCTTCGGCCTCGCCCCGGTCTTCGGCGATCTCGACGGCAAAGCGCAGATCGAGGCGCTGCGATGGGAACCCGCGATCTCCGGCTATGTGATTACCGAACTCAACGACGTGCAATGGGAAGCCAATGGACTGATGGACGCGCACAACCATCCGCGCCGCTTCGCCAAACGCCTCGCCGGCTTGCAGACGCCTTGGCTGGTCATCGCGCGAACGAACGAAGGCGCCGCGGAAATCCTTGGCCGCATGCGTTGGCCGAATATCGCGGAGACGCCGGCCGACGCCCGGACCTTGTTTGCGACGCGGTTGACGACGCCCGCGCGTGAACACCTCCTCTTTGGGCGCCATGTGTTGGTCGCCGCCAATACAACCGATGCGCTCGTCTATCCCGAGCGCCGCCTGCCGGCCTCGGATCGCCATAATTTCCCGAAAATGGGGATCCGCAAGCGCGACGGCACGCCATGGGACGGGCGCTGGATGGGCGCGTTCGCACGGCGGCGCACCGACGGACCGTGGGCGGCGCTTCCGGGTGGGGCGATGCTCGACGAACAGCCTTACGGGAAGGTGCGGGCGCGAGGTCCGGAAGCAAGGATAAATCAGATACTTAGTTTTGCGATGGTGGGGGAGGTAGGACTCGAACCTACGAAGGCTAAGCCAGCGGATTTACAGTCCGCCCCCTTTGCCGCTCGGGACACTCCCCCGCTTCGTCCTTGAAGGACGAAAACGCCTCGGGAAGCCCGAGGCGCGGGAGGCTTATCTTTCGCCATCCACGGATCTGTCAACAGGAAAATCTCCGACCGCGGGTTTCGATGGCCGCGCCCCGCGCTGCGTCGAAACGAGGCCGCCACAAGCCGCGCACTCGTGCGATGCGGCGGCGCAAACGAAATCAGCGATAATCGCCGCCGCCGCTTCCCGCGTTCGAGCGGGTCGCGCTCCCAAAACCGCAAAAAAAGCCGCCCGAAGGCGGCTTTCTTTATCGGCGAGAGCCGGATTACTCGGCCGCCGGCGCGCGCGAGCGCGGGCGCGCGACCTGCTCCATCGTCGGCGCCGCGATCGGCAACGCCGGTTGCGCGGCCGATTCCTCCGCGCGCTGGGCGAGGATGAGATTGTCGCGCGTCGTGGCGACCTGGCGCAGCTTGGCGATCGCTGCGCCGGTGCCCGCCGGGATCAGCCGGCCGACGATGACGTTCTCCTTCAGGCCCTCAAGCGTGTCGACCTTGCCGTTGACCGACGCCTCCGTCAGCACGCGCGTCGTTTCCTGGAACGAAGCCGCCGAGATGAACGAGCGGGTTTGCAGCGAGGCCTTGGTGATGCCGAGCAGCACTGGCGTACCGATGGCCTCCTTCTTGCCTTCCGAACGCATGATCTCGTTGGCCTGGTCGAGATCGGTGATGTCCACCTGCTCGTCCTTCAGGAAGTCGGTGCCGCCGGGATCGGTGATGTCGACTTTCTGTAGCATCTGACGGACAATCACTTCAATGTGCTTGTCGTTGATGAGCACGCCCTGCAACCGGTAGACTTCCTGAATCTCGTTGACGAGATAGGCCGCCAGTTCCTCGACGCCCTTGATGGCGAGAATATCGTGCGGGGCGGGGTTGCCATCGACGATATATTCGCCCTTCTCGATGACGTCGCCGTCCTGAAGATGGATGTGCTTGGATTTCGGGATCAGATACTCGGCCGCCTCGGCGCCCTCCTCCGCGGGCTCGATGCTGACGCGCTGCTTGTTCTTGAAATCCTTACCGAAGCGGATGACGCCCGAAATCTCCGCGATGATCGCGTGATCCTTCGGGCGGCGCGCCTCGAACAACTCCGCCACGCGCGGCAGACCGCCGGTGATGTCGCGGGTCTTGGCCGAGTTGATCGAGATGCGGGTGATGACGTCGCCGGCATTCACCTGCGCGCCAGGCTCGAACGAGATGATCGACTCGACCGGCAGCATGTAGCGCGCGTCGCCGCCGCGCGCCAGCTTCGCCACCTTGCCGTCCGGTCCCTTCACCACCAGCGCCGGCTTCAGGCCGGACGTGCGCGGCGAGGAGCGCCAATCGATGACCACGCGCTTGGCGATGCCCGTCGCCTCGTCAACCTGCTCGGACATCGAGGCGCCTTCGGTCAGATCCTCGAAACCGATGACGCCGTCGACCTCGGTCATGATCGGCCGGGTGAACGGGTCCCACTCGGCCAACCGCTGGCCGCGCTTGACCTGATCGCCCTCGTCGACCTTCAGCCGCGCGCCGTATTGCACGCGATGCACCGCACGCTCCGCGCCCGTGCGGTCGTGGATGACGATGGCGACGTTGCGCGCCATCGCCATCAGATCGCCGTTGGTGTTGCGCGCCAGATTACGGTTGCGGATCGTCACCACGCCATCGAAATTCGACTCGATGAAGCTCTGATCGGCAAGCTGCGCCGCGCCGCCGATGTGGAACGTGCGCATGGTGAGCTGCGTGCCCGGCTCACCGATCGACTGCGCCGCGATGACGCCGACCGCCTCGCCCATGTTGACCGGCGTGCCGCGCGCCAGATCGCGCCCGTAGCAGGACCCGCAGACGCCGTTTTTGGCCTCGCAGGTCAGCACCGAACGGATCTTGACCTCCTGCACGCCGGCGGCGTTGATCGCCGCCATGTGCTCTTCCAGGATCATCTTGCCGGCCGGCACGATCGCCTTACCGTCGAGATCGACGATGGGTTCGGCGGCCGTGCGGCCGAGAATGCGCGAGCCGAGCGAGGCGACGACCGTGCCGGCGTCGACGATGGCGCGCATCTTGATGCCGCGCTGCGAACCGCAATCCTGCATGGTGATGATCGAGTCCTGCGCGACGTCGACGAGACGGCGCGTCAGATAGCCCGAGTTCGCCGTCTTCAAGGCAGTGTCGGCGAGGCCCTTGCGGGCGCCGTGGGTGGAGTTGAAATACTCCAGCACCGACAGGCCTTCCTTGAAGTTGGCGATGATCGGGCTCTCGATGATCTCGCCCGAGGGCTTGGCCATCAGGCCGCGCATGGCGGCGAGCTGGCGCATCTGCGTCGGCGAGCCGCGCGCGCCCGAGTGCGACATCATGTAGATCGAGTTCATCGGCTTGTCGCGGCCATGCTCGTCCTTGCGCACCGAGGAGATGCCTTGCATCATCTCCTCTGCGAGCTTGTCGGAGCACTTCGCCCAGGCGTCGACGACCTTATTGTACTTCTCGCCCTGGGTGATGAGGCCGTCGTTGTACTGCTGCTCATATTCCTTGGCGAGCGCCAGCGTGTCGGCGATGCGCTTCGGCTTGGTGTCCGGCACCACCATGTCGTCCTTGCCGAACGAGATGCCGGCCTTGAACGCCTCGCGGAAGCCGAGCGCCATGATGCGGTCGCAGAAGATGACGGATTCCTTCTGACCGCAGTTGCGGTAGACGGTGTCGATCATCGCCGAGATGTTCTTCTTGGTCATCAGGTTGTTGACGACGTCGAAGGGGATCTTGGGGTGCTTGGGCAGCAACTGGCCGAGGATCATGCGGCCAGGCGTGGTGTCGAACACCTTCGACACCCGCTTGCCGTTCTCGTCATAGGTCCAGGCGCGGCCCTTGACCTTGGCGTGCAGCGTCACCGACTTGGAGGCCAGCGCATGCTCGATCTCGCCCATTTCGGCGAGCATCATGCCCTGCCCCGGCTCGCCGTCGGACATCAGCGTCAGATAATAGAGGCCGAGCACCATGTCCTGGCTCGGCACGATGATCGGCTGGCCGTTGGCGGGGTGAAGGATGTTGTTGGTCGACATCATCAGCACGCGCGCTTCCAACTGCGCTTCCAGCGACAGCGGCACATGCACGGCCATCTGGTCGCCGTCGAAGTCGGCGTTGAAGGCCGAGCAGACGAGCGGATGCAGTTGGATCGCCTTGCCTTCGATCAGCACCGGCTCGAACGCCTGGATGCCCAGGCGATGCAGGGTCGGGGCGCGGTTGAGCAGGATCGGGTGTTCGCGGATCACCTCGTCGAGGATGTCCCAAACCTCCGGCTTCTCCTTTTCAACCAGCTTTTTCGCCTGCTTGACGGTCGCCGACAATCCCTTCGCGTCGAGGCGCGAATAGATGAAGGGCTTGAACAGCTCCAGCGCCATCTTCTTCGGCAGGCCGCACTGATGCAGCTTCAGCTCCGGACCGACGACGATGACCGAGCGGCCGGAATAATCGACGCGCTTGCCCAACAGGTTTTGGCGGAATCGGCCCTGTTTGCCCTTCAACATGTCGGCGAGCGACTTCAGCGGGCGCTTGTTGGCGCCGGTGATGACGCGGCCGCGCCGGCCGTTGTCGAACAGCGCGTCAACCGACTCCTGCAACATGCGCTTTTCGTTGCGGATGATGATGTCGGGCGCGCGCAACTCCATCAGCCGCTTCAGGCGGTTGTTGCGGTTGATGACGCGGCGGTAGAGATCGTTCAGATCCGAGGTCGCGAAGCGGCCGCCGTCGAGCGGCACCAGCGGGCGCAGGTCCGGCGGGATGACCGGCACTTCGGTCAGGATCATCCATTCCGGCTTGTTGCCGGAATGCATGAACGCCTCGATGATCTTCAGCCGCTTGGCGAGCCGCTTCGGCTTCAACTCGGACTTCGACTCCGAGATCTCGACCTTGAGGTCCTCGGCGATTTTCTGAAGGTTCATGCCCTTCAGCATTTCGCGGATCGCCTCGGCGCCGATCATCGCGGTGAAATTGTCCTGCCCGTATTCGTCCTGGGCGCGCAGGTAATCGTCCTCGGAGAGCAGTTGACGCTCCTTCATCGGCGTCAGGCCGGGGTCGAGCACGATATAGGATTCGAAATAGAGGACGCGCTCAAGGTCCTTCAGCGTCATGTCGAGCAGAAGGCCGATGCGGCTCGGCAGCGACTTGAGAAACCAGATATGCGCCACCGGAGCGGCGAGCGAGATATGGCCCATGCGCTCGCGGCGCACGCGGCTCAGCGTCACCTCGACGCCGCACTTCTCGCAGATGACGCCCTTGTACTTCATGCGCTTGTATTTGCCGCACAAGCACTCGTAGTCCTTGATCGGCCCGAAGATGCGCGCGCAGAACAGGCCGTCGCGCTCGGGCTTGAAGGTGCGATAGTTGATCGTCTCCGGCTTCTTGATTTCGCCGAACGACCACGACAGAATCTTTTCAGGGCTCGCGATCGCGATCTGGATCTGGTCGAAAGCCAAAGGCGCCGCAGGCGGTGCGAACGGATTGACGATTTCCTGATTCATGGTTTGCTCTCCCGCGCGAAGCGGCTAGGCCGACTTCGCCCGCTGATGGGAACGGCGAGGGCTTGCCGCCCTCGCGCACTCACGCTTAAAATCACTCCGCCGCTTCGGCTGGCGGTTCGTGCGTCTCATCGGTGATCGCCTTCTTCAGCGAAGCCAGTTCGACGTTGAGGCCAAGCGAACGCATCTCCTTGACCAACACGTTGAAGCTCTCCGGGATGCCGGATTCAAACGTGTCGTCGCCGCGCACGATCGACTCATAGACCTTGGTGCGGCCGGCGACGTCGTCCGACTTCACCGTCAGCATCTCCTGCAAGGTGTAGGCGGCGCCGTAAGCCTCCAGCGCCCAGACCTCCATCTCGCCGAAGCGCTGGCCGCCGAACTGCGCCTTGCCGCCGAGCGGCTGCTGGGTGACCAGCGAATAAGGGCCGATCGAGCGGGCGTGGATCTTGTCGTCGACGAGATGGTGCAGCTTCAGCATGTAGATGTAGCCAACCGTCACCTTGCGGTCGAACGCCTCGCCCGTTCGCCCGTC
>Ga0134126_10001499_pt1 | contig 29776 bp, 26 predicted proteins | sample KB31752_FD_96881 | JGI IMG/M metagenome (GOLD analysis project Ga0134126, IMG submission 96881) | Terrestrial soil microbial communities with excess Nitrogen fertilizer from Kellogg Biological Station, Michigan, USA - KB3-175-2 | ecosystem: Environmental > Terrestrial > Soil > Unclassified ... | reverse complement strand
TACGGGAATGGAGTCAACGATGCGCGGAAGCTTCGGGCTGTCGACGGGAATGATCTCATGGAACATCTCCGTCGCCTCGATGGGACCGGGAGCAACGACGTTCACGGTGATCCCGTGAGCGCCAAGCTCGAGGGCCCAGGTCCGTGCGAGACCCAGCATGCCCGCCTTTGTCGAAGAATAGACGGTACGGTTGGCGAGACCCAGCACCGCCCGTGTCGATACCAACACCACGCGGCCGAAATGCTTTTGCTTCATCGTCGGCAGAGCGGCCTGCATGAGCGACAACGCGGCCGAAAGGTGCAAGTTCGTCAACGCCTGAAGATCCTCGAGCGACACCTCTTCAAGCGGCTTCTCGCGGATGGCGCCAGCGTTGTGAATCAAGGTCGTGATCGGAAACCGACTCATCACCTCGTGGGCGGCCTCCCGCGTCGCGAGCGCATCCGCAAGATCGACCTGCACTTCATGCAGACCGTGTGAGCCCGCCCCAGAGGCCCGTCGCGACAACGAAACGACCTGGTACCCGTCCTCGAGCAGCGACTTGCAAATCGCAGCCCCGATGCCCGAGCTGCCTCCCGTCACCAACGCGTATTTCTCGCTCATCATGGAACTCTCCGCGCGACAAGTACCGCCTGGCCGGCCTCATCGAGCCGCGCGCCGACAACCACCCGAGTCGGCGACGGTGGCACGTCATCATTAAGATAAACAATCGCCGTCGGGCCACAATCGAGCCGCACCATCCCAAGCCGGATCGGTAGCCGCGAGCGGAAAAACTCATCATGGCTGTGTCGGAGAGTGGTTTCGGACAGCAACTCGCCCGCACCATCCTGGACTTTCCAATCGAGTGACGAAGCCAGACAACGATGGCAAGCCTCACGCGGCGGATACTGCACGGTGCCACACTGACGACATACCTGTAGCTCGAAACGCCCCGCAGCGGCCGCAGTTGTCAAACCGAGCGCAGCATGACTGCGTACTGAAGGCGGCCCCATCATGCGCCGCCCTGCCCGGTCAGGATCGCTGCCCCACAACACAATCCCCGGTCATAGTTGATCATTCCAAACCCACTCACTAACGCGGTGCGCGCGTTGGGGACAGCAGCGCCAAGCGGCGCCCCCGTGATCTGTCGAACGGCCTCCGTCAACCCCAAAAATCCCCCTGCGGCGCCCGCCTGTCCCACCGAGAGTTGCCCCCCCGAGCTGTTGTGCGGGAAGTCGCCGTCGACCGTCAAAGTATGGCTGCGAATGAAGTCCGGCCCCTCGCCCTTGCCACAAAACCCGAGATCCTCCATCTGCATCAGACTGATCACCGGATAGTCGTCATAAGTCTGCAGCAGATCAATGTCGCAGTGGCGAACGCCGGCTTGCGCGAACAACTCCTCACGATCGAGCACCCAACCCCCGCGAGTCTGTATGGGATCGTCTGGAAACGAGTTGTGCCGCTCCATGGTGGCGAGCACACTGGCGAAAGGCACGCCGAGATCGAGCGCGCGCTGGCGACGCATGACCAGAAAGGCCTCAGCTCCCGCGCAGGGCATCACACAGTCGAGCAGGTGCAACGGATCCGCGATCGGCCGGGCTTCCAGGTATTCCTGCAGCGTAAGCGGTTTCTTGAACAACGCATGCGGAAACGACAAGGCATTCTGGCGCTGAGCGACACAAAGCTTGCCGAAATCCTCACGACGGGCACCGAACGTACGCATGTAGTAGGCCGTAAGAAACGCAAAACTCGCGTTAGGCCCTCCGGCACCGTAGGGATAAACTGCGTCCTGCGAGAACCGGCTGAAATTGCCGATAGTCGATCGAAACGTGTCAGCCTGATTGGTGTCAGCGGCAACGCAGGCAACTACGCCCGCATCACCGGATTGCACCGCGCGCGCGGCGCGGCGCAGGGCGACAATCCCAGACGCCCCACCCATGGGAATATGATCCAGCCAGCGCAACGATAAGCCCAGATGTTGAGTAACGCTCACCGCGGTATCGGGCGCCAGAGTAAAGCTGGACAGACATAAGCCATCCAAGTCGGTCTTGGCTATGCGACCACCGGACAACACCCCCTCGAGCGCCCGCGCAATGAACCAATGCACCCCATGCTGTGAGTAACGCTCATACGGCACAGTGACCGGGGCCGTCACAACGACCTCCTCGTATCCGCGACGCCGCAATGATGTCGTCATGCGACCGCCGTCCGCTTCTTCAGCAACCGCACGTCCACGCAGGCGGGTGTCGTGAGAAGCCGCTGCGCCAGCTCCTTCAGCTGCGCTCTCTGGATCTTCTCGGTGGCCGTCAAAGGCAACCGCTCACAGAAGGCGATATATCCGGGCGCCTTAAAGTATGCGAGCCGGGTGAGACAGAACTGCAACACTTCGCGAGCAAAGGCGTCTCGTTCACTCTCGCTGACAGTGGACCGGGGCACCACACAAGCCATCACTTCATCACCCCGAACTTCGTCAGGAACCGCAGCAACCCCGACAGTGGCAATTCCGGAGTGCTGTAACAGGACACTCTCCACCTCCACCGCGGAGATATTCTCCCCACTGCGCCGGATGACGTTCTTCTTCCTGTCGACAAAGTGAAAGTACCCGTCGGCATCGAGCGAGACGACATCGCCAGTATGAAAGTACCCGTCTTTCCAAGCCGCAGCCGTTGCAACAGGATCTTTCAGGTACTCACGGAAAAATCCAAACCGTGGTGAGGCGCCAGCGCTGCGGACCAATAGCTCGCCCGGCTCACCGACCGCAACATCCCGCCCCTGCTCGTCCACTATTCGATATTCCACGCAATCTTCGGCCGCGCCGAAGCAGGCTGTGCCAATCTTTCGAGGCTCGCGATTTGCGATCATCACCGCCCCAGCGCCAGTCTCCGTCATTGCCCACGCCTCGAGGAGCGGAAATCCGAACCGCTCCTCGAACACAGCGTGTAAGCGAGGACTCACCCCGGCGCCAAACCCAAACCGTACTGAGTGCGTGCGATCGCCCGGGTGCGGCGGCGCGCCTAAGAGCATCGCAGGCATTACGCCCAGATAGTGGACGATAGTCGCGCGGGACTCGCGAACGCTGGTCCACCAATGACTCGGGTGGAAGCGGTCGAGCGGTACGATGCAACCGCCGGTCAACAACATGACCATGGTCGAATAGGCCATGGCGTTCATGTGGCTCATGGGCAGCGGCGTGATCAGACGCTCGGCGCCCGGAATGATGCGGCACAGGCCGCCAATCTCCGCGTACCAGCGCCCGGCCCAAAGGAAATACTCATTCGCGAGTACGCAACCCTTCGGCCGGCCGGTAGTGCCTGAGGTGTAGAGCAACGCGCACTCGGTGTCGACGTTAGGCCGTCGCGCACCCGCGTCGTCCAGATCGCGCGCTTCGTCCTCGGCGCCCACGTCCGCAGCAAGCGCCGACTCTGCCCACAAACCGAGCAAAACCAAATCCGGCGTTGTGACCGAGACCTTCCGGCCCGCATCCAGGGCAGCAAGCTTCAAGTCCTCAAGCCGCTCCTGCGGCACCACCGCCACACGCAGCTCCGAATGCCCGACCAGGTACTCCAGCTCCGCACTGCGCCATTCGGGATTGATAGGCACAACGGAGGCCCCCAACCCATTGAGCGCCAGCCAGTGAAAGAAAAACGCCGGTCGATTTTCCAACATGAGCCCGACGCGATCCCCAACCCGCACGCCGGCCGCGCGGTAAATACGCGCCAACCCCTCCACCTCGAGCCTGGCTTGCGCGTAGGACCAGGTCTGCTGCGGAATGGAGTATTTCGCGGCGACCTGCGGCAGCACGCAGAGGAAATCGTTCTGCGGATAGCGCGCGGCGGTCGCGCGAAACGCATCGTAAACCGTGCCTTGAACAACCGGTGCCATGCGGACTACAGCAAAAGTTCAATGGACGGCAATGCCGCGTCGCAGTTGACGAGCTCGATCTTCTTCAAACGCATGCGCAGTGCGCCCTCGATCACCGTGAGATGATGATAGGTCACCCCGGCGAGAACGAGCTGACTATCCAACTGGGTCTCGAAATACATGAACGGTGTGCGAGTCACATAGTGATTTGCAGCAGGATCGGAAGTCTCAATCGTCGGTTGTTGCAGTACGTGCTGACAGAAGCTCGGCTGCTGTTGCGAAAAGGCGTTGGGATGCCGCAGACGCTCGATCCGCACCTTCAAAAGCAACTTGTCTTCGTAAAAAAGCGACGTGAACGTCTCGCCGTCGGGTTGCCCGCGGGTAAGCGGCATCCAATAACGCACGTCCTCTGTCAGCAACCCATACCATTCGTCGAACCGCTTCTCATCCAGGAGCCGCGCCTCGCGATACACGAAATCCACGAGTGCTGTGTTCATGCTCAACCCTCACCCATGGAGAGCGTCATGAGCTCGGCCCAGGCGCGATACTGCCCTCTCATAGGCGCCTCGTTCGTCGCACCGAAAGTCCCGGCGATGCCGCCGGCCTCCGCCGCCGAATGATTCCGGTGCAGGCTCACCCACTCATTGCAGCTCGAGGCCAGCCCTTCCTGGATCGAACGGTAACAGTGCAGATCGTCATGTCCGACCATGGAGGTCGGAGCGTTAATCAACCGGCTGTAGGTCGTGGTGCGCGCCAGGAGCTCATCGGGCGCCCCGACCAGACGAAAGGTCCAGCTTTCAATCAGAGTCTTGTCGACCGCCAGCGGACGCGCGACCCGGATGGCCTGGATCGCCCCTTTGATGGTGAGATTCGGATAGTAGACCGTGTTGTGCCGTGCTTCGCCAAGAATCTGCCGGGCGCGCTCAGCGCCGTAGGCTTGCTCCATGCGACGCTCATATTCACCGATGTGGGAATACTTCGAATGGATCGAGAAGTTGACACCGGTATAGCTATGCCCGTTGGCGTAGACCTTCACGCCCATCTTCTCAAAGAAATCGTAGTTGTTCACGAACGGCACAAACTGCTCGATGACCATCGGCGCCGGACCCTCGGGGGTACCGACCGACTCCCACGTCCTTTTGGCAGTCCCAGCGGAGGATTCGTGGGCCACCATCGGATGCATGGCGTCGTTCAGGTTCTCGACAAACATCTTCCAATTGCAGTCGTGCAGGTAGCGCAACACACCGCCGGCCACCTCCAGACGCCCCTCCGGTGAGCGCTCGACCATGTTATCGATGGAGCTGAGCGACTCGCCGAAATAGTCCTCGAACGCCGGGCCGGTGTTACTCAATCGCGCGAACACAAAGCCGCGATAGTTGACGGAAGACACTTCTGGAAGCCCCTGCGCGGCCGGCGAGCTTGCGAAGGCCGTTCCGTCATAGCCGCTCTTGAGAGGGACTGTCCGCAAGGTGCCGTCGAGCCGATATGTCCACCCATGATAGGGACAGCGGAGCATTCCACCGGCGCATTTGCCGCTCACCGCGCTCGCGAGCCGGGTTCCCTTGTGCGCGCAGCGGTTGGGCAACACCCTCACCCGCCCATCGCTGCCGCGAATCATGATGACGGGATCACGAGCGAGATGGGTGGTGTAGAAATCGCCCGCATCGGGCACCTGGCTGTCGTGACCGACATAGAGCCAGGCGTGATGCCACAGCTGCTCCATCTCCAGGTCGAACACCTCGCGATCCAGATACACATCGCGATGAACTTCATCCGGTCGCACCAGCGCCCGGATTGCCTGCGGCGAATTTCTGTAACGACTCATGGCGGCACCCATCGGGAATAGGCCCGAATATTACTTCAAGCCTAAACTATTAACGCACGCGCGGCCAGCGCCCGGCGACCCTTCGCGTAGCGTACATCACCCTCGCATTATCATGGCGCCCGGTCCGCTCAGGCTATTTCCAGCGCTTGCTTCCCCGCCCGCTCCCCTTCCTCCGCCGCCGTTTCCCACATCTGTGCCCCACTGAGCTCCGAGTGGCCGAAAGTGAGTCGATGGAAGCGCTGGCGCAAGACGTCCTTGGGTGCGGGCTTACCATCCTTGCCAAAGAAGAACCCCGGCGGATCGACGACGTACGCGTGTCCCCAGCGGTTCGTGATGACGCCGGCGATGTCGCGCCGCGCGTCGAAGCCATAGTCGCCGAACATCTTCGTAAACTGCTCACGCACCGCCGCCTCGATCTGTGCGTAGCTCATGTTGAACAATTGCATGCGTGCCAACGTACACTGCTGCGGATACGGCACCCCGGGCAGCGGAAATGGGTTGTACATCGTCAGCACCGTGGGCTTGGCCGGGTCGAGTGGCTGAGTCACCTGTCCGGGGATTTCCAGATTGCGCCGCAAGCTGACCCACCAGCCGAACCCCTCGAACCAGCGTGCCGAGGCAATCCCCAACTTCTCGAGAAACTTCCAATTCCTCACCGCCACGTTGACCGTCAACATCGGAGCATGATGGAAGTGATTCATGGCTTCGCGATATTCGGGCGGGATGTCGCGGCAGATATGGCGGTTGGCATGTTGCTGTCCGCACAGAATCGCCGCCCTGGCGCGCGCCCGATACAGCTTGCCGCCGCGCGCATAGGTCACCACGACCCCGCTTGCGGACTCCGGGGCTCCCTCGTGCATTACTGCCACCACCGTGGATGACAGGCGCATCCGCACCGGCTCGTGCGGCTTGTCGAGTTGGTCCCACTGTACGGGGCTGTTGAGGATATCCGCCATCCGGTATTCGCCCTCGAGCGCCGCCGGCAGGATCTTCTTCAGAAAATGACGGGCCGTGCCGGCGTGGCCGCCGGGAAAGCTCGCCAGATAAATCTCATCCGTGGGATCGACTCCGCCGGTCGCATAACGGTAGTAGCCAACCACCCCGGGCTGGAGGAAGTTGTAGGCTGAATAGGCCGAAATGATGTCCGCGCCGAGCCCACAACCCATTGCGCAGGTCATGGGATTGAGGTATCGCAATACCTCGGGAAGATCGCCTGTCTCAATACCAACGACGTCGGTCAGGAATTGTTGATAAGTCATGCTGTCGAGCCACCGCTCCCAGTCGTCGCGACGTGGCGGGGTCCGATACAGCTCCATCTGCAGCAACGCCCGCTTGGCGGAATCCGCGATGGGCGCATCCTTGAAACCGTTTCGCCAGGGATTGCGCACCCAGCCTTTGCCCTCATAGTAAAAGCCGGTATCGGAGCGCTCCCAGGCAACGTGCATGGGCGACCAGGCGTCCTCGGGCACCAGAATCTCCCGACTGAGACCGGCAGGCTTCTGATAAACGAACTCGTCCGGGAAGCCCAGATCGGTCGCGAAGTGGCTCCACATCCCGGCATCCTTCGCCTTGTTGAAAGGAACCACGATGCCGGTCGCGCCCTGCGGAGCAGTCAGGTGATAGCCGTCAACCTCGAATTCGTTCTGCTTGGCCTCGCCGCCGAAGATGGGATGCTGATCGAGCATCAACACCGTCGCATCAGGTCGTCCCTTGCGATAGGCCCAACAGGCTGACAGGCCGGCCATGCCGCAACCGACGACGATAGCGTCGAGCTTCTCGCCGGTATCGGTCGCTCCACGCAACGCTTTGTCGAATTCCTGATTGCGAATGCCGCCGTGGGCAGCATTCACCACCTCGTGTGTATTGCCGTTCGAGCGGGCGTAGTCGCCAATCCCGCCGGGGCCGGTCCACGCAGACGTGAGACCGGTCATCGAAGCCGGAACTGTTTGCGCCTGCGCAGTGCGCACGGCACCAGGGGACGCCATGCCCAGAAGCGCGGCTCCGGCTCCCACCAAAGTACCGCCGACGAAGTCGCGGCGCGTGATCTCGTGGTTGTCGCTCATAGCGGCTCCTTGAACGGACCATTCACGAACACATCACCCTTGCAGATCCAGTGACCTCCCTCCCTGGACCACAAAAACAACACGCGCACCACCGGGGGCGGATATTCCTTGGCTTTCTCTGGCCGCACCTTGGCGTAAAAGTTGGTCCAGTCCCAGCCGGCATTGCCATTCACCACCGTGCGCACCGATTCGATCCGCACCGACGTCACATCCTTCACATACTTCCGGTACGTCTCCCGGAACTGCTCCCGGCCGACCAGAGTCGTTGGATCGCCCTCGCCGATAGACACCGCATCGGGCGCATAGAACCGGGTCACGATGGTTTCCGCATCCCCGGCCGCCCAGGCATGCTCTTTCAGGTCGTACAGCTCGCGAATCGCATGCCTGAAGCTCGCCAACTCGACGTCCTGCGACGGCACGGCGGCGGTAACGAGTCCTGTCACCACCATGAACATCACCAGCATGATTGCCCTGGTCATTGACACTCCAATACAATTAACTTGTTATTACAAGTCACTCGACTTGGAGTGAATTTAGAACGGCCGGCCGCCTCTCGTCAACAACGCCTGGAAAGCCCTAGACTCGTCACATGCGTTTTTCACTCCGCGCGCCCGGACATCGGGCCTTCGATGAAAGCTCGGGCTCTTTGAAGATCGTCAAAGCCGCCAAAGAGGTGTTCCTGCGGGAAACCGACTCCGGCTTCAGCATCCGCAACGTGGCGAAGGAAGCCGGGATGAGCATGGGCGCTGTGCAGCACTTCTACCCGACCCGCGACAAGCTCCTGGTCGCCATGCTCGAGCTGGTCGTGAACGAGTATGAAGTCGCCTACGACAAGCTCTTCAGCGAGCTACCCTTCAATGGCGAGGCGCGCCTGCAGGGGGTGATCGAATACCTGGCGCTCGACATCACCCGACCCGAGACCCGGCAGTTTTTCTTTGCGCTGTGGGCACTGGGTTGCCACAACAAACTGGCAGCCAATCTCATCGATGAGATGTACTCGCACCACCGCCGCAACCTTGCCGCCCTGATCGGCGCCGCCCGTCCGGGCCTGTCGGAGGAGAAATGCTTCGAGCTGGCCATGCAGGTGGCCGCGCTCATTGATGGCCTCATGATCTTCACCGGCCCGGGCACCAAACACTACGGCTCGCGCGCAGCGCTGGGAAAGACAGTCAAGGCGGCGGTGAAGCGCCTGCTGTCGGGCTCTGAAGCAACTTAGCGCGCGTCGCCTGCACCGCCACCAAGGGGGTGCGCCGGTAGGCGGCCACCTCAGCCTCGGTGTAGGGTGTGAAGGGGGTGGACTTGTCCGTGCTGAGATTCTGAATCATCCAGTTGAGCAGCTGGGCGAGCTCGCCATCGGACAGGGTCGACTGTGACGCACCAGGAACTTGCACCAGAAAGCGACGCCCCTCGGCTGAGCGCGCAAACGGACCGAGCGTTGCCTTGATGGAGGGCACCCTACCCGGCTCGCCCGAGCCGTCCGGGGTGTGGCACCCCATGCATTGGAGCATGTAATTGATGCGAGGCTCGTACGCCACCGCCGCCTGGCACGCGAAAATCAGGACCGTCAGCGCGGCGCGCCGCAGCACTACTTCGCCACCGCCACAATCCGCGCGGTCGAGCAGTGGTACGGAATGTTGGCCTTACTGCTACCCGAGCACCAGTTGTAGTCGTTCGACTCGAACGGCGCGTAAATCGGTGTATCGCGCTCGTTGCGGTTACACAAACAACGTCCGCACGTGCTCTTGCCGCAACAGTCGTTGTACGACACCACGTAATCGCGCCCGTCTGCCGGATTGTGACAGGTACCGACCCAGGTCACCGCCGACTGCTCCGTACCCGGCGGACAGGTGTTTTGCGATCCGCCGCAACATCCGCACAGATACCCGTCGATCGCACAGTGACGCCAGTACTCGCAACTCGTGGGATCCTGCGAGTTGTCCGGCTTCGCGGCAGCGGCCTTGGCGGCACCGTGCCCCTGTAATCCCTGGCCCTCAGCGGCCTGAGCGCCACCGCGCGCCACCGGCAACAGCGGCAAAGCTGCGGACCCGACCAGCAATACCCCCAGCGACCCGAGAAACCCACGCCGCGAGGTCCGCTTGGCGACCGCCCGCGTCGTGCCTTCCGCAAGGGAATCCAACCATTTCATCTGCGGCCCCTATGGTGTGACCAGGATCGTCGGGGTGGTACCGACATTCGTAACCGAGCGCAGCCACGCGCCACTGGTGGCGTCGTAGACATCGAGAGTGGTGCTTCCGATGAATGCCGAAAACAATAACGGCTTGGCATCGCGAGTGACCTGAATCGCCCCGGAATCGTTCTTCATGGCGATCCGCTGGATGCGAGTGTGTTTGGCCAGATCGTACACCCAGACCTCCTTGCCGGGATCCTTGTGGGTCTCCGGCCCGCCCTGATGCATGATCGAGTACAAGCGGTTGAGCCCGGCATGCGCGGCGAGCTGCTGCAATCCGCCGGGCCGCCAGTGCTGCGCCTGCTCCTGGGCCGAGAGCAGCGGCCACTTCGTACCCAGCGCCAGGGAGCCATCCTTACCGATTTCGATCGGATACATGACACCGCTGTAGGTGACAAACTGCCAGACCGGGCCGATCCGAACACCCTTTTCGGTGATAGGGTCCTTGGCGACATCGAACAGCTGCGGGGTGCGCTCCCGCGAGGTCGCATGACCGGTGTCATCCAGATGCACATTCAACAGCGAGCCGTCGGCGCAGATGCTGAAAAACGAGCGCGGACCGGTCGGGTACACCAACGCGCAGCCGGCTGTCTCGATCTCCCCGACGAGCTGATGGCTCTTCGTGTCCACCGCGGTGATCGACTGTGCCGGAGTGAAGTTGTAGATGAGCAGGAAGCGCCCGTCGTCAGTCAGCTCGGCATCCCCCATCATGGGCATGTTGGAGGCCCGCTTGGGCGGAATAGCGATCTCCCCTACCGGCGCCAGGTGAGACGGGTCGTACAGGGTCACCACATCGGTACGCGTTCCACGCGTACCGCGCGAAAAATAGGTCTCCGGCGCGAAGACGGTCTTGCCGTCCTTGGCGAGCACCACGCGCGAGAAGCCGAAGCCGGTGCTGAGCATTCCCAGGAAGCGCCCGCTGTCGCCGTCGATCAGCAAGGCCTGGCCATCGGGTATGTGGGGGAAGACGAAGTCGTTCACCCACACCCAGTGGGGCGAGGCCGTCGCCGGCAGCGATGCCACCGACCCGAGCGGGTCGGCAGGAAGGGGCTCGGCCGCCCGCGCCGGCGCTTGCAACGCCAACATCACAGTGATCACCAGTGCAAGGCACGCGGTAGCTTTCATGATTCTTCGAAGCAGCGGCACGTGAGGCGCGTAAGTCTGCCAGCAGGACCGGCTCGTCCGCCAGAGCGACCGGCTCGCGTCACCCGAACCGAAGATGCTTGGCTGACAGGGCAGCGGGGAATTAAGCTCAGTCATCGGGGCCGCAAGCCCAAGCCCTCTTCCCGTACCGGGAGCCGCATCATGATGCTCGCCAAAATTGACCAGACACGACTCGACCACGGGGTCGTCCAGCATCTGCCGAACACCCAGAATGTCGCCACGGCGGACTCGCTGGATGAGGCTTGCGACGTGGTCGGCCGCAATATTTACCCCCATCGCCTTCGCACCCTGGAGCCCAGCGGCCCGAGTCTGATGTGTCTGACATCCGCTCTGAACCTCGGCGATGTCGCTCTTGGCTATGTGCAGTACGGACACGACGTGCTGATCGAGTCCGGTGTCATTACGCAGTACCTGCTCGTGAAGTCGACCATCGGCGGCAATGGTCGTGTCACCTGCGGCAATAGTACGGTCGCCACGACTCCCCACTCGGTGGTCATGACCTCGATGACCGCACGCACCGAGATCGTCATGACCTCTCAATGCCGGCACCTGACCGCACGCGTTTGCCGCGAAGCCCTGGAGACCCGCATTGCGGAAAAACTCGGACGAAAGCTGGCGGAGCCGCTGCGTTTCGATCTCGAGGCGGCCGCGGATTCCGACTTCGGACGCGGCTGGTTGCAACTGCTGGCCCACATCTGCCACCTCTCGGCGACCGCCCCCGCGGTGCTGGCTTGCGAGGACGTGCGCCGGCAGTACTCGCGCACCATGATCGAAATGTTGGTTCACACCGCTCCGCATAACTACTCCGCCGCCCTGGAAGAGACGATCGCGCATCCGATCCCCTGGCACGTGCGGCGTGCGCGGGATTACGTACACAATCACATCGCCGACATCGACTCCGTGGCCGACATTGCCGCCTCGATAGGCATTACAACTAGAACACTGCAGAGCGGCTTTCGCAAAGCCTTCAACATGACCCCGGCCGAATATATCCGCCGCACCCGGGTCGAAGCGCTCCATCAGGCCTTGCTGGTGGCCGATGGCCGGCAAAGTGTCACCGACCTGATGCAGGCCGTCGGCATCGTGAATTTCGGCCGTTACGCGCATTACTACCGGCGGCTGATTGGCGAGGTGCCATCGGCCACGTTGAAGCGCAACTTGTAAACTGACCCGTGGGCTGATGGAGCGAGGCTCCATGCAGTGCGTTGCCAGAAAGCAACGCAGCAAAGCCGTGCGAATTTCGATTATTTTCCGATCCCGTACGCTCTTTTCGCGTGGCGGGTCGCGTGCCTGCCGCCACCCCTCTACCATCCGCAAGGAGTATCCGGGGGGAGATCTATCAAGATGCGTCGATATGTAACGCGCCCACAGGCCGCAACAGCCATACTGGCTGGTGCGTTCCTGCTCGTCCTGCCCAGCGTGTGGGCCCAGGAAGCGGCCGAGGAAAGCGGCGACAAGCTCGCCGAAATCATTGTCACAGCTCAAAAGCGTGAGCAGAACTTGCAGGACGTCGGTACGTCGGTCACGGCGTTCGACGGCGCGGCGCTGCAGCAGCTCGGCCTGAAAAACGTCACCGACATCGCCGGCCAGGTGCCCGGACTGCAATACAACCAGTACGGCGCCACCGTAACCATCTACAACCTGCGCGGCGTATCCCAGAACGATTTCAGTGACCACCAGGAGGCACCTGTCGCTGTCTACTCGGACGATGCCTACATCGCCTCCACCGGCGCACTGGCCGGATCGATGTTCGACCTGCAGCGGGTCGAAGTGTTGCGCGGCCCGCAAGGCACCTTGTTCGGCCGTAATGCCACCGGCGGTCTCATTCAGTACGTCAGTGCCTCGCCCACGGATCATCCGGAGGGCTACATGCAGATCACTGGCGGCAACTTCGGCACCATACAAAGCGAAGGTGCTGTCAGTGGACCTTTGACGGACGCTCTCTCGGCACGAGTATCCTTCGCCACCGCGGATCACAACGGCTACATCACCAACCGCGTCGGTCCCGATGTCAACAACCAGAAGCAGTACGCGGCGCGGCTGCAATTTCGCTGGAAGTTCGGCGACAACAACGAAGTCCGCCTGAAGCTGCACGCTGTCAACAACGATCACGAAGTCGCCGGTAACTACTCCTGGAGTGCGGCTGCACCGGACGCCACCGGCCGCGGCGTATTCGCTCCGCCGGGTACCCCTGATCTGGGCGGTTACGTCAACACGAGCACCAGTCCATTCAATCAGGCGGAGGATCGTGAGGGGCTGTTCAACCGCACCGTGTGGGGCGCCAACGCCCACGTGACCTGGCATCTGCCTGGCGACGTCACGTTCGTCTCGGTCACCGATTACTTGAAGATGCAGAAGCGTTACGGTGAGGACTCCGACATCTCACCGAACTTTCTCTTCAACTACGACACTGGCCAACACTATCAGCAGTTCTCGCAGGAACTGCGCCTGAACGGCGCGGTCGGCGCACTGCGTTGGATCACCGGCCTCTATTACCTCAACTACTTCACCCGCAACTTCGAGTACACCCACCTCCCGACCTTGATCGATGGCATTCCCTATGGCGACGGGATCGCCAACCTGGGGCTCAACACCAGCTCGCCGTCGGTCTTCGCACAGGTGGAATACGATTTCAACGAGCACTTCACCGGAATTCTCGGCGTCCGGTACACCTCGGACGACAAGACCTACCAGTACAACTATACCTGCGTGGTCTGTCCGCAGACGTTGAGTTATTCGCCTGCCAATTCCCCGGGCGCGTCCAAGAACTTCAGCATTCCCACAGGCAAGGTCGAGCTCGATTACAAGCCGGTCCGCGACGTACTGGTGTACGGCAGCGTCAATCGCGGCGCCAAAGGGGGCGGCTGGTCGGCACCGAGCTCGGGGGCAGTGGACCCGGCCGTACTGCCGTACGCCCAGGAAAAGCTCACCAGTTACGAGGTCGGCTTCAAGTCGACCTTCCTCGACGGCGCGGCCCGTCTCAACGGCGCGGTCTTCTACTATGACTACCGCGACTATCAGGGCTTCTTCCTGAACGTCGCCACCCAGGTGGTCGAGAATATCAATGCCAAGGTGAAAGGCGGCGAGCTCGAATTCGCCGTGGTGCCGATGCATGGCCTCAATCTGCAGCTCGGCGTCTCACACCTGGAGACCGCCGCCTTCGACGTTCCCACCAACGCAGGCGACCACTTGACCACGTATCTGCCGCAAGCGCCGCACTGGAGCTTCAACGCGGTGGCGCACTACCAATGGCCGATGTTCAATGGCCAGATGTCGGTCGAGGCGGATGCCAAGTGGAATGGTTCCCAGTATCTGGAGCTGGTAAACAGCCCCGACGACCTCGAGCGGGCCTACATCCTGACCAATGCCCGGGCCGGCTTCACCACCGGCGACGGTCACTGGGACTTCACAGCTTATGTGAACAATCTGGCCAACCGCTATTACCGCATCTATAACCTGGACCTGTCCGGATTCCTGGGTATCGACCAGAGTGTGTATGGACCCCCACGCACCTTCGGCGCTACTTTCCGTTACCAGTGGGGACCTTGAGAGAGGACGATTTTACGATGACCAGCTACCATTTGATCATTGACGGCAAGCCAGCAGCCACCACGGCGACATTCAACGTTCTCAACCCCGCTGACGAGTCGATCGTCGCGAGTTGCCCGGAGGGCACCGTCGCGCTCGTGGACGCCGCAGTGGCCGCCGCCCGGCGCGCTTTCCCGAAGTGGTCAGCGGTGCCCGACGCCGAGCGCGTGGCGAAGCTCAATGCGATCGCCGACCTGATCGAAAAGAACCACAAGGAGCTCGCCGAGCTGGTCACGCGCGAGCAAGGCAAGCCCCAGAGCGGGCCCGGAGCCAACGTGGAGGTGGGTGGCGCCGCAGCGTGGACACGGGTCACCGCTGGCCTGAGCCTTCCCGAGCAGGTCATTCACGACGATAAGACGAACAAGATCGTCGCGAACCGCAAGCCGATCGGCGTCGTCGCCTCCATCACACCCTGGAACTGGCCGCTGCTGATCGCGGCATGGCATGTCATGCCGGCCATCCGTGTTGGTTGCACGGTGGTGATCAAGCCCTCGCCGTTCACGCCCCTGTCGACCCTGCGCCTGGTCGAGCTCATGAATCAGGTCCTGCCGCCCGGAGTCATCAACATCGTCACCGGCGGCCCCGAGGTCGGCACTCATCTGGTCACCCACTCCGGGGTCGACAAGATCGTGTTCACCGGCTCGACCGCCACCGGCAAGAAAGTCATGGGTGGCGCCGCCGAGACCCTCAAGCGTATGACGCTCGAGCTCGGTGGCAATGATGCCGGCATCGTCCTTCCGGGTACCAACATCGAGCCGCTGTTGGAGAAGCTCTTCTGGGGCTGCTTCATCAATGGCGGGCAGACCTGCGCGGCCTTGAAGCGGCTGTACGTGCACGAGGACCAGTACGAAGAGGTGGTCCGTAAATTCGCCGACTACTGCGCCAAGATTCCGGTCGGCAACGGCCTGGATCCGAACAACCTGATCGGCCCGCTCACCAACAAGATGCAGTTCGACAAGGTCGTAGGTTATGTGGACGATGCTCGCGCTCAGGGCGCCCGTATCGTGCTGGGTGGCAAGAAGCCAGGCGGCCCCGGATTCTTCTACCCTCTGACGGTGATCGCGGACGCCACCGATGACATGCGCGTGGTCAAGGAAGAGCAGTTCGGCCCGGTAATTCCCATCGTGAAATACAAGAGCGTCGAGGATGCGATCACCCGTGCCAACGCTCTGGAAGTCGGCCTGGGCGGCTCGGTCTGGGGTAACGATCCGGGTGAAGCCGCGAAGCTCGCGACCCGCCTGGAGTGCGGCACTGCCTGGGTGAACCAACACGGTACGCTGCATCCCATGGCACCGTTTGGCGGCGTGAAATGCTCCGGCATCGGCGTGGAATTCAACGTCGATGGACTCAAGGAGTACACCACCGTCCAGGTGCTCAACGTCGCGCTGTGAATCCGGCTCGCCAGCGACTGATCGCGGCGATCCTGGTCGGGGTCATCGGTCCCGAGGTGTTCATTGTGCAACCAGGCTTTGTCCAGGGCCTGGTGCAGAACCTCGGGTTCGATGACCAGAGCGCCGGCTATGCCGCCTCACTCGAAATGTGGGGCATTACCGCCACCACACTGGTCATGACCTTCTTCTCGCACCGCTTCAACTGGCGCAAGGTCATTACCGGCTCCCTGCTCGTGGTGGCGATAGCCAACGCGGTGTGCATCGCGGTGCATTCGAAGGAAGCGTTCGTAGCGTTGCGATTCATAGCGGGCGCCGGGGCTGGCGGCCTCATTTCCCTGAGCTTTACTACGGTGGGCCTGACGGAAAATCCGGATCGGAATTTCGGCTATCTCATCATGTGGGTCCTGTTGTATGGCGCGGTCGTTCTGTATCTCATGCCGGCGGCCTACGCGGCTTCCGGAATGACAGGCACTCTGCTGTTTTTCGCGGCGTTTCCGCTGACGGCACTGCCGCTCGTCAAAGCGTTTCCGGAAAGTGGCGCAACCGCCGCGACGGTCGAAGCCGACGCGGTCAACCTGTCCGTCCCGTTGAAGTCGCTCGCGCTGCTTGCGATGTTTGCTTACTTCGTCGCCCAGGGTGTCGCCTGGGCATACCTGTTCCTCATCGGTGTGGCCGGCGGCCTGCCCGAGCAACAGGTCGCAACCGGACTGACCTTATCGCAAATAGCGGGCGTAGCCGGCGCCCTCCTCCCGGCGCTCGCCGGACATCGCTTCGGGCGCTGGCGCCCGCTCAGCATCGGAATCGCCGGCGGCGCATTCTGCCTGCTCTTCCTGATCGGCCACTTCCAATACGCCTCGTTCGCGTTCTGGGTGTGTCTCTATAACTTCTTCTGGAACATGACCCACCCGTATCTGCTGGGCTCCATGGCGAGCTTCGACCGGCGCGGACGGGTCGTCGTTCTGGCTGTAGCCGCGCAGATGTTGGGCCTGGCGATCGGCCCCGCTGTGGGCGCCACGGTCATCACACCCGGACAGTTTGCGAGTATCAACTACATCGCGATCACCATGTTTGTTTTGAGTTGGGCGTGCATCCTGCCGCCCGTATTGATTCAACAGCAGCGCGCGCGCACGCGCGAGCTCGGATGGGGAACATCATGATTGGAAACCTGAAAGGCAAGGTCGCCCTGGTGACCGGCGGTGGCCAGGGTATCGGTGAGGGCATCGCGCGACGTTTCGCGCAGGCCGGCGCCAGTGTGCTCATCGCCACCCGCACGGCAAAAAATGGCCAGGCGGTCGCCGACTCGATCGTCCAGCAGGGCGGCGTCGCCAGCCTGTTGCAGACCGACATTGGTAATCACGAAGAGGCCAGGCGGGCCGTCGCTCACGCGGTCGAGAAGTACGGCCGGCTCGATATTGTGGTTCACAATGCGGCCGTCTATCCCATCATTTCCATCGAGCAGCTCTCCGATGAGGACCTCGAGCGCACCTTAGCGGTGAACCTCAAGGCGGGCTTCTGGTTGATCCAGGCCGCTCTGCCGCACCTGCGCAAGCAAGGAGGCGGCCGCCTCCTCTTCACCTCCTCGGTCACCGGTCCGAATGTCGCCATGCCGGGCACCGCTCATTACGCGGCCTCCAAGAGTGGAATCAACGGCCTCATTCGCACCGCCGCCCTGGAGTTCGCCCGCGAGGGCATTACGGTCAACGGTGTCGAGCCAGGTTATATCCTGACGCCCGCGATGGCCGCGCTCGGCAGCGAAGCGGAAATCGCGGAAATGGCCAAATGCATCCCTCTTGGTAAACTGGGCGCGCCGCTCGATATTGCCAACACCATGCTATTCCTGGCATCCGACGAGGCGGCCTACATTACCGGGCAAACCATCGTGGTCGACGGCGGCTCCACGCTGCCGGAAAGCCCGGTCGTTCTCGATGCCTACTACAACAGTCAAAAGCGCTAGTTTCATGAGCACACAATCCCTATTGGACCGTCGTCTGCGCGTACTCAGCACGCACGCACCCCTTTTCTACGACAAGCCGTTGCAGTTTGTTCGCGGCGAAGGCGTGTGGCTCTATGACGCCGACGGCAAGCGCTTCCTCGACGCCTATAACAACGTGCCGCATGTTGGGCACTGCCATCCGCGTGTGGTCGAGGCACTGTCCAGGCAAGCGGCCACGCTGAACACCCACACGCGCTATCTGGACGACAACATCGTCACCTACGCGGAGCGCTTGTTGTCCGAATTCGACAAATCACTGTCGAAAGCGTTTTTCGTTTGCACCGGCACTGAAGCCAACGAGCTCGCTCTGCGGCTCGCCCGCGAATGCACCGGCGGCCAGGGGATCATTTCAACCTCGTGGGCCTATCACGGCAACTCGGCGGCCGTCATCCAGATCAGCTCTCTGTTTACTCCGCCGGAGAAGCGCGGGCCGTACGTAAGGACGATCCCGGTGCTCGATCCGTATCGCGAGCGCAATGGACGCGACGATGAATCACTCGCGACGGCGTACGCGCAGGAGGTTCAGAAAGCGATCGACGACTTCAAGCGCAATGGCGTGAAGTTCGCCGGCCTGTTGATCGACACGGCGTTCTCCAGCGAAGGACTGCCCACAGTTCCGGCCGGATATCTGCCGAAGGTAGTAAAGATCGTTCACGATGCCGGCGGTCTCTTCATCGCGGACGAGGTTCAGGCCGGCTTCGGACGCCTCGGCTCACATATGTGGGGACACCAGGTTCTCGGCGGCCTCCCCGACATCGTCACCATGGGCAAGCCCATGGGTAACGGCCACCCGCTCGCCGCAGTGGTGGCGCGAGCGGACCTCGTGGAGCAATTCACGAGTCAGAATATGTATTTCAACACTTTCGGCGGTAACGCCGTATCTGCCGCGGTGGGCATGGCTGTCCTCAAGGTTCTGAAGGAAGAGAAGCTGCTCGAGAACGCAACAACCGTGGGTGACTATGTCATCGCAGGCCTCAGGAAGTTGCAGGCTAAACATCCCTTGATCGGCGATGTGCGCGGTCGCGGTCTCTTCTTCGGCGTGGAAATGGTGCAAGACCAGAAAACCCAGGAGCCCGCGACTGCCGCAACCAAACGGATCGTCAACGGCATGCGCGAGCGCGGCGTGTTACTCAGCCGCATCGGCATCCATGACAACATCCTGAAGATCCGCCCGCCCATGGTGTTCAGCAAGGAAAATGCAGACCAGCTGCTGCAGACACTCGATACCGTGATGTCAGGACTTTAAGGCATGACGGCATTCGGAGAGCTCTCTCCCGCGGAGCAAGGTGCTCGCCTGCACAAACTGGCATGCGCGGCCGTAAAGCACTGGCCGCTGGAGGCTGTCAGGGTCGAGCCCATCAAGGTTCGCGAAAACGCCGTGTATGCGGTACATACCGCCGACGGCCGTCGTGTCGTTCTCCGCGTTCACCGCCTGGGGTATCACACGGACGCCGCTTTATACTCCGAGCTGGCGTGGATGAAGGCACTCGCAGCAAGCGGAATTGAGGTGCCCCAACCCATCCTGTCGCGTCGTGGCAAGCCTTTCGAGCTGGTTGATGGCGAGGGCGTGCCGGGACCCCGGCAGGTGGATGTGTTCGAATGGATCGACGGTCATCAACTCGGTGCCATCGAGGCGGGCCTCTCCAACGACCCGGAATGGGTCGCGCGGATTTATGGGATCGTCGGCGAGCTCGCCGCGCAAATGCACAACCAGTCCTGCGCCTGGCGGCCGCCGGCGGAATTCGAGCGCCACTCCTGGTGTGACGAAGGCCTCGCGGGCGACTCCCCTTTGTGGGGCCGCTTTTGGGAATTGGACGCTCTGTCTCCCACTCAGCGAGCGCTGTTCGAGCGGTTGCGCGCACGCATCGTCGAAGAGCTCACCGCTTACGGCAAGGCGCCCGACCGGTTCGGCCTGATCCACGCCGACCTGATTCCGGAAAACATTCTGGTCGATGCCAATCGCCTGAGGATCATCGACTTCGACGATGCGGGATTCGGCTGGTATTTGTTCGAGATCGCCACCTCGCTCTACTTCATCAGGCGCGAAACCCACTACGAAGTGGCACGTGACGCGCTGGTCGCGGGCTACCGGCGCCATCGGTCCTTGTCAGATGAGCATCTGCGCCTGCTGCCGATGTTCCTGGCCGCGCGTGGCACGACCTACCTGGGATGGGTGCACACACGTAAAGGCGAAGCTACCGCCCGCGAGCTGACCCCACAGCTCATTGAGCTGGCGGTCGCCGCGGCCGATGACTATTTGGGGGCCACTCCCTAAAATCCTCTCCCAACGTCCACCTCCGGGCCTGATCCAGGAGCTTTCCATGCGCGCCATTGCAGTCGACAGATTCAAGGGCGAGGCCCGGCTGGTGGAGATTGCTCAGCCTTCGCCGAAGCCCAACCAGTTGTTGGTGCAAATCGCTGCCACCGCCATCAACCCGTTCGACTGGAAAGTCGCTGACGGGATCATGGAAGGTGCCATGCCGGCCGTATTTCCGCTCGTGCTCGGGCAGGATGCCGCCGGCACCATCACCGCGGTAGGCGACAAGGTCACCCGCTTCAAGCCGGGTGAGAGAGTCTTTGGCCAGTTCTTCCACTCACCAGTAGGCGAAGGAACGTTTGCGGAATACGCCGTGGTCCCGGAGACGGGTACCGTCGCAGCACTCCCTGCGGAAATTGCCTTCGACACGGCCGCTGCTCTCCCCACAGCCGGAATGACGGCGCTCTCGCTCGTCGAGACACTCGATCTGAAGCCCGGTGCCAACGTCTTGATCGTTGGAGCAACCGGAGGCGTAGGTTCGTTCGCGACCCAACTGGCAGCGGCAAACGGATTGCGGGTGTTGGCTACGGCGGGTGCGAAAGACACCGAGCGACTGCGTCATCTCGGAGCGAGCGAACTATTCAACTCACGCAACGAGGCGTTGATCCAGGATGTGAAACGCGCCCACCCTGACGGGATCCAAGGGCTCATCGACGTGGTCAGCGATGGGGCGGCACTTACCGCGCTGAGTGGCTTGGTTAGCTCTGGCGGTAGCGTGTTGACTACTGTATTCGCTGCCGACGAGAAGGCACTCAGCGCTCGTGGGATTCGGGGTGGCAACTTCGAAGTCAAAGGCAGCTCCGCCTTATTGACTCGCCTGGCGGACGTTGTGAAGTCAGGGAAGCTCCTCGCGCCGATTGAGCAGACCATCTCCCTCGAGGAAGCGCCGGCTGCGATCGTGCGCAGCCGCGCCGGTCACTCCGGAGGTAAGACGGTCATTCGCCTACGTTAGCGAGGTGTCGGATCAGTCCGACAACGCGGCCGTGGCCGCATCGTGCAACCGATACACCACCCCGCCCTTCATAACAAAACTGACGTGCTCGAATTGCTGCGCATCGCGCAGCGGATCACCCGGTACGGCCACTATGTCGGCATAACGACCGGCTTGCACCGAGCCCAACTTGTCCGCGGCGCCAAGCAATTCCGCCGCGTTGCGTGTTGCCGCGAAGATCGCCTGCATGGGGCTCATCCCGTTGTGAATGAGCAAGCCGAACTCCATGGCGTGATCACCCTCGCCCAGATCGGTGCCGTACGCAATCTTCACACCGGAGCGAACCGCCAGCGGCAGATTCCGTTTCGGCAACAGATCGTTGTGCAGCTCCTTCTGCGCCGTGCCGGGGGTCAACAGCTCAGGATGATCGCGGGCAGCTTCGTAGAACACTTCGTACACCGACAGCGTCGGCACGAGGTAGGTGCCGTGCGCCTTCATCAACGCGAACGTATGTTCCGTTGCAAAGGAACCATGCTCCACCGAATCGACGCCGGCCAACACTGCATTCTCGATCGCGGGTGCCGGATAAATGTGAGCCGCGACCTTCATACCGACGTTGTGCGCCGCCTCGACCGCGACCCGCATCTCGTCATTGGTCATCAATTGCTGGCGCGGGTCATCGCCTGTGGATGCAATCCCCCCTGAGGGCATGAGCTTGATGACGTTGGCGCCGCGCCTTTTGTGCTCGCGAACGCGCTGCCGTGCTTCATCCGGTGTATCGACACGGCCGTTGTCCCAATCCGGCCGCAACAGATGCGAATCAAGGCCATTGCGCGGATCCGCATGCCCCGCAGTGGGTCCTAACGGCTCGAGCGCCACGTAGAGCCGCGGACCGGGAACCTTCCCTTCCGCTATGGCGTCGCGCAACGACACAGTCTCATCGCCGCCACCCAAGTCACGCGCCGCGGTGAACCCTTGCTGCAACATCTTTCTCACGAACACCGCCGCATCGAAGGCGCGATCGATGTCAGTGTGCGTCACCCAGTCCTCGGTTGCATTCACCCGGCTCGGCAACTTTGAGGAAACGTGGACATGACAATCAATGAATCCAGGTAGCACCGTCGCGGAGGAAAGATCAATCACCTCAGCGCCGGCGGGTGTTTGAAAACCCGGCTCCACGGCTACGATCTTGTCGTCGCGCACCAGAATCGACACCTGGCGACGCGGGGATTCGGAAACTCCATCAATGAGTGTCCCGGCGTGTATGACCACATCCTTCGCCACCGCAGTCCCGCTCGCCACAGCGGCGGTCAGGCAGATGAGCATTCGCACTAATCCAGTTCGCGTCACTTTTTACGTCCATTGGCCGCCGAATCGGGGACAGAAGTGTAGCGCGCTGCTAGACTTCGTGCCGCCGAGACAGAACATGAAACCTCTTTTAACACTCCAGGTCCACGAGCGGATGCGAGCAGCGCTACACGCCGGGGCCCCCAACCTGGAGTGCTCCCTCGACCTGGATCGTTCTACGACAGTAGTCGAGGTGAACGATAGCGGCTGGAGTCACGGAGGTGACCATTTCCCCTGGCTGGAAAACTGCAAGGACCGCACCATCTACTACTGGGACGGATCTGGTTTTCGGCCCGCCTCGCGCTTCACCCGCTCGCTCATCAAGCTGGTGCCCACCCAGTGGGGTCCACCGACCTTCGAGATCGACGGCATCAAGATGTTGCCGACCGCGAAAGTCTCGCCATACGCCGACGCAGAGCGCAAGGTGAGTTGGGTCCAGCCCCGCGGCAAGGTGATTCTCGACACCTGCGGCGGGCTTGGCTACTTCGCGGCGTGGTGCCTGAAAGGAGGCGCCGCGCAAGTGCTCTCCTACGAGAAAAATCCCGACGTGCTCTGGTTGCGGACTCTCAACCCCTGGTCGCCCCAGCCCGGCGGGGTGTTGCAACTGACGCAGTGTGATGTCGCCGTGCAGATCGAAAGCCTGCGCGAGGGCTCGGTCGGCGGAATTCTGCACGACCCGCCCCGCTTCGGGATTGCCGGCGAGTTGTATTCACAACGGTTCTACGATCAGCTCGCGCGAGTGCTGGTGCGCAAAGGGAAACTGTTTCACTACACCGGCACACCCAACAAGCTCACCAGCGGGCGCGACGTTCCTGCCGAGGTGGCGGCGCGACTGCGACAGGCCGGATTCGTCACCGAGCTGCGCGGGGACGGAGTGTTGGCAACCCGGAAGTGAATCCCCTACACTCGATCTCCACCTGGAGGTCGGGGGTCAAGAATGCATCAGGTTGAAGCGGGAACGCGGCGTACGATGGCCCTGACAATGGCCTTCATGCTGGGCTTGCTGATTGGAGCGCCGCTCCTTGCAGCACCCGCTGCACAGAACCCTACCGATACTCCCGCCGAGAAACAGGACGCCCATCCCTTCGAGCCATTCAAGCCGGAGGCCGTGACCAGCAACGGCAGCGTCACCATCGACGGGCACGCGATCGCCTATGAGGCAATAGCCGGCACGCTCATCGTGCATCCCAAAGGATGGGACGATGTGCCACGTGACCCCAACCACGACAAGAGCAAGGATGACAGCGGCGAAGGAAGCAATCCAACCGCCGTGGCTTCGATGTTCTACGTCGCGTATTTCAAAAAGGGCGATGGCAAGAACGGCGGCGGCGCGCGTCCGCTGACCTTCCTCTATAACGGGGGCCCGGGCTCGGCCACACTCTGGCTTCACATGGGAGCCTTCGGGCCGCGTCGCGTCGTCACCTCGACTGACACACATACTCCGGCAGCGCCCTACTCACTGATCAACAATGGCTCCAGTCTCCTGGATGTCAGCGACCTGGTATTCATCGATGCACCGGGCACCGGTTTCAGCCGCATCGCGGGCAAGGACAAGGAGAAAGCCTTCTACGGCGTGGATCAGGACGCCTATGCCTTCACCGAATTCATCACCCAGTTCCTGTCGAAGTACAGCCGCTGGAACTCGCCCAAATACCTGTTCGGCGAAAGCTACGGCACACCTCGCTCGGCCGTGGTCATCAACGAGCTCGAATCCAACCGCTCCATCGACTTCAACGGCGTGATTCTGCTTTCGCAGATTCTCAGTTTCGACTTGAGTCCCGACCGGCCGACCAGTAACCCCGGCGTCGATCTGCCGTACCAGACCACGTTACCGACCTATGCCGCCACAGCGTGGTACCACCACAAACTGCCGGGCGAACACAGTAACCTCGAAACCTTTCTGACCGAGGTCGAGCAGTTCGCCATGGGCGACTACGCTCGCGCTTTGGCCGCGGGCTCCGAGCTCAGCCCCACCGATCGCGCCGCCATCGCGGAAAAACTGCACCAGTACACCGGACTGCCGGTCGACTACATTCTGCGCGCCGACCTCCGCATCGACGGCGGCGAGTTCCGACAGAACCTGCAGGCCGGCGACAATGTCACCACCGGCAGGCTCGATACCCGCTTTTCCGGGCCTGACATCGATCCCCTGAGTCAGCGGGCCGAGTACGATCCACAGGCGGCCGCGCTCAGCTCGGCGTTCGTGTCGGCGTTCAACGAGTACGCCCGCGGCGAGTTGCATTACGGCGGCGACAAGCTCTTCAAGCCGAATGCGGGCATCTTCCGCTCCTGGAACTTCCAACACGAGACGGCCGGCCAGGCCAAGGGCATTCAGGGCACGAATGTCATGCCGGACCTGGCGAATGCCATGAAGCTCAACCCGGGATTGAAGATCCAACTGAACGCGGGTTACTTCGACCTGGCCACCCCGTTCTATCAGGGTATCTATGAGATGCACCACCTGCCGATCCCGGCCAGCCTGCAGTCGAACATCGAATACCGCTTCTACGACTCAGGGCACATGGTGTACGCCAAAGACGCATCGCTGAAGCAATTGCATCAGAACGTGGCCGATTTCATTCGCAAGACCAGCAGCGCTCACTAGCTCTTTACAAAACTTTACACACCGCACAAACAGCACTTACCTGCGGTGCGCACACTGCAGTCCTTTCTACAAGCGCACGAAAGGACTGAGCATGACGACCTTACGAAACTTAGTGCTGAATCGGTACACCGTCCTTGCCTTCATCGCCGGAGCGGGACTCTCCGCCGGCGTCGTGGCTCTCGCCCAGACGGGCGCGATGCATCACGGAATGCTGATGTCGGCAAACCCAGCGGAGTTTTCCGCGCACGTCGACCACGTGCTGAAGCATCTATACGTCGAGATCGACGCCACCGACGCACAAAAGGCGCAGATCGATCCGCTGGTGAAGCAGGCGGTCAGCGATCTGATGCCCTTGCACGCGCAGGCACAGAGCGCACATACACAATTCATTCAGGCGCTCACTCAGAGCACAATCGATCGCAACTCGCTGGAAGCTGCGCGTGAGGCGCATCTGCAGCTCGCGGATCAAGCCTCGCGACGCATCGTGCAGCTGATTGCAGATGTAGGCACCATACTGACGCCAGCCCAACGGCAGGCGTTGGCGAATCACCTGCAGCAACTCCATGGCGTGCACGGGGCGCGCGCTGGGACGCCGGGTACTTGAGATCCCCGCAGCAAGGTTCCGCTGGCGCCTGTGGCTCTGAGGCCATACAGTCCGGTTCCTATGGCCGAGCGAGTCCTGGTTGTTGAGGATGACCCTCGCCTGGCCGAGATGCTCAGTGAGTATCTTGGCCAGGCGGGATTTCGTGTCACTCTGGCTGCTACGGGAGCTACGGCCCAACGGCAGCTGGCGGCGGACGCCTCGTACGACGCTGTCATACTGGATCTGATGCTGCCGGATATGGACGGCCTCGATGTTTGTCGGCAGATCCGGACCCAGTCGGACACACCGGTGTTGATGCTCACCGCGCGCGGCGACGCCATCGATCGCATCATCGGACTGGAGTTGGGGGCCGATGATTACCTGCCCAAGCCGTTTGAGCCCCGTGAGCTGCTGGCTCGCCTGCGAGCTATCCTGAGGCGTCGGATTTCCTCCAAGAACGCCGCCGAACTGCCGTTGCGCTTCGGCCGGCTGGATATCGACAGCGCCGCCCGTGCCGTGCTTCTGGACGGCGTCCGATGTGAGCTCACCAGCTATCAGTTCGACCTGTTGCTGGCCCTTGCCCAGAACGCCGGTCGCGTGCTGTCACGCGAGGCCCTGATGGACAAGGTCAAAGGAGAACACCTGGAAGCCTTCGATCGGTCCATCGATGTTCATATGTCACGCATCCGCGCGGCGATCGAGGACGATCCGAAGAAACCCCGTCGCGTCATCACGGTGCGCGGGGCCGGTTACGTGTTCGCGAAAGCGCAGGACTGATGCTACGACTCTATACCCGCTTCTACATCGCGCTGGTGGCGAGTCTGGCGCTATTTCTGGTCTCGACGGCGATTCTCTGGCGCCTCATGGGAGGGCCGACGGTTATGCCGGCGGGCCACATGCTGGGCCATCCCTCGCGTGCCTGGGCGGTCCACTTCCATTTGCTGTTGACCGTACTCGCGTTGTCTATCGGTGTTGCCGCGTACCCTCTGGTGCGACAGATCAGCCGGCGCCTGGAGCGGCTGCAACGCGGTGTGGAGTCACTCGGCGCCGGCGACCTGTCGGCCCGCGTGCCGGTGGAAGGCAAGGACGAGGTCGCGCGACTCGCCGGCAGCTTCAACCGCTCGGCTGCCCAGATCGAGCAGCTCGTCAAAGCCAACAAAACACTGTTGGCCAACGCCTCACACGAGCTGAGGACGCCCTTGGCGCGCATACGCCTGGCGGTCGAGCTGCTGAAGGACTCGGCGGATGCCAGGCGTCGCGCGGGCTTGGAGCAGGACATTGCGGAGCTGGACTGGTTGGTGGATGAGATTCTGCTCGCTAGCCGACTCGACACAGTAACGGAGGCAATCGACACCCAGGAGGTCGATCTGCTGGCGCTCGCCGCAGAGGAATGCTCGCGCTACGACGGCGCACAACTCGAAGGCACACCGGGTGTGATACGTGCCGATCCACGCCTGCTGCGCCGATTGTTACGCAACCTTCTGGAGAATGCGGCCCGCCACGGTGTAGCCCCAACACAAGTGCGAATCGCACGCGACTCGGCGGCCGCGACCATCACCGTCTGGGACGCTGGCCCGGGCGTACCCCCTACCGAGTTCGAAAGTGTCTTCCGTCCCTTCAATCGCCCTTCCAGCGGCGCGCAACAAAGCGGCACCGGCCTGGGCCTCTCCCTCGTCCGCCAGATCGCCCGTCGCCACGGCGGCGACGCCCGCTGCGCCACCATGCCTGACGGTCGCAGCTGCTTTCTCGTCACCCTGCCCTTGCGAGCGGGTTAACCCATGTCCACTTTCCGTGGTCCTTTTCGATATATTCCAAGGTGACTGGGAGGCCCCTTCCGGCGCTGCGCTGCGCCAAAACGAACCCGGAGAAGAAACTATGACAACTCTCGCGAGTAAGACATTGTTGGGCCTAGGGACTGTGCTCGCATTCGCCGTCGGCACCGCGATGGCAAACGAGGCGGACGGCTCCGCCCGAGACGATGACGGTGGCTCGGCCCCATTCTGTTCAGGCTTACCAACCCACCACCAGCTGCAAACCGCATTGGACAACGCGCGCGCCCAGGCCAACGGCGGCTTCAACCTGGACATGTGGGGTACCGTGGTTAACCGCGACGGCGTGGTCTGCGCAGTTGCCTTCACCGGGGCTAACCGCGGCTCGCAATGGCCGGGCAGCCGTGTCATTTCCGCCCAAAAGGCCAACACAGCGAACGCCTTCAGCTTGCCCAAGCTCGCCCTCTCGACCGCCAACTTGTACGCGGCCGTGCAGCCAGGCGGCACCCTGTACGGCCTGCAGCACAGCAATCCGGTGGACACCAAGGTCGCCTATCGCGGGCCCGCGGTGGATTTCGGACAGGATGACGACCCAATGGTTGGCCATCGCATCGGCGGCGTAAACGTCTTCGCAGGCGGCCTGGCCCTCTATAACTCCAAAGGCGTGCTCATCGGTGCCGTCGGAGTGAGCGGCGACACCTCCTGTGCCGACCACAACATCGCCTGGCGCACCCGACACACTCTCAATCTCGATTTCGTCCCTGCGGGCGTGAGCACCAAGAGCGATGACAACATCAACTACCAGGGATTAGTCCCGGTGCCGAGCGTACCCAACGACTTCTCACACCCCATCTGCAAGATCGGCGGTGTCGATGGGGTATCAGCCATCAGCCTGGCGCTGCCACCGGTGCAGAAAGTGCAGTGACAACGACGACAATTTTTGACGAGCGACTCATACGAGGATAACGCCGCGTCGAAATCGTTCGACGCGGCGGACCTGGCAATATCCCCGGCAAGCGCTTCACCCCGTTTGGCGAGCTCCACCGCATCCTCCACGTTGCCTTTGTGCGTGAAATACTCTTCGGCGCGCGAGCCTGCTTGACTCCGGCGTTCACCAAAATATCAGCGATCGCAACTCGATGCTGCGGCGTGGCGGCGCATCGATCGGAGTCGTCGGATCGTCAATCGCCGTGTGAGCTGTCAGGCGAGCGCGACCATCGGTCGCCGAATCAAATATCTTGAGTAAGACGGCTTCCGAAGGCGTCTGACGGGGGTGCCAATACCAACGATGGCGCTCGTTGAACGCAAACGCATAGGTTTCGCCGGTCCAATCGGGATAGACGAGGTCGCTCGGCAGCAGATCGCCTGCGTCAATGGTGCGCGCGTCACAGACCGCCAGAGGTGTTTGCAGAACCGGGCCGCCGATGGGGCGCCAGAAGTTGACGATTGCGAAACGCCTGCCCAGACGCCAAGCCGCTTCCTCCGTCGACAAATGCTTTACTACACGACCCGGAGCAGAATCGAACGTCTGATCATCGTGTACCCGGCGCACCGGCTCGCGTAATGCCGCCTTCCCTGGTTGCGCGCGACTGTCCCGTAGCGTGTGATCGAATATCAACACCTTGTCGGCTCCGGTGCGCGCCTTTAGGGCCGCCTCCACTTCAGGATAGACAACGCTCTTCACCCGTTCGGCATCCTGAAACGCGAGCCAGTCAAACAGTGCGCTGCGGTGGGAAATCAGCTCGAAGCCGCTCGTGTCGAGGCTCAGCCCGTCCCTGGCGCGCGCATCGTGGATCGTAACCGTGCGCGGGTCGAGCTCGCCGCCGTAGCGTAGTACGCCGGGCGGCGGATCGAAGGTGTAATTAATCGGCCGCACACCAGTGTTTCTGGTGTAATTCACAACGGCCTGCACGTCCGTCCCCGACTCAGGGAGTCGCTCTGCAATGATGGCGTTCATGTGTGGCTTCCTCCTGGAGCAGTAACGCTATGCTTCTCGAGGCGCGCGGGGAATGACTGTTTTTTCATGAGGGTATGTCGGCCGACGCTATCGCCGGAAGCTGGACCGGGACACCGGCGTCAACCCTTCCGGCATATGCGTATTCCCACCCGGCATTGAAATGTTACTGCGACGTCACGCCCGACTCGCTAGCCTCGTTTGCATACGGCAGGGCACGG
>Ga0134126_10001496_pt1 | contig 29809 bp, 28 predicted proteins | sample KB31752_FD_96881 | JGI IMG/M metagenome (GOLD analysis project Ga0134126, IMG submission 96881) | Terrestrial soil microbial communities with excess Nitrogen fertilizer from Kellogg Biological Station, Michigan, USA - KB3-175-2 | ecosystem: Environmental > Terrestrial > Soil > Unclassified ... | reverse complement strand
GTTTGCCCGCAACGCTGTGGATCTTCGTCGTTTCCAGTGCCTCCTGCAGACTCAGCGGGGGAAGGATGGACGGCAGACGCCGCGCCAGCATTGTCTTTCCCGCGCCCGGAGGTCCGATCATGATCACATTGTGACCGCCTGCGGCCGCGATCTCCATCGCCCTTTTGATATTCTCCTGACCCTTGACTTCGTTGAAATCCAATTCGGCGGAAGAGGAAGGTGGCGCGAGTGATTCCCTGTCTGACGCGACAACGGGTTTAACACCGGCATGGTCATTAAAGAAACCGATGACCTCGCGCAGATGGCCAAACGAAAATACGGGAAGCTGTTTGACAATGGCGGCCTCTTCGGCATTCTGGCCGGGAAGGACCAGCCCTTTGAATTTTTCTCTACCGGTTTGTATGGCGATAGGGAGCGCGCCTTTGATGGGATGGATATTGCCATCCAACCCGAGCTCTCCCATGATCACATATTGGCTGAGGAGCGCACTGTCGGGGAGCTGCTCGCTGGCTGCGAGGATACCCAGGGCGATGGGCAGATCGAATGCCGCGCCATATTTACGGATGCCCGCCGGCGCCAGGTTGACGATGATCTTGGTCCGGGGCATGTGAAAGCCATTGCTCTTGATGGCGCTTTCTATGCGTTGGATACTTTCTTTTACCGCGCTATCGGCCAATCCTACAATGAAGGTGTGCAACCCTTCGGTAACGTTCACCTCGACGGTGATGGTGATCGCCTCAACCCCATACACCGCACTGCCAAATGTCTTCACCAGCATACAACAAGGTTTAGTTTGCCTGAAATGCGCAAGACGGAAAATTAGCGCATTACGTCAAACGGCTAATTTCTGTCCTTGCGGACAAGCCGCCTCCGGCGACTTTAGCCTACTAAGCTACCTATTATTTGAATGAAGCGGGGAAAAATCGCGCGGCCGTTTCACGGCAACGTTCCACATCAGATCGTCTTCGCCGCGGGGGCGAGCTGGTCGCGGGATGGCACTTCGAAATCGGGCATAGTTATACTATTGGAGCAGCGAGTGGATCATAGCGAACGAAAAAGTTGAGCCAGATGGTCCGCGAGAGACGCATCAGCACGGGCTGGATAACGACCAGTAACAGGCCATTGAGACCCATCCACCAGAACAGCCGGTTATCGTCCAGGGAAAAGCCGATGAGCACCTTCCAGGCGATAAAGGTAGCGACACAAACGGCAACGGACAAGGCATAGCTCACGAAACCGGTACCATACCAGAATCCGGGTTCTATCTCGAAGCGCTGGCCGCACACGGGACAGTGCTCGTTCATCTGCATAAAGGTCTTCAGGTTATAAGGGTTGTGTCCCACAAAAAGGTCTCCCCTGCGGCAACGGGAACATTTGTTATGGAGAACGCTGCCAAGAAGGGCCGGTTTATGATGACTATGTTGGGCATTTACGGTATTAACTGCACACATATATTTTTGATTTTGTAAGACAAAGTTACCGGGCATCCGCGGCGCGGCGTTGTGCGTTTAACGTCTTCCCTGGTACTTTTTACTTCTTACGTTTGCGGCGGCTCCCCGGCGCTGCGGGGCTCGGCTTGCCGCCAGCGGGAGCGGTCTTACCGGAGGGACCGGACGCCGCCACTGTTTTACCGGACCGGGTCAGGACGGTCCTGGTCGCCGCGGCTGCAGGTTTGCCGGCGGCCTTGGGAGAGGAAGGAGCGAGCTCCCAGCGCGAAATGTTCTGCGACAGGCGGACCAGCAGGGTATTGTTCGCCAGGTATAGGAGGCACAATGGAAGCATTTTGAACATCCCCCGTTTCGTGGTATCGTTGAGGTCTACCATCGGCAGCAGCCAGCCGAGGAAACCCAGCCCCAGGTATAGGATGGCAATGGCATATAACCAGTTCAATGCTTCACGGGTGAACCGGCGGACGAACACCGCTTCGGCCACAAAGAGGGCGGCCGTGACAAAAAAGATATACCCCCAGAGCTTGACAGCAAAATCGCTCACGAGGAGGCGGTTGACGATATCGCCGTACCGTTTGAAAAGGGGCGACACATCCCCCAGGTTAGCATTCACCAGTGCTCCGACGTCGTAATGCACCGGCAGGTAATGTCCGATATAAACCCCGTTAGGGAGAAAATAGCCGATGAGCGCCGGCAGGAAGAACAGCACATCCGGGATCGCCATTTCTTTCCAGGGCAGCTTTGCGCGCCGTTGCGCGAGGATCATCGGCGGCAGAAAGAGCAACGCCAGGGCCAGCGTCTCGGACCGGATATAAGTGGCAATGCCGATGATCAAGCTGGAGAAATAAAAATTCTTTTTATCCCCGCCGGAGAAATAAGCGAAGAGGAAATAAAGCCCCAGGAACATATAGACCATATTGCTATAGTCATAGAGGATCATAAAGGTGTAGGCGTAGGTCTCCGGCGTCATGATGAAGAGGAGCAGGAGGATGCCGACGATAATGGGATGCACTTTTTCCCGGAGGGCATTATAGAGAAAAACGATGATGCAGATGAAAATGGGGCTTAGCCATACCTGACCAAAGGGAAAACCGGCCAGTTTATAGACCAGCTGGAGACAGATCAAAAAAGGCGACTTGAACTGGTTGTTGGTAGACCATAGATCGACCTTGAAAAAGGAATTGATCAGGGTATGTTCACGAAAGGCGTATTCGGCGATGGCCTCCGGCCCCGAAAGGGCGTCGCGCGATGTCGGCGGCAGATAATAGCACCGCCAAACACTGACGAAGATCAGAAAGCCGATGATCACCCAAAAGGGGACCTCATACGGCTGAACCTGGACACGCCCCGGCACCAGGCTGGCCCGCAGACCGCCGAATCCTTCCCGCCGGATATGCATCACGGTAGGTATGCTTAGCATTATCGCGCCCAACACCAGCACGCCAAAGACCGAGAAGGCCGTGAGCGGAATATAGAAAAGTTGCAGCAGGAAGGGTAGAAATGAAGCCAGGGCAATGCCCAGCAACAGCGAAAGCGTGATGGTATACGCAGGTTTGAGCCGAAGTCCGAAGAGCTGGAGAATACCCAATCCCGAAACAAGATAAACGATGAGCAGGAGCAGATAGACGAGGAAGGGCATAGGCTTAAAGGCTTGGGGGGTATTTTTTATAAAAGGCCAGGACGAGTTTTAGTTGCCGGGGGTCTTTGATCTCCTGCAGCTTGATGCCTTTTTTCGACATCATGAGCAGGAAATTCGCCTTACCCACATCGGGTGAATTCGTCCACACGCCTTGCAGCCCCGTATAGTAATAGAAGACCGCCGGCTCGGGGGCATGGATATTCGGATAGATATGCAGCGAATCCCTGTAAAAGCTATTGGGTTCGAAAAGGATCACGGGGTGCGCGATCTTTTTTTGGATCATTACATCCTTTACCCGCATACAGATCGTATAGACAACGCCATATCGCTGCCGGAGGATACCGGCCTGATCGAGGGTGTCGTCCTTTTCCTTGAGGAAATCGGACCAGTATTGCACCGGTTTCGCGGAGAACCATTCCTTATAGTAGCCGGCGTTGAGTAAGATGAAGATCGCTGCAAAAGACACCAGCATCAATAAAAAGCCTTTCATTGATATAGTTTTAGCCGCCCGTGGCCCCAAGCTCCGCACCATTGGTGAGGAAGCCGGAACGAGGGACGAAGTTCCGGCGCGCCTCAGACGCCAGGACAGACATTAGATGTTTTACGTACGGTCAGGCCGAGGAGTTGCTAACCGGGTAAAACTAAGCAAAATCTCCCAAAACCGGAAGCATTCACACCCCCTTATGCGCCTGCGATATGGCATGGTCAACGGCCCGGGCCGTCAGCGCCATATAGGTCAGTGAAGGATTCTGCGTCGACGTGGAGGTCATACAAGCGCCGTCCGTGACATAGACGTTGGGGCAGGCATGCAGCTGATTCCACTTGTTCAGCAGCGAGGTCTTTGCATCCTTACCCATACGGACGCCGCCCATTTCGTGGATGTCGAGCCCTGGCGCCTGACCGGAATCGCCGGTTTTGATATTGGTGAAGCCCGCAGCGGTATACATCTCCGTGAGCTGTGCAAAGAAGTCTTTCAGCATCTTCTCGTCGTTGTCATCATAGCCGATATCGATCTTCAGCTGCGGGATGCCCCATGCATCTTTGAGCGAAGGATCGAGGCTTACCGTGTTGGTCTCCTTGGGTATCGTCTCGCCCATCATATGCGAACCTACGCGCCAGGGGCCCAGCGAACCATGATCGAGGTTCTTCTTGAGGCTGTCGCCGAATCCCTGGTAATCGTGTTCCCTGCCGCGGAAGGCTCCGAACCCCGCGGCGTAGCCGCGCAGAAAATCGGTTTCCTGTTTGAACACGTTGCGAAAACGCGGGATATAAGCCCCTGTGGGGCGGCGGCCGTCGGTGGTGCTTTCCAAATGCCCGTGATATTCCGCCGAGATATGTCCCCGGTAATTATGAAAGGCCACATATTTACCCAGCAGACCGTTGTCGTTGCCTAGCCCATGCGGAAAACGCGCGGAGATGGAGTTGAGGAGGATCAGATTGGTATTGAGCGCCCCCGCGTTGACGAAGATAATGGGCGCGGTATATTCAAAAGTCTCCCGGGTATTGGCATCCACGACCTTTACGCCGGTGGCCTGCCCTTTCTTGTCGTCGTACAAAATGGAATGCACTACGGAAAAAGGCCGGAGGGTCAGATTGCCGGTGCGTTCCGCCCAGGGGATCGTCGTGGAATTGCTATTGTAATACCCGCCAAAGGGGCAGCCGCGCTGGCAAAGGTCCCTTTTCTGACATTGCCCCCTGCCCTGCTGCAGATGGATCTCCGTAGGCTGCGTCAGGTGTGCACAGCGGCCATAGATGACGTGCCGGTCCTTATACTTCTTTCCGATAAAATCTTTGAAATAGTCCTCGACACAGGTAAGGTCGAGCGCGGGTAAGAATTCTCCATCGGGGAGATTGGGCAGGCCGTCTTTGTTGCCGGAGACTCCCACGAATTTCTCTACATAGCTATACCAGGGCGCAAGGTCGCTATACCGGATCGGCCAGTCTACCGCAAAGCCGTCACGGGCGGGTCCTTCGAAATCGAAATCGCTCCAGCGCTGGGTTTGCCGGGCCCACATAATGGATTTGCCGCCTACCTGGTAACCGCGGATCCAGTCGAAAGGTTTTTCCTGCACATAGGGATGCTCGGTATCCTTCACAAAGAAGTGCATGGCGTCTTCCCGGAAAGCATAGCACCGGCTGACCACCGGATTCGCCTGTGCGATGTCATAAGGTATATCCCCGCGATGCTCGAATTCCCATGGCATCATATTGGTCGTGGGGTAATCTTTTATATGCCGGACCTCGCGTCCTCTTTCCAGCACGAGGGTCTTGAAGCCTTTTTCGGTGAATTCCTTGGCAGCCCAGCCGCCGCTCATTCCCGAGCCTATGACGATGACGTCGAAATTTGTGTTCATGCGACAGTGGGTTTTACGGGTACGCAGCCATGCCAGCGACCAGGCACCAGCTCGTAGACCTGGATCTTTGTCAGGTAATATTGCGACGACATATAAGCCTGGATGGTCAACTTCTTTGTCGTGGCATAAAAAAAGGCGAGGTCCTGGTCGGGCAGTTTTTTTGTTTCCAGTGCGGTGAGCAGGATGGCTCGCTGTGTGGCATCTGCCTTGAGAAAGGGGGCACCGGCCATCTGCTGCGAGGCGTTGTCCAGTTGCCCGAACCCGAGCAGAAATTTGTCCCGGTCGGCTTTTGAATAACAGTCATCAAGCATCTTGAGAACAAAACGATGTGCCGATACTTCTCTCGCACCAGGCGTAGCCCCGGAGGGAATAAGGACGGCAGTAAGCGCTTCGAGCTGCTCATCCTGGTCGCCGGAGAGCTGAAAATTCCTGGTGAGGATCGCCGGTTTTGCCGGGTTGTGGAAACAGGCAGGGAGGAGGACGGCGCCGGCGGATACGAGCGCGAGGCGCTTAAGAACACTTCTTCTATTGACAAGCATGCGTGAAATTACGCAATTTTTTTATTGGCCGCCCGGGCCAGCGGCCGGCTATCCAGATGCGCCTGCGCAGGGGTGTCGACGGGAACGGGGTTGTTCCTGTTCAGCAATGAGTTGACGATCAGGTAGGCGGTACCTGCCATGATCCTGAGATCGAGCAAGGTGCTCTGGTTCCGTACGTAGTACGTGTCCCACTGGTAGCGGCGCAGGATGCTTTCGAAGGTGGTGGCGGGACCGCGATAGCCACGGACCTGGGACAATCCCGTTATGCCGGGACGAACCAGATGACGATAGGAATAGTTATCGATGAGATTGGAAAACTCTTTCGTGTCCTTGATCATATGTGGCCGTGGGCCTACGATGCTCATATGTCCTAAAAGAACGTTAAAGAATTGGGGGACCTCGTCCAAACAGGTGTTGCGCAGGAACCAGCCGCTGCGGGTAACCCGCGGATCGCCGGACGAAGCACGCTTCGTATCCGCACAATCATTGACATACATGGTCCTGAATTTATAGCACCAAAAGGTCTTGCCAAGAAAACCCACTCTTTTTTGTTTGAAGAAAACGGGACCTTTCGAATCGAGCCTGATGATCAGCATCAAAATCGGCATGAGCCAGGGAAAAATTGTCAAAATGACGATCAACGAGACGCCGATATCCACTATCCGCTTGAACATCAAATAATTATAATTGTCAGCGCAAAACTCCCTTATAAACTGCCAGTTACCTTTTTCCCAAGTTTCCGGACAACGAATGGATCTTTCAACAATTGTACTCTGCATGTTACGAAGGATTGGTTTTTCTCTACTAAAGCATAAGGCCCGGAACATTGTTTACAAGAACGGTGCCATGGCTTCATTGACAGGGCCGATAGCTAAAACGTTGCATTGCTTCTGTTAAATAAAAGCGTTATAACCCATTGAAAAGCATAGCCCCGACACGCTGGTCGGGAAAAATTGCACGCCTATCCGCGAAAATGACACGTCTATCAGCTTTTGGGGCTATAACGTTAAAAAGCCGTTAAGTATAGGCAAGCCTGATACGTCTGTGGATCAGTTGAATGCATTAGCCTTTTGGGGCTCTATCAGGTCTGTCGAAATCGTCATCACAGGAACGTCTTCGATGAGGAATTTCTTAATGAGATACGAAAGAGTCTGCATAGCGGTTGTGTGTACTATCCGCAGATCTAACCAGAAATTCGCATTTCGTACATAAAAGGCATCCCACTGGTATCTTCTGAAGATCTTATCAAAGCTCCGGGCGGGGCCACGATAGCCCTTGACCTGGGCGAGACCGGTGATACCGGGTTTCAGCAGGGTGCGGAATTTATAGGCTTCTACTACTGTCGAGAAATGAGCGCAATCTTTATACATGTGCGGTCTTGGGCCGACGATGCTCATATGTCCTGCAAGCACGTTGAGGAACTGGGGAAGCTCGTCCAGATTGGAATTGCGCAAGAAACGACCGACACGCGTGATCCGGGGATCGTGCTCCGTGGCTTGTTTTGAATTGGCTTCGGCATTGACGCGCATGGTCCGGAATTTCAAGCAGGAGAAAGAGCGACCCAGGAAACCCACCCGACGCTGAACGAAGAAGATCGGACCGCGGGAATCCAATTTGATTAGAATATAGACGATGGGGAACAGCCAGCTGAAAACCAGCAGGAGTACCAGGACCGAAGCCGTAATATCGAATATTCTTTTTGCGAGAAAATATTGGTGTCGGTTAGAAATAAAGGACCGTAAGTCGATCGATCGCTTTTCACTTCCGGAAACTCTCTTATCGTACCTCTTTTTACCGTGCTCCAACCTGGTTTTTCCGATGCTTGTGGTTTCCACCATAAGAATGAAGGTTTACTGAATTTATTTTTATCGTCTGTTTTAAATTTATTCCCTACTAACCAGTCCTTTACACTACCAGGCTTCCGGCGGGTTCGACCCGTCCGGGAACCATTGGTTTAACACATCATCCTTTCTCAGCAAAAAATTTTTAAGCCCCTTTTTACACGAATGTGATGCTAACCTTTAGCTTTTTTCACAAGGAAATCCCTAAAAACCACACTATAACACCTTTTCAAATAAGTTATTGCCCTGGAAAGGCTGAATTTCCTATGGGCGGCGGCAGCAATGTTTTGGAAAACTACAGGTCCATCAAAATCGCCCTTGCATGCTCCGGGTCTGCTGCTAATCCCATGAGCGCAGGCGTCCGGATGATCAATGAGCGAATTTTTCTGTCTCGATGAGCGCAATTCGCTGGTTTTTAAATATATGCAAGGCGCCCGCAAAGTAACGAAAAAAATTCCGTCTAAAAAATACTACTAAGCGGTAAGATACATTCGAGGGACATTTCGTTTCCCGGCGACCAAGAAAAAGAATGGAGAAACCCGCGTTCCATTACATTTGCAAAAATTCTTGCGCGGGAAGGCTATAAGGCTCCGCAAAACAGACCAAAGAATGAAAATCGGAATATTAGGTACACGTGGGATCCCAAATGCCTATGGGGGATTCGAACAATTTGCCCAATATCTTGCGCAGGGTCTGGTGCATCGCGGTCATTCGGTATGGGTATACAATTCCAGTGATCATCCGTACAGGGACAAGGATTGGCGGGGCATCCATATAATACATTGTTCGGATTGGGAGGCAAGGATTGGCACCGCTGGTCAGTTCATCTACGACCTGAACTGTTTGAGGGATGCGCGCAAACGGGACTTCGATGTCCTATTGCAACTGGGTTATACCAGCAATTCCATCTGGCATCGTATCTGGCCCAGGAAAACGCTGAATGTGGTCAATATGGATGGGCTCGAGTGGAAACGCAGTAAATACGGGCCGCTGACCCGCAAATTCCTCCAACGTGCGGAAACCTGGGCCGCCCGGCATGGAGACATACTGGTAGCCGACTCTATTGGCATCCGAGATTATTTATACGAAAAATATGGCCGCGAAGCCGTCTATATCCCCTACGGTGCGGAGATACCCGAACGCTACGACCCAAAGATCCCCGGTGACTGGGGCCTCCGGCCGGAACATTATACCTTGCTGATGGCACGTATGGAGCCCGAGAACAATGTGGAGATGGTCATCCAGGGTTGGATGGCATCGGATAAAGAGCGTTCCCTGGTGCTCATCGGCAATGCCGGCAACGCTTTTGGCCGGCATCTCACCGATACCTATCGGCATGAAAAGCTGCGTTTCATTGGCGCTATCTATGAGCAGCCGGTGGTAAACGCATTACGCCATTATTCATCACTATATTTCCATGGGCATTCCGTAGGCGGCACCAATCCTTCGCTGCTTGAAGCCATGGCCTGCGAATCGGTGATCGCGGCCCATAACAATACATTCAATGCGGCCGTCCTCGGAGAGGAGGCGTTCTACTTCTCTAATTCGGAGGAGGTGCGGGAGATCATCAATGTGGAGGCAGCTACCGGGGTGGGGCTGGCCTGGAAAACGACCAACCGGGAAAAGGTGCGCGAGTTATACAGCTGGGAGATGATCGTAGAGCGTTATGCGCAGCTTTTCGCACCCACGTTCTGGTCGTCGAGGGAAACGTTAAAAAAACAGGTTTAAAGGATATATTTGCTATTATTGCAGCGCCATTGCGAATAATACAATTTAATGGAAAACAAAACCCATCCCGAGGACTATATCGCTATCCCGAGTTTTAGAACTTTCCTTATCAAGGCATTTCGGTTTTTCTTTCAATTCTGGGCGTTTACGCTTACGGCCATTCGAAAGAGCAAGACGATGCTGATCGCAGGAACGTTGGTAGGGGCCCTCGTGGGTGTGACCTTGCATTTGACGGTTCCGAAGAACTTCAAGGTTTCCATGGTCGTCGAATATACGGCGTTGGACAAGCGGGCCTATACCAATGTCCTTGACCAAATGGGGATGCTCGTCAGTACTAAAACGTACGAAATCCTCGCTTCGAATCTCAAGATTTCCGAGCTGGTCGCAGAAAATATCAACAGCATCGAGGCCCGGAACCTGGAAGATGTTCCTCTGGCCAAGGATTCGAGCAGCTACCCGTTCTTTAAGATCGTCCTTGGACTTAAGAGCCCGTACGGAGCCGACAGTCTTCAGAATGCGTTACTCAACTATTTTAACGATCTGCCCTTTCTCAAAAAACTTAAAGAAGACCAGAGCCGGGTCTACAAAGATCAGCTGGCTTATATCGAAAGCGAAACCGGAAAAATGGACTCATTGAAGCAGGAATACGTTCATTCGTTGGCTTCCATGAAATTGACGGCCGGTGGCGTCTACAGCAATGCCTTCGACCCTGCCAACATCTACCGTCAGTCCTACCAGCTCGACACCATGAAAGCTTCCATCAATACCTGGTTGAGCAGCAAAGCGCAACCGCTGCAGCTGGTGGACGGTTTCCAGACCACCAGGACGCCCCAGTCCATCTCGCGTGTGCTTTCCACGGCCGCCTGTGTCCTGGGGGGATTCATCCTTGCTGTGATCTTCGCTCTACTCATCGAAATAAAAAAGAGGGTCGATGTCGCTTAACGCCTCGGAGGCAGAAACCCCGAGGCTGCCTGGCTCCCAGACTGCCTATTCAACATGCAAGGAATAAGCTCCGTAATACCAATGTGGCAAAGGTTCAAAAACAACCTTTTGCTGCGGCGTCTGCTGACTGTCCTTTCCCTGGACGTGCTGGTAAAAGCCTCCGCCTTCATCCTGATGCCGCTCTATTTGCGGCTGATGACACAGGCGGAATATGGCATCTTCAACTATATCCTCTCCATCGTTTATTGCTACTCGGTGCTGCTCAACCTGGGGCTGTATGTACCGCAAAGCAAGCTTTTCCATGATTTCACGGACCAAAAAGAAAAGGGAAGGCTAATCTACAATATCAACCTGCTTATACTGGGCGGTATGCTGCTGCTGGTGGTGCCGGTTTATTGTTTCGGACTCGATTTTCATCTCGTCAAGCTCCTCTTCACGAATACCGTGGATTATCCCCGCTACCGTTGGCTGATCCTGCTGATGACGCTGACCGCGCTGCTGGCCTATATGCTTACCAATTTCTTTTATACGGCGGAGCGGATCGATCTTATCAAGCAATTTAACCTGATGCGGGTGATCGGGATCAATGTGATAAGCCTGTCGGCGTTGTACTTTCTGAAGAAGCGGGACAGCATCCAGGTCCGCTTTATGGCAATCGGTTTCGTGGAAGGGGCGCTGATCCTGACCTATTATATCCACTGCATCAGGGTCATGCAACCAAAGATCGACAAGAAATTGATGATCAGGAGCCTGAAATTAGGTCTGCCGATCATGTTCAATACCTTCTCGGCAATTGTCATCAATTATGGCGACAAGTTCTTTCTCGAAAGGTACAGCGGCTACAATCAGCTCTCGGTGTATTATCTGGCGTTCTCCTTCTCGAGCATAATTTCTCTCATCTCGTTGTCGCTGCAAAACGTCTGGCTTCCGTTGTTCTTCAAAGAAAAGGATCTGCAGCGGAATATGTACAAGACCAGGAAGATGATGATCCGGCTCACGCTTGGGATCATCGCCCTGTCCTGCGCAATTATGGTGGCGTTGGTGGTCTTTCTGTGGTTGGGCATCGTGCCGGCGAATTATCATGAGACCCTGTATGTGTTGCCAATCATGCTGGTCAGCCAGATCCTGGCGTGTCTGGGGCTGCAATACAGCAATTACCTGTTCTATTTCGAGAAGACCGTCTTCGTGCTACTCGCCGGCATCGCCATCTCTGTGGTAGATACCCTGATGAACATGTATTTCGTAGCCCGTTTCAGTATTTACGGCGCGGCCTTTACCTTGTTGGTATCCAATGCCTTATTTTTGACGATCTATTATTGGTTCTATAGCTATTATCGAAAAAAGCATAATTTTCCATCATATGGACATCTCTGAATTCAAAAGGCTACGGGAGACCAGCGCTTATTCCAGGCATCCCTGGGAGATTGCCAGGCAATGCGTGATGCGGCGGCTGCTTGCGAAATATATCCCGGTGCGGCCGGCGCAGCTCGTTGATATCGGCAGCGGCGATGCCTATATTGTAAACCTGGCCCTCAAGAATGCCATCGCTCAAAGCTACTACGCCATCGACATCGAATACACACCCGAGATCGTCGCCCAGCTGAAGGAGAACAATGCACACTCGACCATCGACTATTATCCCACCATACAGGATTTTCAACGGGCCGTCAAGCCATCCGGCAACAGGCTTTACCTGTGCATGGATGTCCTCGAACACCTGAGAGATGAAAAAGAGATCCTGGATCTCATAGTGCCTAGCCCCGCCCGGGCCACCGGAAATGGACAAGGGACATTCTATTTCTTTACGGTTCCGGCCTTTCAGAGCGTCTTTTCCAGCCACGACGTGCTGCTGGGCCATTACCGCCGGTATACCGTGCGGCAATTCCGGGAGCTGCTGTCCGCCCGGGGGCTTCAGATCATCGACAGCGGGTACTTTTTCTCTTCGCTGCTGTTGGCCCGGTGGTTCGAGCGTAAAATGTTTCCAAAAAAAGAATATAGTATTGACAACTGGGAGGGCAGTCCGGCGAAGACCAGGCTATTGACCGCTGTGCTGAAAACCGATTTTATCATTACCAATATCTTAAAAACACTGGGTATACGGCTGCCGGGCCTTTCCTGTTATTGCATATGCCGACTCTAGCCATTATCATTCCCTGCTATAATGAAGAGAAACGCCTCAGTGGGAGTCTGCTGGCCGAGCTCGTCACGGCTATGCCGGATGCACACATCCATCTGGTCAACGATGGCAGCCGCGACCGGACGCTGTCGCTCCTGCAGACGCTCGCCGAAGCTCATCCGGGCAGGGTATCCGTGATCTCTTTCGCAGAAAATGAGGGCAAGGCCAGGGCTATCGCGAAAGGTGTTCTGGCCGTAGTTGCCGGCTCCAGGCCGGACTACATCGGCTATATGGACGCTGATTTTTCGACGCCCATACGCGAGTTCCGCCGGCTCTATGCAACCATCGTACGGGAGGAGGCCGGCTTTATCTTTGGTTCCCGGATCAAAAAGCTGAATTCCGGTCTCAACCGGAGCCTTTTCCGCCACATCGTAGGCCGCTGCGTCTCGACCTTTATCGACAGCCGTTTCAACCTCGGCATCTACGATACCCAATGCGGCGCCAAGATCTTCTCGAACGCGACCATCAACGCAGCCTTTGGTGAGCCCTTCCTGGCGAACTGGCTTTTCGACGCCGAGATCTTTATCCGCCTGAAAAAAAACAATATCTTGCATACCGGTATCGAACTGCCGATAACAGGCTGGAAGGACGTAGGCGGATCGAAATTGGGGCTGAAGAGCTTTCCCCGTATACTCCGGGAATACCTGCTACTTTCTAGAAAATACTAATCCTGTGTTGAGAAAAGCCTTAAATATCTTCATTTCCAGGATCAAGAACGAATCATATTTGATCGACGAGCGCGTACCCGGCGGATATTTGTTGCGTCTGCTACGGATACGCACCTTCATGAAACTTCGCGGGTTCATGCGCTTCCCAGGACGCGCGCATCCGCCTTTTGTCGGCCGGGGTGCCGTCATCCTTTGCAAAAAAAATATCGCGATGGGCCGGGGCGTAACCATCGATGAAAGAACCTATATCGACGCCATATCCACCGGCGGGGTCAAGCTGGGTGACAACGTGTCCGTGGGAAAAAATACCCGGATCGAGTGTTCGGGAAGCCTCCGCCATCTGGGAAAAGGATTGGTCGTGGGAAATAACGTTGGTCTGGGGACCGATAACTTTTTCGGCTGTGCAGGCGGGATCGAAATAGGCAGCGATACCATCATCGGAAATTTCGTAAGCTTCCATTCGGAAAATCATAACTTTTCCCGGCTGGATGTGCCCATCCGGCTCCAGGGCGTAAATCACCGGGGCATTCGCATCGGCAGCAATTGCTGGATCGGCGCCAAATGCACCATACTCGACGGAGCCGTCATCGAGGATGGATGTATCATCGCGGCAGGTGCGCTGATACGCGAGAACGTATATGCCAAAAATGGCATCTATGGCGGAGTACCCGCAAAACTCATCAAATACCGGGTTCATGAGGACTGAGACGTTATACATAAATAAGTATCTCCCCGCAGCCCTGCTTTACTTTTTTTTCAACGGGGTCTTTCTTCCGTTGGGGATATTGTACACGACCTTACTGGCCCCTGTCCTCCTGCTTTGGCTTTGGCGCTATCCTGCCGTTTTCGGCGCCCTGCGTTTTTTCTTTTACTGGACCATTCCCCTGGCCGTCATCCACGCGTACATCGGGATCGAGGATCTGAATTTTTACATCAAATCTTATGCGTCGGCCCTTGCAGTATATGTGTTTTGCATGGCCTTCTACAAATATCTCGATAACTGTCATTCCCTGCGTTATATCTTCAAAAAGATCCTCATCCTGAACAGTATCCTGACGGTGGTGGCACTGATCTTTTTGTTTGTCCCGCCGTTCAAAAAGATCTTCTGGTACGATAACAACATGTCGCTGGGACATATTACCTTTCTGCGACTTCAGATGCTGACCTATGAACCCTCCTATTATTCCACACTTTTTGCGCCGATAGTGCTGTATTACCTGTTGAAAGTCTTTAAAAGGATGATTGACCGCCCCTGGCTCTATATTGCGCTTACATTGGTGCCACTATTCCTGTCGCTTTCCTTTGGCGTTATCCTCGGACTCGCCTTTGCCCTTCTCGCCCTACTGGTATGGGAGAGCAAAAATATCCTTTTCAAAAAGAGCAATCTTAAATACCTGGCAGGCGGAACGTTATTATTAGGAGCCGCATTTGTGATCATGGCGATCTATTTTCCGAATAATGTTTTGTTTCGACGGATGTCAAATGTATTAGGCGGCAGGGACACCTCCTTCAACGGCCGTACAATGGATTCCTTTAAACTGGCCCTGGAGATCGTTAGAAAAAAAAGCCTCATCGTCGGCACAGGTTTTGGCCAGGTAAAAGTGCTCGGGTTGCCGGTATTTAAGCGTTTTTATAATTATTCACTGTTTACAGTGCATACTGTTGGTATTCCCAACACCACCGGCGATCTCTTTGCTACGCTTGGCTTGGTAAGCGTAGCGCTCAAATTCTTCCTCGAGTTTTACTTTCTCTTCAAGACCAGGGTCAGTTCGAATTATTACCGGATGGGCCTTTGGCTCTTTATTTTCATCTATCAGTTCACCGGAAGCTTTATGACCAACATCGCAGAATATGTGATCTGGATTCTGGCGTTCCGCCCGGATTTGTTTCCTGAATTCAATAAACCTAAGCCAGACAACCGTGAAAGTCCTGTTTATCGCCCGGGCAACCCTGCATAAAAACAAAGGCGGAGATACCATCCAGATCCTCGAAACAGCCAAACAGCTTAGGAAACTTGCTATCCAGGTCGACGTGCGGCTGACCAATGAGACCATCGACTACAGCCCCTATGATCTGCTCCATTTTTTCAATATTATCCGCCCGGGGGATATCCTCAAGCATATCACGCTTTCCCGGAAACCCTATGTGGTATCAACGATCTTTGTGGACTATTCCGAATACGACACCCGGGTCAGGACCGGCTTCACCGGTTTGTTGTTCAAGATCCTTTCCGGGGACCGCATTGAATACCTGAAAGCAGTAGCCAGGGCCCTGATAAACGGAGAAAAGATCATCAGCCCATCCTATCTTCTGTACGGGCAACGACGTTCCATCCGGAAGATCATCCGCGGCGCGGGTATGCTGCTGCCGAATTCCAACAGCGAATACGAACGGTTATTCCGTGCGTATGGAGTGGTACAGCAATACCGGGTCATCCCCAATGCCATCGACCCACAGCTATTCTATCTCCCACATCCCGGCGCACCAAGAGAAAAAGGACTGGTGCTCTGCGTCGGGCGGATAGAAGGGCTGAAGAACCAGCTGAACCTGATCCGGGCGCTCAATGGGACCGAGTTCAGACTCCTGATCATCGGATCGCCTGCCGCCAACCACCGTGCTTATGGCGAGGCCTGCCGCGCAGCGGCAGCCTCTAATGTGTGTTTTGTCGGGGGGGCCAGTCAGCATTCCCTGGTGGACTATTACTACAGGGCACAGGTGCATGTCTTGCCCAGCTGGTTCGAAACCACGGGGCTTAGCACACTGGAAGCCGCCGCGATGGGCTGCGCCATTGTGATCACGGATAAAGGCGATCAACGGGAATACTTCGGCGACCATGCCTTTTATTGCGACCCTGCAGAACCAGCCACCATCCTGCAAGCAGTCCGCCAGGCAGCAGCGACTCCACCGGATGGCCAGCTGCAGCAAAAGATCCGTTCGGATTATACCTGGGAACGTACGGCAGAAAAAACATTGGCGGCCTATTCGGCACTCCATCTAACCAACCATTAAACCAATTGGCGTGAACAAGCGACAAAATATCTGGCTCTATTGCATATCCTTCGTGACGATAATCGTCTTTTTTCAGTTGAATCTTGGATTGCGCGTGCTGATCCCCTCCAACGTAAGCTGGCTCATGACTGGCAAGTCCGACTGGAATACGCATTACCTTGGATGGTTCTTTTTCCGAAACGAGCCCTGGCAGTTTCCGCTGGGAAGAATAGCCAACTATTTCTATCCGTTGGGAACCAACGTAGGATTTACGGATTCCATACCACTGATGGCACTTCTGTTCAAATTATTCTCACCTTTGCTGTCGCCCGATTTCCAGTATTTCGGTATCTGGCTATTGCTTTGCCATATACTGATCGCTTACTTCGTTATCCGCATCGGCGAGCTCTTTCGCCTGAATGCCTTCGCGATCTTCCTGATGGTGATCTTCGTCACCGAAAATCCCGTATTGCTGTATCGCTCCATGCATCCCGCATTGTGTGCGCATTGGCTATTTTTAGGCTCCACTTACCTGTATCTGCTGGAACCTTCGCAGCTAGCGCCGAAGAAGGCTTTACGGTGGCAATTGCTGCTGCTGCTGCTGTCTGCACTCATCACCCCCTATTTGCTGGTTATCGAGTTCGGCTTCACATTGATCCTTCTCTGGAAACACCTATCCTATGAGAGGTCCATATCCTGGAAGTATGCCGGCATTCAACTCGCCGTGAGCCTCGCCGGCGGAGTGGCGATATGGCTGCTCACTGGCATGCTCACCTTCGGCAATAAAGAGCACCTCGCAATAAACGGCGGATTCGGAAAACTGAGCATGAACCTCAATGCCTTTTACGATCCCTCCATCTGGTCGTCCATCCTGCACGAACAAAAGCGCACCAGTATGCTTCAGTACGAAGGGTATATGTATCTGGGTGTGGGTTTTTTCTTTCTGCTGCTTATGCTTGTCGTCTACGAGCTTTCTGCGGCTAAAAAGAGCCCTGTGAACATTCCGGCAACGGCGGCCAAACCGCGGGTGGTGGCAGCTCCCCTGACGGTCCTCTGCGGAATATTGGCCTTCGCTGCTATCACCAATACCGTAAGCTTCAACGACAAGGTGTTGTTCGTTATACCTGTGCCTGCTATCGTCACCAATACCGGGGATATCTTCAGGGCAAGCGGACGTTTTTTCTGGCCCGTTTACTACCTGATCCTGTTTTGGGTGATCATCCGGTTTGTCGGCAGCCGGTGGCCGGCAAGCTTGAAAATGTCATTGCTCACGATGGCCCTGCTGATCCAACTTTACGACATTAAGTTTTTGCTCACCTTTCAGCAACTTCCTCACGGCGCCTATCAACCGCCCATTAGCAAACAATGGAATGCCATCACGCGGCATTTTAACAAGGTACTTTTATATCCTCCATTCGAAACAGACTATCTGGCCCGGGAGGATTATCAATATTTCGCGTTTATAGCGGCTGGCGAACAAAAACCCATCGACGTAGCCTATGTAGCCCGGGAGGACGCCCAGGGCATGAATCGGTTTAAGGATACCCTGCAAGCGCACCTGATAGAAGGGACCATCGATACGGGAGCTTTGTATATCACCACTCCTGCCAATCTCCAGGCATTCGGTCCGTCGTTGTTGAGTAATAAGCTGGATCTTAACTCCCTCGACGGCTATTGCTACCTGTATAGTCGGGGAGTGTCGACATCCGACCTGGCACCTGAAGGTGATTCGGCCCAAAAAGCGTCCGCGCATCTCAAGGATTCGCTGATCCGGGCCTTTACCAGTCAAAAACGAGAATTCCTTCCCGTTGATAGCATCGGCCGGGATAACGATTCGGTTTCTTTCGCCACTGGTTCCCTGGTCGTGGTCAACGGTTATGTCGCCGCTAATGGCTGGTGTTACATAAAGGGCAAGAAGAACAACAAAGGCGATTCACTCTTTCTGTGTCTGCAATCTCAATCGCGCTCCTATAGGGCCCCGCTCCAACTAGTACCTAGTCCGGATGTAACTGCCTATTTTAAGGCGGAAAACCTCGACGACGCCGGATTCAGCGGGAGTATCTTCGAAGACAGTGTAGCCAATGGATCTTATCATCTGGCTATCGCAATCAGGGAACGTAACGGGAAATGGTCCTACAAACTCATGGGACGGGAAGTCCATCTGGATCGAAGGGATCGGTAAAGGCGAGGCAAAAACGTCAGCTTCCACTTTCCAAGCAGTTTAGGGATCGCAACGACGAGGATGTGCCTGTAATAATAGAGGTGGTTGGCAAGACGCCGCTGAGGCAGATACTTGTTCTTGATAGCCAGCGTTTCCCTGACGCCCAGCATCCAGCGGTGATCGCTCAACCCTTCCCAGCGATAGTTGGCCATTATAGCGGGGATATGTTTAAACCGGCATCCACTCACATAGAACCGGAGCAAGAGGTCATAATCCATGGCGCATCTGTATTGCTTGTCGAAAAGCCCAAAACGCTCATAGCATTCCCGCTTGACGAAGACGGTAGGATGGTTGATCCGCATTTGCTGCCGGATGCGCGAATGATCGCCCGTGAGTATAAAGTCGGGACTCCCATCCTTCCATAGCTGCAGGTCTCCGTATGCGATATCTGCATCTGTCATGGCTTTAACGGCCATCTCCACTGCGCCGTCCTCATACCAATCGTCCGCGTTGATCAGGCCGATGATGCGCCCCCTGGCCCGAAGGATACCTTTGTTGAAGGCGTCGCTTATGCCTTCGTCCTTCTCGCTGATCAGGTCGGTGATCACGTCCGGAAACTGCTTCAGAATGGCCAGGGTATTATCCATGGAGCCCCCGTCGACGACGATGTATTGAAGGTTGGGATATTTTTGACGTTGAACACTACGGACACAATCGGCGATGTGCTTTTCACCGTTATAAACTATCGTGATTATCGAAACCAGCGGCTGGCGGTCGTCCTGCATACCTGGTGAATCTGATGAATATTTTAAATTATGGGACCAAAGATCGCTTAAAAATCCAAAAAGCCCTAATTTGCCGTCAAACCATGGGGATACCGCTATGAACAGGTTGTTAGACAACGCCATCGTCCGAAGATCTACTGATATTTTGCTTAGCCCGCTGACGCTTGTGAGTTCAGTATGGTATAGATTCGTCCGCAGCGGTACAGCGAAACAAATGCCGGTAACCGAGAAGATCTTTATGTCCGTAGGGGTCTTGCCCATCAGGGACCAATATTATCAACCGCTGGTGAATCCGCGCAAACATCTCCAAAAACCGCTCGATGCGCCGAGGGTGCTTCCGGGCATTCAATGGAATGTCGAAGAACAGCTGGCCTTGTTGCAGCAATTCCATTATCAGGATGAACTGCGTGCCATTCCGCTGGAGGAGAAAGATGCTCAGCCCCTGGCTTTCTACTATAACAACCCTTCGTTATGTGCCGGCGATGCCGAATTCCTGTACAATACCATTCGCCATTTCAAACCGCGGCGGGTGATCGAAATAGGATGTGGTTATTCGACACGACTGGCCGTCCAGGCTGAGAAAAAGAACCAGGCTGAAAATCCTGAGCATGCCTGTGAGCACATTTGCATCGAGCCGTATGAGATGCCCTGGCTGGAAAAGATGGAGGTGAAAGTGTTGCGCAGCAAGGTCGAGGACATTCCGCTGGATACTTTTTCACAACTGGAAGCCGGGGACATCCTTTTTATCGACTCCTCCCATATCATCCGCCCGCAGGGCGATGTGCTGTTTGAATTTCTGGAGCTGCTTCCCCTGATCAAGTCCGGGGTGCTGATCCATGTACATGATGTCTTTTCCCCACGGGATTATCTCCACGAATGGATAGTGGACCGGCATTGCCAATGGAACGAGCAGTATCTGCTGGAGGCCTTTTTGTCTTTCAACAGCCAGTTCCGCATCATCGGTGCCGTGAATATGCTGAAAAAGGATCACCCGAAGGCGCTCGAAGATAAATGTCCCACGACGGCCCGCCGGCCGGCAGATGAGCCGGGATCGTTCTGGATGATCAGGAACTAAATACTCTTGGAATGAGCTCAACGAACACCTGGCGACAAAGACTATTCTTCTTTTCCTTGATCGCCGTACTTTTCACTACATTGTTCTCCTGGTTCAATCTGAATAGTATCTGTATCATGCTGATGCTGGTAAGCCGATTTCTCTATCAGCCGGCTGCCGGGCTGAAAGCGGCATTCCGGAATCCCATCTTTCTGGCTCTTCTCTCCTATTGCTTCGTGGGAGCTACCGGTGTGCTGTACACGCATAATATGCTGGACCAGACTAAAACGGTTTCGAAGGAAGCTACACTGGTAGCCGTCGCGCTCGTATGGTGTGCGGGCAATATGCTCGACCGTCAGGACTACCGGCGTCTCCTTTCCTGGTATTATGTATTGCTTTTCGCGGCCTGCGCGTATTGCCTCGTGATCGCAACCCGGAACTACCGGCACACGGGCGACGCCGCGGTGTTCTTTTATCATTTACTCACCCGGCCTATTTCCCAGAACGCGGTATTCTTCAGCGTGTACGTGGTATTCGGAATCCTATTTCTCCTGGCGCCTTATGGCGAACCGGTGATTGCCGGCCTCTCCCGGCAGGCCAGAAAATTTCTGCGCATTCTTCTGCTGCTCTTTTTCCTTGGCATCATAGTCCTGCTGAATTCCAAACTGTTGCTGGTGGTTGCACTATTGCTGTTGATCCATGCGCTCTTACGGCGGTATTCACTACGCCGGCACATAGCGATAGTGATCGGCGCCGGCGTCGTCATAGTAGCAGCCGTGGTCCTCGTATCGGTGACAAACAATCCGATCAGCATGCGGTTCCGGGATATGAAGGGGGACATGGCCCTGGTGAACCAGCCGACATTCACCACCGACACCTATTTCAACCCACTTCAGCTTCGCTTGCTGGAATGGCGATTCGCTACGGAGATCCTGCATGAGCACAAGACGTGGCTTATCGGCGTGAGTCCCGGGGATTTTCAGGACCTCCTGGATCAAAAGTATGTCCAAACCCATATGTACATCGGCGATACGGCGCAGGGCCCGCAGCGGCATGTTCGCGGGTTCATTGGTTATAATACTCATAACCAATATCTTGAAACATTCATGCGTTCGGGTGTCGTGGGGCTCGCTTGTCTTTTAGCCACCTTTGCCGCCTTTTTCACCGCGGCCCAGCGGAGCAAAATGCGTGAACCCCGGTTTGTCCTCGTGATTCTCGCGGTCTTTTTTATACCGGAAGCCCCACTGACGATGCAGCATGGGGTATTCCTTTTTTGTTTTTTCCCCTTTTTAGCGCTCGCCATTCCCCGGACTGAGGCTGCCGCGGAACCGATGTCGGCACAGCGACCGTAAACTTGTGTTTTTTTTCCGAAATTGTGCGAGGCAATAGTTCATTAGCCTAATATAACTTACGGAAGATGAGAATTTTATTAAAATATCTACGGCCTTACCGCTGGCTGATACTGCTGGCGCTGGTCCTTGCGGCGATCAATCAGAGCTTTTCCATGCTAGACCCGTATTTCTTTGGGAACTGGGGGTTGGACCAGCTAGCTGCGCATCCCTTTGAAAAAGGACAATATGCTATCGATGCGCAACATCACAAGAACTGGGTAAAAACCGGCGTCCGGACGCAGAGCGACTTCATCTGGGCCGTTCTAAGGTTTTTGGGCGCGCTCATCGGCGTCGCGATGGTCTCGCGGATAGCCAAAGCTTTTCAGGATTATTTTGGCCAGATCATCGTTCAGAAATTCGGCGCTACCATCTTCACAGATGGCCTGCGTCATTCGATGGGTCTTCCCTTTAGCGATTTCGAGGACCAGCGCAGCGGCGAGACGCTCAGCATCCTGACCAAGGTGCGTACCGATACGGAGAAATTCATCATCTCCTTTATCAATGTCCTGTTCCTGATCATTGTGGGGGTCATCTTCGTTTCCATCTATTCTTTTTCGCTGCACTGGAGTATCATGCCCATCTATGTGCTCGGCATGGTCCTTTTGTCTGTACTGACCAGCCTGCTCAGCAAAAAGATCAAACGCATCCAGAAAAAGATCACCTTCGAGACCAATGCCCTTGCAGGCAGCACAACCGAGTCGCTGCGCAATATCGAACTCATCAAAAGTCTCGGACTCAAAGACCAGGAGGTCGAACGGCTCAACAAGAATACCTTCAAGATCCTGGATCTCGAGCTGCGAAAGGTAAAAAGCCTTCGGGCGTTGAACTTTATCCAGGGGACCTTCGTCAATTTTCTGCGGCAATGCATCATGTTCCTTTTGTTATGGCTGGTTTTCCGGCAACGACTTACCGCAGGTGAGGTGACAACCATGCTTTTCTATTCCTTTTTCATCTTCGGCCCCCTCCAGGAGCTCGGGAACATCATTTTAACGTATCGGGAAGCGGAGGCCTCGCTGATCAATTTCGACACCTTGATGAAAAAGACACCGGAACTGCCCCCGGCCGATCCCAAACTACTTGGCGTCGTACGGAGTCTGGCCTTCCAGGATGTCGTGTTCCGACATCAGACGGCCCATCACAATGCCATCGATCATATCAGCTTCGATGTCGACAAGGGGGAAACGATCGCGTTCGTGGGGCCCTCCGGCAGCGGCAAGACTACCCTGATGAAATTGCTGGTAGGATTATACCGGCCGCTCGAGGGAAGTATCCGGTACAATGGGTTGGATGAGACCTCGATCAACTTCGAGGACCTGCGCCGGCAGATCGGCTTTGTGACGCAGGATACGCAGCTCTTTGCGGGGACCATCCGCGAGAACCTGCTTTTCGTCAATCCCGGTGCTTCCGCCGAAGACCTGCAGGAGGCGTTGCGAAAGGCTTCGTGTCTGGGCCTCCTGGCCCGTGCCGAGAAGGGCATCGACACGGTGATCGGGGAAGGCGGATTGAAATTGAGCGGCGGCGAGAAACAACGGCTATCCATCGCGCGGGCCTTGCTGCGGAAGCCTGCCCTGCTGATCTTTGACGAAGCTACTTCGGCATTGGATTCGCTCACCGAGGAAGATATCACACGCACGATCCGTGAGATCTCCGAAGACGGGCAACAGATCACCATCATGATCGCCCACCGGCTTTCGACAATCATGCATGCGGACAGGATCTATGTGCTGGAGAAAGGGGTAGTCGCCGAAATGGGCGATCATGCCGGACTCCTGGCAGAGAAAGGACTCTATTATGCCATGTGGAGACAGCAGATCGGCGAACGGAAATATGCATCCGCTTCCACGGAAACGGTTAAACTATGAGCTGGCTATCCGATATTTTCGGCGGTAGTGGAGAGGTCAGGCAGGCGGTGGGGGAAGGCGCGGTGATCGTGGATCTGCGGACCGCCTATGAATACGACCAGGGGCATATCCCGAAGTCGGTGAACATCCCCGTGGACCGGCTTCGCGGCAATATCGACCGGCTGCGGGATCTCGGCAAGCCCGTGATCCTGTGCTGCGCCGGCGGTGGCCACTGTTGGGAGGGCGCGTCTATCCTGCGCGAGGCGGGCATTTCCCGGGTGACCAATGGCGGCGACTGGCAGGCGCTTTGGCGGAAGCTGCGGGGGTAGTATATTTGCGGTCATGAAGGATAAAATACAGGCGATCGTAAGCGAGTCGCTAGCCGTAAAAAACCAGGTATTGCAGGATCAGCGACTGCTCGGCGTCGTGGGTGATATCATCACCCTGATCGTCCACCGGTTCCGCGAGGGCAAACACTTATATTTTTGCGGCAACGGGGGCAGCGCGGCAGACGCGCAACATCTGGCAGCGGAATTCTCGGGCCGTTTTTATATCAATCGGGATGCCCTTCCTTCGGAAGCGCTCCATTGCAACACGTCCTATCTCACCGCGGTTGCCAACGATTTCAGCTATGACGTGATCTATTCCCGGCTGATCAAGGGTATCGGCAAACCCGGCGACATACTGGTAGGCATGTCCACTTCGGGCAATTCGACGAACATCGTCAAGGCGTTCGAGACGGCGCGTGAAAAAGGCATCACCACCATCGGGATGACGGGCGAAGGCGGCGGAAAGCTAAAAGAACTCAGCGATTATCTCATCGATATTCCTTCGAAGAATACCCCGCGGATCCAGGAAGCGCATATGCTGCTCGGGCACATTATTTGTCAACTGGTAGAGGAGCAATTCTTTTCATGAGCAGTATCGGTCCCACGACAAGGCCGGTGATCAGGGAAGCGATCATCCTGGCCGGGGGGCTCGGTACACGGCTACGAAGCGCTGTTCCCGACTTGCCCAAATGCATGGCCCCGGTAGGCGGCCGGCCCTTCATCGCTTATATCACGGATTTTTACCGGCGGGCAGGTATCGAGCGGTTCATCTTTGCGCTCGGCTATAAAAGCGCCGCTTTCGACGCGTTCTTCGAGCAGGAATTCCCGCACGGCGGCTATACCGTTTCGCTCGAGGACACGCCATTGGGTACCGGCGGCGCCATCCGGCAGGCGTGTACGCTGGCCAGCGATCCCGCTGTGCTGATCCTGAACGGGGATACCTTCTTTGGGATCGACCTCTCCGCACTGTCCTCCTTTCATGCGGCTCACCATGCCGATTGTTCCCTTTGTTTGAAGCCCATGCGAGACTTCGACCGTTTTGGTGTGGTGGAGCTGGATGGCGATGCACGGGTGCGCCAGTTCCGGGAAAAACAGGCCTACCGCGCCGGTCTTATCAATGGCGGGGTCTATGCACTGGACCGGGAAGGCTTTTTGCAGGAAGACCTGCCGGCGGTGTTTTCCTTTGAAAAAGACTATCTTGAAAAAAAGCTGGAAACACGGCGGATCTTCGGATTGCAACAAGACGGATTTTTCATCGATATAGGCATCCCCGAGGATTATAGGCGCGTGCAAACGTCCATCAACCAATTACTATGATATACAGAAGCAAAGCGCCTTTGCGGATCGGCCTGGCCGGCGGTGGCACCGATGTAAGCCCCTACAGCGATCTGTATGGCGGCGCGATCCTGAATGCCACGCTCTCGCTTTATGCGCATGCCACCATCGAGCCCCTGGAAGCCGGCACCATCGTTCTGCAGGGTATGGATCGCAAGGAGGAACAGCGGTTCGAGAACAGGGCGTCATCTTTGGAACCTTTACCGATCGATGGCCGGCTGGATCTGCTGAAAGGCGTTTATAACCGTATCCGCCGCGAGTACGGCTGGAAAGGGGAAGGATTCCGGCTGTCGACCTTTGTGGATGCGCCCGCGGGATCGGGTCTGGGCACCTCCTCCACCCTGGTGGTGGCGATCATCGGCGCTTTTGCGGAATGGTTGAAGCTACCGTTGGGCGAATACGATATATCACACCTGGCGTACGATATCGAGCGGAAGGATCTGCGAATGGCCGGCGGCCGGCAGGACCAGTATGCGGCGACCTTTGGCGGGGTGAACTATATGGAATTCTACAAGGACGACAAGGTCATCGTCAACCCGCTTCGCGTAAAACAGCAATATCTCTTCGAGCTGGAAAACAATTTGTTGTTATACTATACGGCCACCAGCCGGGAGTCGGCACGGATCATCGAGGTACAAAGCCGCAACGTTGTTGATAAAAAGGCGGCGTCCATCGAGGCGATGCACCAGCTGAAACACCAGGCGCAATTGATGAAGGAGGCCTTACTCCTGGGCCGCATCCACGAGATCGGCGAGATCCTGGATTTCGGTTTCCGGCAAAAACAGCAGATGGCCGAAGGGATCACCAATGCCTATATCGACAATATCTACGAAGAAGCTAAACGGGCCGGGGCTACAGGTGGAAAGATCTCGGGAGCAGGCGGCGGCGGTTTTATGACCTTCTATTGTCCCGGGATCGCCAAATACCGGGTGATGGAGGTGCTCGCCGGGCTGGGGGGTCGTTGTCAGCCGTACAGTTTTACGGGGCACGGGCTCACGACGTGGACCGTGTGAGCCTTCGGCCGATCGACCGTTGGTCGATCTTTCGTAACTTTGTACATGTCTTCGCAAGAAAAACCAAATTATCTCTGGAGTCTCGTGACGATGAAATGCCCGCGTTGCCGGAGAGGCCCCATGTTCCTCCAACCCAATCCCTGGAAGTTAAGACAGACCTTGAAGATGCCGCAGACCTGCCCCGAATGCGGGCAGCCCTTCGAGCTGGAGATAGGCTTCTGGTATGGAACGGGCTATGTGAGCTATGGCTTGTCACTTGCCTTTTCCGTGGCCACATTCATCGCATGGTGGGTGCTCGTCGGGCTTTCCACCCAGGACTATCGCTTCTTCTACTGGATGGGAGTCAATGCTGTTTTCCTTGTCCTGCTACAGCCCTGGATCATGCGGCTCAGCCGGGTGGTCTATCTGTATTTTTTCGTCCCCTACGACCCGAACTACAAGATCAATAAGATCAAACAATTCGATTACGAGACGGGCAGCTATTACCGGAAGCCGGAAGACGATCCGTCCAAGGATTGATGTCTGCGAGCCGATTGGGTCATCCCCAAAATGTTGAAGCCATCCTACTGATTTCGGATGGCTTCGTGCTATTTGGATGGGTTAGTACTATACTAATAACGTACGAATAATAATTTTATTATCTATTTCTTGAGAACCACGGTAAACACGGACCCCTTACCGAGCGAACTCTCGCAGGAGATCTTGCCGTTGAGCTCTTCGCAGATGCGTTTCACTATGGCCAGTCCCAGACCGGTGGAAGCCTCGCCCTCGGTGGGCCTGGACGATATCTTGCTGTATTTGGAGAAAAGATGCGGCAATTCCTCCTGCGGGATGCCAACCCCTTCGTCGCGTACGCGGATGCTTACCGCGTCCTTTTCATCGCTCACACTTATCCAGACATTTTTGCCCGTAGCAGTATATTTTATCGCATTCGATAGCAGGTTCTCCAGCATGCGGCCCAGGAGCTGCCGGTCACTGAGAAAATAGAGCGAACGGTTGGGACACTCCAGATGCAGCGCAATCTCTTTTTTTGCTGCCACCGGGGTAAATTCATCCAACATGGATTCTGCAAAAATGCGCAGGTCCAGATTCTCCAGCTCCATCTTGTGCTGGTTGGTCTCCGCCTTTTCAACATTCAGGATATGCCGGATCAGGCTTTCACCATACCGCGTAGCTGTCCCGATACGATCCAATGCCTTGCGCTGGCTCACGCTGAGGTTATCCTGCTCGTTTTGCAACAGCTGCTGCCACATGCTGATGGTGGCAAAAGGGGTGCTCAGATCGTGCGACACGATACTGATGAGCGAATTCTTTTCGTAGTTCAGCTCCGAAAGTTTTTCATTTTGCCGGACAATGAGGCTATTGGTAGCGCTCAACTGCTGGTTCGCACGCCGCTTGATCACAAAGAGAATGGCGGCGGCGATCGCGATCAGTAACAGGCTTACGGCCATGATGCTCACGATGCGGTTGTGGAATTTCTGCTGGGCGATCTCTGCCTGCAGCAACAGCTTCTCGTTCTCTCTTTTCCTCGCCATGTATTTTTGTTCCAGCTCCGCAATGGACTTGTACGTCTCGCTATTGACGAGGGCCGTATCGAGGGCATACCATTTGCTTTGGAACTCGAAGGCTTTTTTATAGTCTCCGCGATGGCGGGCCAGCGTGGAGAGGACCTGATAACTGTCCGATTGTTTGCTTTTCGATTCCTGTTCTGTCGCCAGCTGTAACGAGAGCTGTCCATATTTTTCAGCGGAATCATAAGCACCCATTTCCGAATAGGAATCGGCCATGTTGAGGGCATCCACCCAGAGATCCGCGAGATGCGAGGGCAGCCGGGTGTTGAGATCATGATTGTAGTTTAATCGAAACCACGCGATCGACTGAGGGAATTTATGCTGATAATAATAGGTGTTCCCGATATTGTTATAAATTTCGGAAAGGCTTTCCTTGCCGGCATCCTCCAACGGCTTACCGATACGCATGCCTTCGCTTAGGAAGATGAGCGCACTGTCATAAAGTCCAAGGCGGTTGTAGATGGCGCCCAGGTTGCAATAGGCCTGGATGAGCAAATGAGGATCGGCGAGCTTTTCGCAGATGCGAACAGATTCCTGGTAGATGGATTTTGCTTTTTGCGGCTCCTTCATGTCCTGGGTATAGACCGCCGCCAGATCGGCCAGCAGTTCCGCTTGCCGCTGGAGATAATTGTGTTTCCGTGCGGAGTCGAGCGCCTGATAATAATTGTTGAGTGATTTGGTGAACTCGCCCCTGTTCTCGTAGTACCAGCCGCGAAGCCGCAGGACCATAATGTTGATCCGCGGGTTGACGCCGCCGGGATAAAGATGGGCGAGCGAATCGCCATAGTATTTCACGGAATCGGCGTCGGTGAGGTGAGCAGCCCGATAATAAAGCCGCTGGATGGCAGCAGAATCCGGCTGGGCGGACAGGAGGGTGCCTGTCAGCAACAGAAACAAAAGGAGGACGGCTTTCACTAATCGATCAAATTATTCCGGAGGGCGAACTTCACCAGCCCCACGGTATTGTTGACGCCTAACTTCGCGATGAGATTTTTACGATGCGTTTCCACGGTGCTGACACTCAGGAATAGTTTTTCGGCGATCTCGGCATTGCTGTATTCCTTACAGATCAGCCGCAAAACTTCCAGTTCCCTGCGAGACAAGATCTCATCGATCTGTTTGTCTTCTATGGTTATGGTATTCCGGAAGTCTTCATCCCGGTCACCGATGTGAATGTCCTTGCTGAAAAAAGTACCGCCGTCGACCACGGCCCGCATGGCCTGCAAGAGTTCTTCCAGTGATGCGTTCTTGAGTACATATCCCTGGATATTGTATTTCGACAATTTGTGAACGTAGCGTGTACCGCGGAGCAAGGTTAGATAGATGATACGAAGATCTGGGCGGACTGCCCTGATCTGCTTTACAATTTCCTCTTCGCCCAGATCTGGTAGATACACATCCAGTAACAATATGTCTGCTTTCAGATCATGCACTTGTTCAAGGAGTTCTTTGCCCGATGTAGCCGTACCAATCACTTCGATGCCTTCTTGTTTGCCCAGCAAAAGGGACAGTCCTTCTAAGTAGATTTCATGATCATCGGTAATAAAAACTCGAATCATGGTATTTTAGTAGATTCCGTAAGTGTTTCAACTACAAAGCAAGTTAAAACTATTTATGATATGAGTAAATTAAAAAGCCTCCCGGGGGGAGGCTTTCCAAAAAATGAGTGATTTTAGCTTGCTATTTCCTTGTTTTAGCGGGTTTGGAGGCATCTAATTAAGATTTTCTATAATACCTGCTATTCCCTGTCCCCCACCCACACAAGCGGTCACAATTCCGTATTTTTTATTCAATCTTTTCATTTCATGCATCAGTTGGATGGTCAATTTGCAGCCTGTGCACCCTAATGGATGACCGAGGGCGATAGCCCCGCCATTGATGTTCACGATGGCCGGATCGAGCCCGAGTTTCCGGATCACGGCCAGCGACTGGGAGGCAAAAGCCTCGTTCAGTTCCACCAGATCGATATTCCCCAGGTTCATCCCCGCCTGTTTGAGGGCTTTGGG